>Ga0310695_10014585_pt1 | contig 10594 bp, 7 predicted proteins | sample RumenRJG_04DNA_FD_203882 | JGI IMG/M metagenome (GOLD analysis project Ga0310695, IMG submission 203882) | Bovine rumen microbial communities from Lethbridge, Alberta, Canada - RJG_04 (v2) (version 2) | ecosystem: Host-associated > Mammals > Digestive system > Stomach > Rumen | place: Canada... | reverse complement strand
CCCGCTCTACTCTACACCCCGTTGTGCCAAACATGATGACTACAAAACATATACTGTTTAGCTGTGCGCTGTCGGTACAAGATTAAGGAGGCCTTTAAAATGAAGTGCCTTATAAGTTTGTTTGCCGTTTTTACATCTGCCTGCTTCGGGGATGTGATCCTTGATAGTACAATGGCGTATTATGACTACGATTCGTGGGTTGGAACTACAAGCGCAGATTACTCAACGATTGTCACGAATGTCGACATTTTGGCGATCGACTTGCCGACAAATGGCCTATGCACGACGGCAAGATATGCTGGCAATGAGAGGATGCGAGAAAAGAAACTACTGGTGTTTTCCGACGCCAACGACAGTCTTTTGGTAGAAGTCTGTGTGCGGGCTTCGACGAATGTGATTATTGCTCAGTCAGAAATCATGAGGAGACTTTCTGGTTTTGCGGTGGCTCCATTGCCTTCGGTTACAAATGGTCTTGCCGGCGACAGGTGTTACTGCAAGTTCACTACAAATGGTTTCGGCTATGTTGCATTCGCTCGCAATACCGTCTTTGCGGAAACAACATCCTACACAAATGCCATTTCTGCTTCGGATATCGCCGTTCAGCTTGACTCCGCGATACTCAATGTTTCCACCAATGCGCCGGGGATGTAGATGATGAGTCCAATGTGAGCGCGATGGGGCCTACTTCATAGTAAATCCAATGACAGAGACACATGCATAAGAAATGAAAGGAGAAAACAGTTTATGAAAATTGTAGTAGCTTGTGGTGGAACCGGTGGGCACGCGTTCCCTGGGCTCGCGGTGGCGGAGGAGCTCAAGAGTCGCGGACACGACGTGACGGTGTGGGATTCGGGGCGCGACATAGAGTCGAGCGTCATGCGCAACTGGAAGGGGGCCGTCTTCTCGACGGGCGCGAAGCAGCTCGCCGCGCGCAACGCCTTTTCCATCCTGCGCTCGATCCTGCGCTGCCGAAAGGAGATGAGGCGCGCGAAGCCCGACGTCCTGCTCGCGATGGGGAGCTATTCCTCGCTTCCGCCAGTCCTTGCGGCGAAGGGCCTCGGCGTGCCCGTGGTTCTCCACGAGGCGAACACCGTCCCCGGGCGCGCCGTGGAATTCCTCTCGCGCTTCGCCAGGAAGGTCGCGATCAGCTTCGATATCACCGCGAAGTATCTGCCCGGCAGCGACACGGTGAAGACGGGCCTTCCCGTGCGCGCCGACATCGCCTCCGGGAAGCGCTTCGACTTCATCCCCGCCGGCTCGTTCGTTGTGTTCGTTACGGGCGGCTCGCAGGGGGCGCACATGGTCAACTGCATCGCGAGCGAGGCCCTCGCCATGATGAAGGGCGAGATCGACCGCCGCGCGGCGTCCGGCAGGGAGACGCGTCCTCTCTACGTCATCCACCAGACGGGAGCGGCGGACGAAGGTCCCGTCATGGCGACGTATGCGCACGTTTCCCTCCCGTCGCGCGTAAACGCCTTCGAGCGCGAGATGGCCAATGCCTTCGCCTCCGCAGACGTCGTCATAGCGCGCGCCGGCGCGTCGACCTGCTTCGAGCTCGCTGCGTGCGGCAAGGCGGCGATGCTCATACCGCTCCCCTCGGCGATGCGCAACCACCAGCATTTCAACGCCGAGGCGTTCGCGGCGAAGGGCGCGGCGGACGAGGGCATCCAGGCGCAGCTTTCCGCGAAGCAGCTCTACATCTACCTCATGGGGCGCTACGACCGCCCCGAGCGCCTCGCCGAGATGTCGGCGAAGATGCGCGCCCTCGCGACGCCAGACGCGGCCTCGAAGGTCGCCGATCTCGTCGAAAGCGTGGCGAAGTAGGCGACTTGATGGCGGTGGCGCGGACGCGGCGGGGCGTGTTTCGGCTTAGGGCTCGCTAGCTTTGCCTGTGCTGTGCTGGTTTGCCTGTCAATGTGCGGCTTTGTTTCGGGCAACCGTGCTCGCCTTTCTGAGCGGGCAGCTTCTCCGTCCACGCGGCCGCTTGGCGTATACATATACGCCGTCGGGCCGCGGTCCTGTCGAATCCGCCGCGCCCAGAAAGGTTCCGCCCGGCTCCGGCCCGAAACAAAGCCGCGCTTGGCACCCTCGGGAGTTCGGCGCGGTGCTCGGGGGCTCGGCCTCTCTCCCGCTCCCTGCGCCGCCTCTCCCGTCGTCTTCGCGGCGATACGCGCCGCAATGCTTCGTCGGCGAATACGCCTCCTCGCCTTGCGACGTGTCTCACCGCGCATCCGAAGAACCGCGACGCCGCATGTCGCTCAGTTCGGCACTCGCCTCCTCGTCCCTTGCCTCACCTTCCATAAGGCGCGTTTTTCTTCGCAGCATCTGCGCTCGCCGACGTTCCGTCAGCTCGCTTAGCCGCGCCGCGTATCCCCCGGAGTGAAGCGGAGTCGCCGAAGGCGAGCTCAATGCGGGGTGCAAATCTGTCGCGCCGCCTTGATAGGGGCGCCTCTCCGAGGCGCCCGCTTCCCCGCGGCACATCCGTCGCGATTTCGTCCGCACCATAATCTCATTTCACCGCGCTTTGATTTTTTACTTTTGCGATTTGACGGCGAAAGGGCGGATGTAGTATAATTTCACTGTCTTGCGGGTGACCGCATGACGACTTGATCTTTTCCATACTCCCGGGTGGATGATGGCCTGGGACCGGCGGCACGCGAAACGCGGAGTCCGCCAAGGGCGGGTGGCAACATCCGCTAGCGTACGCAACAGCGTATGACGCTTGCAGTGAAATCGCCAATTTCCAAGTGTTAAAGCGGAGTACGAAGGTTGCGCTACGTGGATTGTTCAAATCCATGTGGCGTGTCTTCTCATCATGTTTTAACACAGGCGTTTGGCGATGCCTACTGCAGACATGAGAATGTAAGGCACGCCACTCTTTCTATCTGCGTCGAAGGCGGCAGTGCGAGAATCAGACGCAAGATAGAGGAGTGTAGAATGAATGATATGAGTGAGGAGAAGCTGCTGAGGGCAATACAAAATGCTATCAGTATAGAAACCAATATAGATGAAGTGGAGGGTTGTTTTACGGAAAAATACCCTCCATTGTCAGATGAGCCTACAGATGAAGAGAGATATGTTGTAGCAGATAGCGGCACGGTGATTTTTGAAGACGAGGATTACGTCCCTAGAATGCCTATAAAAATAAACGGTAGTGTAGAAAGCGTCACTGTATACCAGGATATTCGTGATGGCGGTATTTACGACAATGCTGATGGTGGGAACATGTATTCCGATCAGGTTCAAAAAGATTTAGTTGAAATGGGCAAAGCATTTGGCGGCAATGGTGTTGATAATCGAGACGAAAGTGATGTCCTAAAATTCATTTTAGGCGAAGCTGCTAGTGAAAATACATTCACAAGAAGATCGCAAATCCCTGCGGATTAGAGTTGCTTCCGTTAAGGAAATAGCTATCATGCGCCAGAGAAAGAATTAGTGTATGGGGACTATAAAATATTTTATAATAACTGCTATCATCTTAAGGTGCCTTAATATATTTGCTTTTGTCGGTTCCGAGACAATCAATGGCATAACATGGACATATACAGTGTCAGGGGATGAGGCTTCCATTGGAGATGGATCCCAGAGTGCAGTGCCTATCAACACATCAGGCGCAATAACGATACCATTTAGACTTGGCGGATACGATGTTAAACGCATCGGGTCTTGTGCGTTTGCGTATTGTAGTGGTCTTACGAACATAGTGATACCCGATTGGGTAACGAGCATTGGTGAATATGCTTTTTATAGCTGTGATGGGCTTTCGAGCATCATGATTCCCAATAGCGTGACGAACATCGGGATTGGTGCATTTGCTGTTTGTGATGGTCTGATCTCGATTAACGTGGACTCAAACAACAACAATTACAAGTCAGTTAACGGTCGTTTTCTGATAAAGGCTGGTGGCATGCTTGTGCAAGGTGTTAATCTAGTAGGTGAAATTACAATCCCCGACGATGTGACGAGTATTGGAGAGGGCGCATTTTCTGGATGTAATTGTCTTAAGTGTGTGACGATACCAGACAGTGTGACGAGCATCGGCGATGGTGCCTTCAACGGTTGTAGTGCCCTTACAGACGTGACGATTCCTTATAATGTGAGAAGCATTGGTAGTTATGCGTTTTATTATTGCATCGGGCTTACTAACATTGTAATCCCAGGCAGTGTAACGAACATTGGGTTTGATGCGTTCGCCGATTGCGAAGGACTTCTTTCAATAATGGTTGACGATGGTAACGATAATTTTTTGTCAGCGAATGGTCTTTTGTTGTCCAAGGATGGTGCTGTTGTTCTTCAAGGGGTAAATGGCGATGTGATGATACCAGATAGTGTGACGAGCATTGGGGATTATGCATTTGAGGGGCGCATAGGGTTGACGAGCATAAAAATACCGAACAGTGTCACGAATATTGGGGACTCTGCGTTTTACTGTTGCATAGGCTTGACGAATATAACGATTCCGTCCAGTGTGACGACTATGGCGTATTCTGCGTTCTCTTATTGTAGTTCATTAGAGACGATTTATGTGCCACGAGGTTTCACCGGATCAACCTCGTTCTCTGGGACGTCAGCGACGGTTGTCAGATACTCGCCAACATTTACGGTGGCTTTTGACGCGAACGGTGGCGAAGGCGGGTTCAGCAGAGTGTATTCGTTTGGGGACGATGTGGTTCCTCCTGATTTGATGCCCAGAGAAGGATATGCGTTCGCCGGGTGGAACCCTGAATTTGCAGCCGGACTCCATGTGTCCAACACGACATATGTAGCGCAATGGACGATAAACAGGCACACCATAACATTTGACGCCAACGGTGGAACGGGTGGAACAACCAAAGTGCAGAATTATGGCTCCGCCATCGTCGTGCCGACGGTTTCGAGAACAGGCTACACCTTCAGGGGCTGGGACAGGGAAGTCGCGGCCACAGTGCCAGATGAAGACATCAAATACACTGCGCAGTGGGCGATAAACCAGTATGTTGTCACGTTTGATGCGAACGGAGGTGTAGGCGGAACGAGCGGCGAGCAGGATTACAATTCGCCGATAGTTGCGCCAAGCGTTTCCCGCGTTGGCTACACATTTGCGGGCTGGGCACCTGAAGTGGATGCGGTTGTTCCGGCAAGAGATGTCACTTATGTAGCGCAATGGACGATAAACAAACACACTGTGACATTTGACGCCAACGGCGGAACTGGCGGAACAACCAAAGTGCAGAATTACGGCACTGCGATAATTGCGCCAACAGTTTCGAGAACTGGCTACACCTTCAAAGGCTGGGACAAGGCTGTTGTCGCGACTGTGCCAGACGAGGATGTGACATATACGGCGCAGTGGACGATAAACAAATATACCGTCACATTTGATGCGAATGGTGGCGAAGGCGGAACGAGCGGCGAGCAGGATTACAATTCGCCGATAGTTGCGCCAAGCGTTTCTCGTGTTGGCTACGCTTTTGCGGGCTGGTCGCCGGAAGTGGGCGCGGTTGTTCCCGCAAATGATGTAACCTATGTTGCACAGTGGATGATAGACAAGCACACAATCACATTTGATGCGAACGGAGGAACGGGCGGAAGAAGTATCACGCAGGACTACGGCACGGCGATTGTCGCGCCGACGGTGACGCGGACAGGGTACAATTTTACGGGCTGGTCGCCGGAAGTCGCCGCGACTGTTCCTGACAAGGATGTTTCTTATACAGCGCAATGGGAGGCGAAACAATACACCGTCACGTTTGATGTGAATGGAGGCGTATTGCCGACCGGAAGTGATAGCAAGTCGGTGATGTACGATGCCGCATACGGCGTGTTGCCTACGCCTGCTTTGGAGTTCTGTTCGTTTGACGGATGGATGCTCGGCGGCGTGGGTGTGATGCCATCGACGAGGGTCGCGACGGCGGCGGACCATGCGCTTGTGGCGAAATGGAGCCGATGGGGGGCGCGTATCTCGCTGTCTGCCATCTCGTCCGGACAGACGTTGCGTGAACTTTATCCTGACGACTATGCAAACCTTACGACAGCTGTTCTTGCAGAGGGGATCACGGAACTGCCCGTTGGATTCTTCTATGGATGCGATAACGTTGAGAGCCTGACATTGCCGGAGTCGCTGGAGACGCTGTGCTATGACGATCTGCCGACGAAGATTCGGGAATCGTTAGATTACGGCGCGGACGGTTTTATGGTTTATCAGGGCTGGGTACTCGGCTACGACAACAATGGCGCATCAGCGCTGACTCTGCCGCAGAACACGATAGGCATTGGCACGCGGGCTTTCGCCGAGTTCTGGGACTTGGAGACTGTGACGATTCCAGATACAGTAAAGCACATCGGGCGCGAGGCGTTCTTTGAATGTACATTCCTTGATGACGTTGCGATTCCAGATTCCGTCGTGACGGTTGCCCACGGTGCGTTCGAGAACTGCTCCTACATGCAGACGCTTTCCGTAGGCGGCGGAGTGCGCAAGGTCGCCGACCGTGCGTTTGCGCGGTGTGCCTCGCTTCAGGCTGTCGCCTTTGCGGACGGACTGGAGAGTGTCGGCGAGTGTGCGTTCAGCAACGACTGGAGGATGCTGTCCGTATCCTTGCCGCACAGCGTGACGAACATAGCAGACAGTGCTTTTGCTGCGTGTCGGCGCGTGAAGGGCGTCGCCGTTCCCGCGAATGTCATGACGCTTGCCGACATGTTCCCGGCGGCGTATACCAATATTGAATCAGTGGTCGTGGCTTCTGATGAGACAAACATCATGGATGACATGTTCAATGGTTGTTCCGCGCTCACGGATTTCACATGGTCGGGAAGCGAGACGAACGTCGGCGAGCGCGCATTCTTCGGTTGCGAGTCTCTGACGTCTGTGGCAATGCCGGACAGCGTGTTGAGGATCGGGGCGGCGGCGTTCAAGGGATGTTCGTCGCTTCGCGACCTCACGCTCTCCCGTTCGCTGGTGGCATTGCCAGATTTTGTCTTTGAGGAGTGCGGATCGCTCGATTCGTTCATCGTTCCCGCATCTGTCATGGCGCTGGGAGAGGGTTTTGTCTACGAGTCGGCGGTTTCCGCAATCTACTACCTCGGCAATGCGCCGGAATATGATGCCAATGCGTATGCAAACGTCGCGGCGAATTTCGTCACGTACGTTGTGCGGGGGACAAGGGGGTGGGATGGCACGCCGTCCTCGCGCGTACTCCCCGAAGTCTGGATCGGACATGAAATCACCTATTGGACGCCGAACAGGTTTGACGTGACATTCGACGCCAACGGCGGGTATTTCGGTGTGTCGTCCGTCGTGCAGTGGGCGGAGCAGCAGATAACCGACATGGGGTACGTGCTTCCGAACCAGAACCCCGTGCGCCCGGGATATGCGTTTGATGGCTGGTGGACGGAGCCGACCGCCGGTGCGCAGGTTAAGTATTCCACGCAGGTGACCGCGACAAAGGCGCATGTCCTGTACGCCCACTGGCGTCTGCTTGGCAATCTCATAACGGCGACGTTCAATGCAAACGGCGGTACGGTCGTTGTCCCTGGCAGCCATAATTACGTCGCTGGTCAGACATTCGGGGAACTTCCCGTTCCGTCGCGCAGAGGATATGCGTTCTGCGGATGGTGGACTGAAGCATCCGGCGGCGAGCGCATCACGGAGGGCACGTCCGTTCCGGCGGCGGACATCGAGCTTTTCGCCCATTGGGAGCCGATAAGGTATTTCGTTGCGTATGACGCCAACGGAGGAACCGGCACCATGACGAATCAGGTACACGTGTACGACGAGCAGAAAGTGCTTGACGGAAACCTCTTCTCGCGCACGGGGTACGCGTTCTCCGGCTGGGCAAGAAGTGTTGACGGACAAGTTGAGTACGCAGACCGCGCGGAGGTCGTGAATCTTGCGGAGGTGTCAAACGAAGTCGTGAGGCTGTATGCCGTCTGGAGTGGCGCGGGATATAACGTCCGATTTGATTCAAATGGTGGTATCGGTGTTATGGAGAACCAGACTATTCAAATAAGCGAGACGCAGAATCTCCACACAAACGCATTCGTGTTCTCCGGTAGGGAGTTTCTTGGGTGGGCCACGGTGTCTGGTGGAGCCGTGGTGTACAGGGACGGCGAGGCAGTATGCGGTCTTTCGTCGGTGAACGGCACGACGGTGCACCTGTATGCCGTCTGGCGTGTTTCGGATGCGACTTGGAGGGTGTCGTTCGACGGCAACGGCGGAAGTGTCGCGCCGACATATTGGAACGTCGCAATGGGCGAGAGCCTTGACGCATTGCCCACGCCGACTAGACCCGGACATGCGTTCATGGGCTGGTGGACGCAACGGGCTGGCGGCACATTGGTCTCGCCGTCCTTTGCCGCGGAGTCCAATATGACGCTTTATACACATTGGCGCGCCTACGACGATCTGCTTCCTCCTGTCGGCGGGGATACGGGTGTTGCGTCCGTCATGGGCGATTGCGCAGACTTGCGGCTTGGCGAGAACGTCAAGACAGTTGACGAGTACAATGCGCTTGTTGAGTGGGCCGACGAAAACGGGATAGACCATCAAACGGTAAGAACCTCGCTGCATGTTTGGGCGTCGTATGTTCTTGGCGCGGAGGCGCTCTTGGCAAACGAGCCCGAGATTGAGTTCGAGGCTGTCGCGGTTGGTGCGGAAGGCGGCGGGCAGGGGGCTGCCCGCCCTACCATGACGGTTTCGGTGAGTGTAAGGGATGGAGAAAGAGCGGTGGCGGTCGATCAGGAGAAGGTTGCGGCGATGTTCGAGGCAACAGGCGATCTTGGCGACTGGAACGGCGCGGCAAAGCTGACACCGACGGTGACAACTTCTGGCACCGACGCAAGCGGCAAGATGACTTTTGTTGTCACTCCCGGCGACGGCACGGCGGCAAAGGCGTTTTTGAGAATTCGGAAATAGCAGCGCGTGAGGTTGTGCCCGCCGGATTATGGTAAAATACCTGCATGAAGTTTGGCGCGGTGATTTTGGTGATGGCGTTGCTTGCTCTCTCAGCTTTTGCGGGGGCGAGGGTTGTCGTGCCGTCGCTGCCGGAGGCGGTGCGGCCTGATGCGGAGGTCTGCACCAATCTTGTGCTGAATGTCGATGTGACACGGCTACGGACGTTGACGATTGCGGTAGCGTTTGACTCGTGCGTAACGAACGAGGTGCTTGTCGCCATAGGCGCGGATGCAGACTTGGATGGTGATCTTTCGGTTGACGAAGCCGACATTGTGTTTGGCTGCGACTGCGGCTCATGGTATCGTGCAGACCTCCGCACGGGCGTGATCGAGACTGCGACGACTAATGCGCTTGTCATCGGGAAGAGGCAGTTCGACCCGGCTTGGAATCGCCTCAAGGTTGTGAGGCGCGGGGTTGGCGAAATCGGCGAATCGGTTGAAAAGGACGAGGAGCGCATCCGGTTCGACATAAGGATCCGGTGATGGTGGACTGGTTCTATATCGGCTACTGCACTGTGATGGCGATGTTCGCTGTTGCGTTCGCATACGCTGCCGCCTTTGGACTCCGGGCACTTCGTCGTTTGCAGCGCTCGATTCTGCTGGGTTTTGCCGCAGCCGCGACTGTCGCAACCCTTACCGCACAGAAGACAAACAACGTGCCGCCGAACATGAATCAGCCACAGATGCAACAGGGGGGCGGTTCTTTTCAGACAGGATTTACACGACTGACAGGATTTGCGGGGGAGGGTAATCTTGTAAATCTTGTTAATCCTGTCCAAACAACTATCGACGAAATCGCTCGCGGGTGGCGAGTGGAGAGCGTCGCGACTAACGCGGCGGTTTCGTATGCGATGCCGACGAACGCAACGCTTGTCGGGAACTGGCACGTCCACGGCGCGTCGTCGTCGTTCGGGAACAACCGCATCGACTTTGGCGACTGGCGCTTCCCACTTGGCACGAACGACGAGACGTTTTCGTCGTTCTGGTATTTCGTCGATGGTCGCATCCGCCCAACGCCGAAGGACGCGATGCGTGAAATATGCGCCGTCGGCGTTCCAATGTCCGCCGTTCCGGGCCAAAGCCGGTTGTGGCGGCTTGACGGTGACGATGGTAGCCGCATTCTCACATGGGAAAACTTCTTCATCGGCGGCGACACAAACTTCCCCATCAACGCGCAGATCACTCTCCGACCCAATGGCGATTTCATCACTTGTTCCAACGAGGTGGAAACCGCGTATCGCCGCGTCAACACCGATGATTGGGATGATGACGGAATCCACAACGAGCGAGATGCGAACCCGACAAGCTGCGACGGTGATTTCTTCGGCGTTGCAAATGCCTTGCCGCCAAACGCGAATCCCGATGCCTACTACTGGCTTGATATGTCTGCGACGGGGGCTCTCGGCGTTGCGACGATCCGTGTCACCTGCGACGGGCCGAGTGACCTTGGCGACCATCTTGTGATTGCCCGCACGAATCAGGTCTGCCACGTCCCGCTTCTCGCTGGCGCGACATACGCAGTCGAGAGCGACCTGCCGATTGACTATTCGGCTGTGTCTACGGAACACGCGGAGATCGTGACAAACGCCGAGAACCGTCTGACAGTCTCTCTGCCCCTGGAGCTTTATTTTGAGCGAGTTCAGATGCGCGGCGGTTCCGACAGCTA
>Ga0310695_10014583_pt1 | contig 10594 bp, 3 predicted proteins | sample RumenRJG_04DNA_FD_203882 | JGI IMG/M metagenome (GOLD analysis project Ga0310695, IMG submission 203882) | Bovine rumen microbial communities from Lethbridge, Alberta, Canada - RJG_04 (v2) (version 2) | ecosystem: Host-associated > Mammals > Digestive system > Stomach > Rumen | place: Canada... | reverse complement strand
AGATTATATTCTAAATAATATTACAAAATCTATTAATGAAAAATTTAAAAGTATTTATAATAATGAAACTATTAATAATGTAATCAAAAGTTTAAATAAAACTCTAACAATTAGTGGAGAAGTAGTAAAGAATAATGCAGGGAAATTTATGAATTCATCACAAACTTTTTTAAAAAAAAGTGTTAATAAAATTAAAAATGTTGTAAATGATAATTCAACAAAAATCATTTTTAATAATTTTAAAAATAAAATTACAAATTCAAATAATAAAATAAAAAATTGTGCCAAAAAAATTAAATCAAAAATTATTCGAATAGTGTTTGGTTCATAAAATATTATATAAGTTATTATAAAAATATTTTAAATTAATTAAATATTTACTCATATTCAAATTAATTTCTTTATTAAAATAATTTATATTAGGGATTTTTAATTAGTTTAATTATTTTTTATTTTAATTAAAATAATTTAAATTTATTAAATGAATGGAAAAAACATAATGAATCAAAAAAATTGTTATATAATAATTTATAAATATCAATATATATCATCAAATTTGAATTTATTTATTGGTCAAGAAATTGAGAGTATATATGACGAAAAGAATTTTAGTATATATTCAATTCCAATATTTAATCAAAAAATTTTAATTTATTTAGAAAATTCATTTCAAATAAATATAAAGACTAATTCAATTCCATCATCACTTTTATTTTCACTTCAAAATAATATATTTTTATTTTGTCCTAATTCATATTATCAATTTGGTTATTATAATGAAAATAAATGTATTTTTTCAAAATTTTTTCAATACTCCCTTTTTGAATCATTTATTAATAAAAAATATAAAGGAAATATTAATTTATTAAAAGAATTATTAAATGATGCATGTATACAAATTTTAATTGATAAATCAATTGAAATAAATTTTCTTTTATTAATATTAAATAATAATTATATTTCTTTAGAAATGTATGAAAAAATAATAAAACATTGTAATAAAAAATATATAAATTTCATAAATATTAAAAATGATATAATTGATGGAGATATTATAATAAATAAATTAATTGGAAAATATATTAAAGAAAATAATAAGGAAATATTAAAGGGTTTAAAAAAGATAATTTTATATTCAAATTTTATTTATATTAAAAATCAAATTGAAAATTTTAATAAAATAGAAAAATCAATTAAAAAATTATCAAAAAAATTATTTAAATTAAAGGATGATATAGTGATAACAAGGGAAAAAATTTTTACTGTATTATTCAAAATTTGTTCTTCTGTTGAAGATATTAATTTTATTCTATCACAATCTTATAGTTTAAATGAATATTTTCATTTAATAAATAATAATTTAAATTATTTTTATGATTTTTTTAATAAAGAAAAAAAAATGATTAAAATTATAAATTATCCTATAGTCTCTTATAAATATGATTTTATTTGGGTACTATCTTCAATATGTAATTTAATTAAAATAAATATTTTTGATTTTAATGAAAATAATATATGGTCATTATGTTTTAATCAAAGAAATATTTATTTACCTAAAGAATATAAAGAATTATGTAATATATATCATTCTATTGAAACAAGTGAATTTAATGATAAAATAAAAGAAAATGTATTATTATCTATTGGAAATTGTTTTGAATTAAATCAATTTATAAATAAACAAAAGGAACTTTTAAGTTTTTTAGATTTTTTATTAAATAGTGTTTATAGAAAAATTAATTTTTTTCAAAAAAAAATGAAAGAAGTATTTCATTATTTAAATATAAATAATTTTGAAATTGAAGATTTTGAAAGAATTAAAAAAATTGATTATGAAAAAATAAATAATTATAATTATAATAAAGCACTTAATCAAATTATAGAAAATATATCAAATATAAAAGGTTTAAAAAAAATATTAAAATATTATGTTTATAAAAAAGGTAAAAAGAATAAAAAATTAATTGAAAAAATTGTAAAAAAATTTTTTTCTTTAATTGATAAATTAAATAAACAAAAAATAGAAAATATTATATTTTTAATAGAAGAAATTTTTAATATTCAATTAAAATATAAAATAGATTTTATATCTGAAATATTTTTTTTATTAGAAAGAGATTTAGAAGAAAATAAATTTATTTTAATATGTGAATATTTTATTGAACATTATAATAATGAAAAAATAATAAATTTATCAAAAAAATATTTTCTTAAAAGATGTGAATTATTATCAAAATTAATAAAAGAAAGAAACGGTGAAAAATATCAATTAAATTTATTAACATTTTATCCAAATTGTCATAAATGTTATAATAGTTTAGAAATAGGAATATATTTTTATAATCACAATATTTATTTAATGACAAAATGTATTAATGAGCATTATTCAATGAAAACTCCAGAAAGATTTTTATTAGATATAATAAATGATTCAAAAATAATAAATTGTATTAATAAAAAAAATGGTGGTCATTTATTAGATGAATTATTATTCATATGTCATCATTGTAATAACATTTTTTGTAATAAATGTAAAAATGATCATGGAAATTATATTTATATTCCTTTATTAGTTTATGATTCAATGTGTTTAAATCATATAAAAAAATATTATTATTATTGTATAGAATGTCAAAAAAATTTATGTGAATGTTGTTTAATTCAACATGAAAATATTATTGTTAAAACTTTAATGCCACATAAAATAATTAAATTAAATGATATAATTGATGAAGAAGAAAAAGACTTTCCTTTAGAAAAAAAGAAAAATTTTATTAATTTAGCAAAAAAAATTATATCAATTATTAAAAAAGTAAAAGAAATGAATTTATCTAATTATTTTATTTTACCTGATAATTTTAATAAAACATTAAATAATTATTCAAATGATAATTCATCATTAATATCAATTTTTGAAAATTTAGAAAATATTAATGAATATAGAAAAATTTATTCTCTTTATAATAAAAGTGTTATATATAATTTTATTGATATAATTAATCCAAATATAGAAAAGATTCAAATAGATGAAGATAATTTTGATTTGAGAAAATTTATATCATCAATTGGAGATAAAAATACAAATTTAGTTATTGAAAAATTTTTTAATGTTGATTTAAAATATAAAATCCCTTCATTAAACAAAGAAAGTTATTTAGACTTATATCAAAATAATTATTTTGTATATAATAAAGGAAAATCACTTTGTTTTATAAATAATTTTACATTTGACTTAATTTCTGAATTAAAATTAAATAAAGAAATATTATGTTTTAATTTCCTTAAATCAAATGATATAATAATAGGATATTCAGATAATACAATGCAATTAATTTCATATAATATAGATAAAAAAAAATTAAAAATAAAACAAGAAATTAATGAATTTTTCAAATTTAAAGAAGTAGATTATAGAGAATTATTATCATATAATAATACTGAAATAAATATTTGGGCAAAAGAAAATAAAAAAGATTCAATTTATTTTAAAAAAGAAAAACCAATTAATTTAGGAGAAATAATTAATGAGGTATATGATTCAGAAAAAAAATATATTGCAATATCAAATACTTCAATTTATTTTATATCTAAAAAAAATATACACGAAAAAATCGAAGTTGAAAATACATTATATACAATTAAAAAATTATTAATTATTGAAAATTATGTTGTTGTTCATGGATTTACTAATACAAATACTACTTTTATAAATTTAATTGAACTTGAAACAAGAAGAAATACAAATTTATTTATTGATATTGGAATGGTAATTGAAATTGATTATATTGGAAATGGAGATTTCTTATTTTTAAATTCAGATAAAATTAATTGTACAAGATTAGTTGGTGAAAACTTTAAAAATTTTCAAACAAAGGAATTGAGCAAATATATTGATAATACAATAATTTTAAAACATATTTATATAATTAAAAATGGAATGATTTGTTTAAGAATTAATTATGAAGAATTTGAAGAATTTTTTTTAATTTAATTGTGAATATATAAATATATAAATTATATAAATGGGAAAAAAATGTTTTATATTATTTTGTGAAAAATAAAGCATTCTATTAAAAAATTATAAAAATCAAAAGTATAAATTTAATAATAATAATAATAAATAAATTTCATTAATAATTTTTTTAAATTACTTAACAATAAATAATTAAAAATTAAAATTCAATCAATTAATTTGGAACTCAGAATACAAAGGAAAATGATCACTAGCATAAATTCCCATTGATTGATTAATAACACTTTCTTCACTAAAAACTTTAACTTTCGTACAATTAATTTTATTTTTAGGATTAATATAAAACATATAATCCCATCTTTTAAAAGCATAACCCATAAAATCATGATAAGTATTTTCACTATCAATAATATTAAAACCAAAATCAATAATCATTTTAATAATTTTATCATTATCATCACAATAAAAACAACCTCCTAAAAAAATTATAATATTATCATTATATTTTTTTATTATTTTATCTATTTGATTTAATAAAATTTTAACTGAAGGTAAATGTGCATTTATATTTATATGATCTAAATGTACATTAAAGAATAAATAATTATATTCTCCTCCTATTTTTTTTAATTGAACCCATGTACAAATTCTAGGGAAAAAATTATGAAAATCATTTGAACCTGGTATATCTGGTGTTGAACTTAACCAAAATTGTCCCCAGTGATTTAAAGTAAATTTATTTCTATTATATGCAATTGATATTTTTTCACTTGCTTTTGTTTTATCTCTGTAAATACCAACACTTGAAAAAATTGATTCTAAATAACTTGAAATATCATCATATTGTTTTTGAGTCATTTCTTGGAAAAATATTATATCAGCTTCACTTTGAAAAATTATATCAATTATTTTTTGTTTTCTATTATCCCATTTATTTTGTTCATCAGTATCATTAATGTATCTTATATTAATATTTAATATACCAAATCTTTTAACTTTATCATTTGATATATAATTAAATATATCATTTGATGTTCTATAATTATCATATGGTTTACCATACCAATCAATATTATTATCACTATTTTTTTTAAAGAATTTATATTCAAAAGGAAATTGATTTTGTTTAATTGGTATTTCACAACCATAAAATATTTTATCATTAATAATAACTCTATTTAATTTTAAAGCTCTATTACAATCCCAATCACCAATAGAATCAATATTACCACAAACATAATAATCACCATCTTTCATATCATCAGTTAATTCTAATAGAAAAGGATATAAAACAACATGATCTGAAGTATAAGATAATCTTCTTCTATTAATAGAATCTCTCATTTTTTCATCTATCTCAAATTCACTTGGAAAAACACTTCTTTTTTTTTTATTTTTTCTACCACTTTTATTACTTTTTCCACTTATTATTGATTTATTATCTACTGGAATATAACCATCAGAAGCATAATCTACATTAGATAAATCATCTAATGTTAGTTCTTTATTTTCATTTAAATTTTCTTCTAAATTTTTATTTTGTGATTTTTTATTTTTATTTTTCAAATTTAATTTTGGTTTTGATATAGGAGTATTTAATTTTTCTGATATAATATCATTATTTATATAATTGTCATCATTAAAAGCTTCAGGAGCATTATATTTTTCATTTTTTTTATTTTTTATAGGATAAATTGAATATAATGTTTTTTCTATTAAGAATTTTGTAGGAGATTTTATTTTTAAAATTTGTAAATCAGTTTTTTCTACTGATAATGAATCTTGACTTGTTTTTCTCATTTTATTTAATTGAAGTTTTAATTTTTCTTTTTCATCTTTTTCATTTTTTAAAAGAAGTAATTGAGCTTCTAATTGTTTTGTTATACTTAATTCTTCTCCTTTTTTTTTCATTTCTTCTTTTTCTTTTTTTATTTTTTCTATTTTTGATTCTATTTCTTTTTCATCTTTTTCAAGTTGTTCTTTTCTTAATTTTAATCTTTTTTCAATTTCTATTATTTCTATTTCATAATCTTCAGTTAATTTTCTTTTTTTTAATTCATAAGTTTTTTCTTGATTTTCTAAACTTTCTTTCATTTCTTTTATTTTTTGTTTTTGATATTCATTTTCTTGTAAATTTCTCTCATAAGAATCTTTTGATTCTTGTACTTGTTTTTCATATAATTCTTTTTCTTTTATTAATTTATCTTTATAATCTTCTATTTCTTTTTCTTTTTTTTCATTATCTTCAATTTCTTGTTTTATTTTTTGATTTTTTTTTATTAATTCTTCATTTTCTTTCATTAATCTTTCTTTTTCTTCATTTAAAAATTTTTCTCTTGCTTTTTTCTCATTTAATAATTTTTCTTTTTCTTGTTCTAATTTTAATTTTCTTTCTTTTTCTTTTTCAAGTCTAATTTTTTCTTTTTCTTTTTCAATTTTTAATTTTTCTTCTTTTTCTTTTTCTTCTTTTAATTTCTTTTCTTTTTCCTTTAATAATTTTTTTTCATTTTCTTTTTTAATTTTTTCATTTTCTTCTTTTAATAATTTTTCATATAAAAAACAAGCATTTTCAAAACATAAATTTAAATTCATTAAATTTCCTTTTCTAAATTTTTTAGGACAATCTAAATTTTGATTATCAATATAAAGACGATAATTAAATTTATTTTCATGTTTTCTAGTTTTTCCTCTTCTTGCTCTTCTTTCAACAATTTCTTCAATTTCAGTAACAACAATTAAATCAAAATAAGTTAACATATAATCAGTTGTAATATTCATTAAATGATATATTTTTTTAAAAGAAGAAGTTTCTAAAGTTATAGTATGTTCATTTTTTGTTATTTGAATATTGAAAATATCTTCTTTTTCAAACAGTGATTTTAAATCAAAATCATGTGCTGAAAATTCTCCTCCAAAAATTTTTTCTTCTTGATTACTTTGTGTACATAAAATTACGTAATTTTGAAATTCGAGAGGATTTTTTTTTATCATTTTCATTATTTTAATATAATTTTCTTTTTTTAATATTACTGTCTTTTTTTTTGAACTAATTTTATCTGGAATTTTTACTTGAAATATTTTAAATTTGTCCTCGTGTTCTGGTTTAAAAATATTTTGTATTTCTATTGCTCTTTTTGCACTTGAACTTGAGTAATAGTACATTTTTAAAATATATTTTTTTATTTTTATGAGTAATAAATATTTAAAGTAAAATTAATTTTTTTTGAATAAATTTTTTAAAAGATGTTAACGAATATATTTTTATATTTATTAAAAGTTTAATTATCTATTTTAAAAAAATTTAATTCTATGTTTAATTTATATATTTATTATATATTAATATATGGAATAATTTTATTAATTAATTTATATCTTAATTTAAAATTTATTAATAGACATTTTTTATATATTTTTTGTTTTTAATTTAAATTTTATAAATTTTTTTGTATAATTAATGTTTAATTGGAATAAAATAATTTATTGTTTGGATTTCAACAATGAAAGAAAATCAATCAAAGTGGATACAAATAATTCATTTAACATTTCAATAATTTCAAAAATAAATGAAAATGACAAATATAATATACATAATATTAATTTTAAACTTAAAAATTTCGAAAAGTTATAATCCAAATATATGAAAATTATAATAGATATTCAACAACTAATAATAATTATAAAATAGTTCCATATAATAAAAATTTCCAACTGATAAATGGAATTATTGAAGTTTTTGATAATATAAAAAAAACAAAAACATATAAAAAAAATAATTCACAGTATATAGATTATAATCAACCATTAAAAAATCATATAGAAGATATAACAGAGATTAATGAAAATAAAGATTTCCAAAATGACTTAGATGATATTATAATAATAATATTAATTAAAAAATCATGTAGTAAAAGTGATAATTCTGATATTAAATAATTTATAGGAAATAGTCTTTGTAAATAGGATTAAACTATATATTTAACATATTTTATTGCAAAAAGTATAATATTATGAATTTAAATTGTAGAAATAATGTGATGGATTTGTAAAATAATATAATATATATATAAAAAATTATAAAAATCAATTTAATAAAGTTAATTTAAAAGTATTAATAATAATTTCAAAACATTCAATTATATTTAAAAAGCTTATTACAAATTTAAAATATAATCCATAAATTATCATAATCTATAAAAAAATTTATTTTAAATCCAATTACATTACAAAAAAATAAAAAACAAAAAATCTCAAATATCCATAAAATTTTCCCATAAGAAAAATTATTCAACACCAATAGTATAATCAGCTACAATTTCATCAGGAGAAAATCCAACCATCATTTTTTTAAATTCCTGAAAATCAACACATCCATCTCCATTTTCATCAATATCTTTTATAACTCTTTTCCAAGTAGTCTCATTACCTCCAAAAAGTCCTTTAATTTCTTCAATATCAATAGTTCCAGAATCATCTTTATCAAACATTTTAAAAGCTTTTTGGAGTCTATCTTCAGTTAAAATTTTTTTACTATCAATTACAGAAGTTAAAAATTCATTATATGAAATTGAACCTGAATTATCTAAATCAATATTAGAATAAAATTCATTTGAAATATCTATACTAATAACATCTCCATATAATCTATCAATTGTTGATATGAAATCTTCTCTTGATATTACTCCTTTTCCTTCTTTGTCAAATTCTTTAAAAACATGTTTTAATTCTTCTTCTTCTTTTTTTAAATTAAATTGTGTTGATATGAAATTAAGAACTGCTTGTTTGAATTTATTTTGTTGAACAAATTGTGCCATTCTTTCTAATATTTCTATTTGATTTATTCCTATTGTAGCAGTTCTATTAAATGATACTTTTTTAAACCAAAAATCATTTAAACATTCTTCAGCACTTAATCTTTTTTTTGGGTTTTTTTCTAACATTTTAGAAATAAGAGTAATAGCTTCTTTTGAAATATTAGACCAATTATTTTTATTAAAAACTAATTTACCATATCTAATAGCTTTATAAATTTCATTATTAGAAACACCATTAAAAGGAGGATAACCACATAATAAAATATATAATATAATACCACATGACCATACATCACATTTTTCATCATAATTTTGAGCAATAACTTCAGGAGCAAGATAATATGAAGTTCCAATAAATTTAGTTAATTTTTTTCTTTTTGGTAATTCAATTGCAGTACCAAAATCAATTAATTTTAAATCTTTACCATTTGCAAGTAACATTATATTTTCAGGTTTAATATCTCTATGTACAATACTATTAGAATGTAAATAATTAATAGCTTGTAATATTTGTTTTATTATTCTACTTGCTTCAAATTCATTAAAATAACCTTTTTCTGCTATTGCAGTAAATAATTCTCCTCCTTCACAAAATTCACTCATTATATAATATTTTGTTTTATCTTCGAAAATTTCGAAAATATTTACAATATTTGGATGGGATATTTTTCTTAATATTTCTATTTCATTATGACTTGAATGAAGTTTTTTATTTACTATTTTCATAGCTCGAAATTCTCCTAATTTTAAATGGTATACTTTCTTTACTTTTCCATAAGATCCTTCTCCTAAATTATTGTATATTTTGTAATAGTTTGCTACTGGTTCATGACATATTTTTATATATTGTTCTTTTTGAAGTTTTAATTCTACATTTTTTTTTAAACCTGTTTCACTTAAGTGTTTTAGGGAATGACGCATTTCTGGTTTTTTTTGCATTAAATTTTCAAAGCTTGCATTTATTTCTTTTTTAACTGGTTCGAATGTTAAGTTTTTTAGTTTTTCAAGTAATTCCTTTTTTTTTTCTTGTTCTTTTTTTCTATTTTCTTCTATTTTTTTTAATTGTTCTTCAGTTAATTCAATTTTTTTCATTGGTTGTTCTATTTTTAATTGATTAATTGGAGTTTTATTTGGACTATTCATTTTAAATGTTATTGCATTATTAATATTTCCATCAAAATTTCTATTACTATTATTATTACTATTATTATTATTATTATTATTATTATTATTATTACTATTATTATTATTATTATTATTATTATTACTATTATTATTATTATTATTATTATTATTATTATTATTATTATTATTATTTTCATTTTTATTTGGACTTTTAGTATTATTTTTATTAATTTCATCACTTGAATAATTTTTTTTTTCATTATTTTTAATTACCTTTTTATTTTTTATTAAATCATCTATATATTCATCAATTTTTTCTTTATTAACCATAGAATTTAATATAATATTAAAATCAATATTTTTTTCCTCTTCTAATTCCTTAGCTTGTACTTTCCCATTGAATTCAAATTTAATAGTATCTTGAGAATTTGATTTGGATGATTCTGAAACCCCTTTTTCTTCTTCTTCACTTTCTTCATCTTCTTCTTCATTTAAATCCGAACTTTGATTATGATTAGTATTATTTCTATTTGAAATTTCTCTATGAGAATTTTTAACAGAATTTTTATTAGAAATATTATTATTTTCAATAACAGAATTATTTTCAAGTATAGTAGGATTATTATTTTCTTTTTTAACATCTTCATTAATATCACTTAACTTAGATTTATTATCATTAATATGA
>Ga0310695_10014581_pt1 | contig 10594 bp, 10 predicted proteins | sample RumenRJG_04DNA_FD_203882 | JGI IMG/M metagenome (GOLD analysis project Ga0310695, IMG submission 203882) | Bovine rumen microbial communities from Lethbridge, Alberta, Canada - RJG_04 (v2) (version 2) | ecosystem: Host-associated > Mammals > Digestive system > Stomach > Rumen | place: Canada... | reverse complement strand
TGTATTGTTTCTTCACGTCATCCTTATATTGCTTGATGAGGCTGAGAATGCTGTCGTTCGATTGGTCAACGGTAAGATTCTCATCGCTGCTGATAAGGATAGCACGACGCTGAAGGTCCATCTGCTTAAGGGTAAGTTCCTTGATTTTCTGGCAATTCTCGGAACCACTAACCTCATATTCCGTAGCCATCTTGGGATAGGCAGCCTTTACAGTAACGGTCTCTGTAGAGTCGATGGCAACGTTGATAATCTGGTCGGCTATGCGCAGACGATAGAACTCAGGAGCCTCCGTGGCCTCACCACTGAGAGAGAATTGTCCGTCGGCACTGAGCTTGACAGAGTCGATGGCGTTAATCTCGTTGATACCCACGTTCTCAAGGTAGAGTACAGAGTCTTGTGCCTCAGTAATAGTACCTTCCACATGGAATTTCTTCTCGCTACAGGAGGCCATGCCCAGCACAGCCAGCGCTATGATTACATATTTCTTCATTTTCGTTATTGATTTTTCTATTTGCCTGCAAAAGTACGAAATAATTATGAATTATGCATTAATAATTATGAATTATTTACAGCCTTCCGCTTTCGTTATAGCTATAGTAGGCACCGTCGGTGATGACGACATGGTCAAGAAAACGGATGCGCATGAGGTTGCAGGCTCTCTTGATGCATACAGTCAGATCGTTATCCATGGTGCTTGGACGCAAATTGCCTGAAGGATGGTTGTGACAGACTGCTAAGATGGTAGCATTAGCCAGGACAGCTTCACGCATGATGATACGAATGTCGACGCTTACCTCGCTGATACCTCCGTGGGCTATGCATACTTTCTTGATGAGCCGATGGTTCTGATTCATCAACAGAATCCAGAATTCTTCCACATCCTTGTCCTGCAATACAGGATGCATGTGGTTATAGATACGAGAAGCCGTACCTAAGTCTGGACGTTCTTCTGGAGATTCCATCTGGCGTCGCTTGCCTAATTCGCAAGCAGCGAGAATGGTAATGGCCTTTGCCTCGCCAACACCATTGTATTGGCAGAGGTTTTGGATGCTCATCTTTCCCAGTGTGTTCAGGTTGTTGTTGCAATCGTTCAAGACTCTTTTCATCAAATCGACAGCACTTTCCTTCGTGTTCCCTGAACCAATGAGAATAGCCATCAGCTCTGCATTCGATAAAGCATCGGCCCCTAATCGCATGAGTTTCTCACGAGGTCTGTCCTCTTCAGCCCATTGGTTGATGTTCAGCTTGTCCATCGTTTATCGCAACTTTCCGCTAAAGAGCGATTCCAAGAATCCAATGCCATAGCCGATGAGTTGTACAAAAACAGCGGCAACAGCAAGGAATCCTACTTTCAAACTCTTTGACTGGATACTGGAATCTATGAGGATGAGCAAGGCGTAAAGCAATAATAATGCCAACGACCATCCGCATGTGAATGGGGCAAGTACTAACAAGCCAACGACACCAAGGGTAAATACCGAGGGTAGGGCATGGACGGGTTTCAATGCCTCTGGATACATGCGCCAGAGATTGATACGGGCATAGCCACTGTTATAGACCTGTCGCCAGAACTTACGGAAGTCAGTACGACGCTTGTGCCAAACCCACGCTTCTGGGAAGAGTCGACAGCTATAGCCTGCCTTATAGATACGGATGGAGAAATCAATGTCCTCGCCATACAGCGACATTTTCGAGAAGCGGGTCTTAGTGAATCCACCTAAGGCCAGATAGGCTTCACGACGAATGCCCAGGTTGAACGAACGGGGATAGAACTTGTCCAACTGCTTTTTGCCACCACGAATACCACCCGTCGTAAAGAACGAGGTCATGGCATAGGAGATGGCTTTCTGTACATCGGTGAATGACTCATGGGCAGCATCTGGTCCACCCCATGCGTCAGAAGGCTGTCGTTGTAACTCGTCATCAATAGCCTGCATGAAACCTGCTGGGGCTACAGCATCGGAATCTACAATGAGCACATACTCTCCATTGGCACGCTCTACACCATAGTTGCGGCTCTGTCCAGGACCGCTGTTTTCCTTATAGTAATAATGCAAATGAAGGATGTTTGCGTATTTGTCGCAAACATCCTTACACGTAATCTTTGAACCATCCTCTACAATGACTACCTCAAAGTCTTTGAATGTTTGAGAGCTGAGACTCTCAAGCAACTCGTCCACTTCGTCAGGGCGATTGTAGACAGGTACAATAATCGAGTACTTCACTTTTCACTATTCGTTTTTCACTAGCGAAGCGCTTACTCCTTAGCACGAGCCAGATAAGAGCCGTCACGGGTGTCAACCTGAATCAGGTCGCCCTCGTTGATGAACAGGGGAACGCGAACCTCTACACCAGTCTCCAGCGTTGCGGGCTTCAGGGTGTTGGTAGCAGTATCGCCCTTGATACCAGGCTCAGAGTGAACCACCTTCAGGATGGTCTTAACTGGCATCTCAGCATAAAGGATGGTACCGTCGGTAGTGTCGCTGACAACTGATACAACATCGCCTTCCTTCATGTACTCATGACCAATAACGAGGTCATTGGCAATGGGAATCTGCTCAAAAGTCTCCTGATTCATGAAGATACGACCTTCCTGGTCTTCATACAGATACTGATAGTCGCGGTGCTCAATAACAACGTCCTCCAACTTCTCACCGATGTTGTAGCGGCGCTCCAAAACACGGCCGTCGCTGACGTTCTTCAGCTTAATGTTCATGATGGTGTTACCCTTACCAGGCTTGCGGTGCTGGAAATCGATACATACCCAAATGCCACCGTCCATACGGATAGCGGTTCCTTTCTTAATGTCTTGTGAATTAATCATAAAAATAGTACTATTATAATATGTGAATTGTCAATTTGCGCCATTTTTCGGCTGCAAAGGTACAACTTTTTCGTGAAAAATGAATAAAATTGAGAGAAATTTCGCTTGAAACTTGCACAATTAGAAATAATTATGTAATTTTGCACCCCGAAACTCTAGTTTTCGGAGTGCGAAGGCAGGCTGCACCTCAGCAAAAAGCTGGCTTTCTGCGTTCGGTTTGCACTGTCTTTATCAGCCCGAATTGACGAATTTAAACAATAAAAATTAGATAGAACAATGAAAAGAACATTTCAGCCACACAATCGTCGTCGCGTGAACAAGCATGGTTTCCGCGAGCGCATGGCAACTAAGAATGGCCGTCGCGTACTGGCTTCTCGCCGCGCTAAGGGTCGTAAGAAGTTAACAGTATCTGACGAGCATCACGGAAAGTAATCCCTGAATAGTCTCAGTGATAAGAATTGGGTATGTTTTCATAGAAATATACCCAATTTTTTTGTTGTGTCGATAATTATTCGTAATTCTGAGCGATGCTCGAAATTACTTTCGCTCGAAAAAATCCAAATTTTATTTGGTTTTTTGCTCGCTTATTCGTAATTCTGAGCGATGCTCGAAATTACTTTCGCTCGAAAAAATCCAAATTTTATTTGGTTTTTTGCTCGCTTATTCGTAATTTTGCTCTTTGAATACGATATTATATAAATAAGGTACATGATGAAATTCCTGAGAAAGCTGTTTGGCAATTATATAGTACGTCACTTGATGGCAATGGTTCTCGTTGTCATTCTGTTGTGTTTTGGTATTGGTTTTGGACTGGATGTCTATACGCATCATGGAGAAGGTATTGTGGTGCCCGACTTGAAGGGCATGACTTACGAAAAGGCTTATAGGCTCTTAGAGGAGAAAGGTCTGACAATTGTAGTCAACGACTCTGATTATAACAAACAACAGCCAGCAAACAGCGTTTTGGCTCAGACGCCCGTCTTTGGTCAGAAGGTGAAACAGGGACATATTATTTACGTTACCGTCAATTCACCACATTCACCAACATTTGCCATTCCTGATATTGTCGATAACTCAAGTCTACGCGAGGCTGAGGCTCGTTTGATGGCAATGGGCTTCCGTTTGACTGCCCCCAAGTTGATAAATGGCGAGAAAGATTGGGTGTATGGTATCTTATGCGGAGATCGAAGGATTTCCAATGGAGACCGCATCCCCATAGACTATCCGCTGACTTTAATGGTGGGAAAAGGAACCTTTGATGATGCCGACAGCATTCTATTTGTCGAACCTGCAGGAGAAAGTGAGGTTGATGAATTTGAAGAAGTGAAGGAACCGTCAGTAAACTAATGATATGACAGAGGAACTGGATGATATTGAATTGATGGATGACGTGGAAGAGACGTCTGACGGTCAGCTCTATGAGCACATGCGTATGGAGGTGGATCATGGTCAGGTGCCTGTTCGCATCGACAAGTATATGTCGGAGCATCTTCCTCACTCATCTCGCAATCGAATCCAGAAAGCAGCCGATGCAGGTTTCATCCAGGTAAACGGAACGCCCGTCAAGAGCAATTACAAGGTTCGTCCTGGTGATATCGTTACGTTGATGCTCGACCGTCCTCATTACGATACAACCATCGAACCAGAGGAAATACCTCTGAATATTGTCTATGAGGATGATCAGTTGATGGTTATTAACAAACCTGCAGGTATGGTGGTTCATCCTGGAGTAGGAAATTTCCATGGTACGTTGGTCAATGCCATTGCGTGGCATTTGCGCAACTTGCCGAGCTATGATCCCAACGACCCCAGTGTCGGACTGGTTCACCGTATTGATAAGGATACCAGTGGACTGCTTGTTGTGGCTAAGACTCCTGAGGCTAAGACTGAGTTAGGCGCTCAGTTCTTTAATCATGATACCCACCGTTCCTATCAGGCTTTGGTGTGGGGTAACTTCACAGAAGACACGGGTCGTATAGAAGGTAACATCGGACGTGACCCTAAGGACCGTCAGCGTATGGCTGTCTTTCCTCCTGGTTCAGAAACGGGCAAGAGTGCTGTTACCCACTATCGCGTACTGGAGCGTTTTGGCTACACCACATTGGTGGAGTGCAGACTGGAAACAGGACGTACCCATCAGATACGTGCTCACATGAAACATATCGGTCATCCTCTGTTTGCTGATGAGCGTTATGGAGGAATGGAAATCCTAAGAGGAGAGCGTACTGCTTCTTATAAAGCTTATATTCAGAATTGTCTGAAGCTCTGCAATCGACAGGCTCTTCATGCCAAGACGTTGGGCTTTGTTCATCCTGTTACTCATGAACAGATGGACTTTACCAGTGAGTTGGCTGATGATATGCAGGCACTCATAGACAAGTGGCACAATTATACTCGAAACATCGAAACATCGTAATATAGAAACATCGCAATAATAAAAAAAAATGAAATATATGAAACAATTAAAACGTAACATTGCCATCATCTGTGGTGGCGACTCTTCCGAGCACGACGTATCGTTGCGCTCAGCACAAGGTCTTTATTCGTTCTTTGACAAGGAACGTTACAATGTCTATATCGTCGACATCAAAGGTCAGGATTGGCATGTAGAGCTTCCTGGTGGCATTACTGCCAAGATAGACCGTAACGATTTTTCGTTTATTGAAGATGGGAAAGCAAAACTATTTGACTATGCCTATATTACCATACATGGTACCCCTGGTGAGAATGGAATCCTACAGGGTTATCTGGACCTGGTAGATATACCTTATTCTACCAGTGGCGTATTGGTTGAGGCTATGACGTTCGACAAGTTTGTGCTTAACCAGTATTTGCGTGGCTATGGAGTTGCTGTGGCAGACTCACTGCTGATCCGTCAAGGATATGAGCAACTGGTAAGCGACGATGAGATAGAACAGCGCATCGGTATGCCTTGCTTTGTAAAGCCTGCTGCTGACGGTTCGTCATTCGGTGTTTCTAAGGTAAAGAACAAGGACCAGTTGGCTCCTGCCATCCGAAAGGCCATGTTGGAGAGCGATGAGATTATGGTTGAACAGTATCTGGAGGGTACAGAGATTTCCATTGGTGTGTATAAGACCAGGGAGAAGTCAGTGGTGTTACCAGCTACAGAGGTGGTTACCAATAACGAGTTCTTCGATTATGATGCCAAATACAATGGACAGGTTCAGGAGATTACTCCTGCCCGTCTCTCTGAGGATATTACCCGTCGTGTTCGTGAGATAACCAGTCATATCTATGACATCTTGCATTGTAACGGTATTATCCGTATCGACTATATCATTTCTAAGGAAGGTAAGATATGGATGCTTGAGGTAAACACAACACCGGGTATGACACCTACCAGTTTCATTCCTCAGCAAGTACGTGCTGCAGGTTTGGAGATGAAGGATGTGCTGACTGATATTGTTGAAAACCAGTTCTAATTTATGGGGTATGGGAGAGTACGATGAGATTCGCCCCTATGAAGAGGGTGAAATGAAACAGGCTTTTGAGGATCTTATTAATGACCGTCAGTTCTCGAGGATGCTGAAAGGTTTCACTCCGTGGTTGCCGAAGGTTATCCGTAATGGTGTGCTTCGACTGGCCTTTACGGGTGTCAAGACACCGCTCGACTTCCAAAAGCGTTTCATGAAACCTGTCGTGCGACATATTATCCGTAAACATACCGATGGCTGTACCTTTGATGATAAGAGGCTGCCTGTCGATAAGACGAATCGTTACACGTTCCTATCCAATCATCGTGATATCGTACTCGACTCTGCTTTTCTGGATGTGATGCTGGTAGACCACGGCTATCCTACTACTGTGGAGATTGGTATTGGCGACAACCTGCTCATTTATCCTTGGATTAAGCGCTTGGTTCGCATGAACAAAGCTTTTACCGTTCGTCGTGGACTGACGGCTCACGAGATGATGCGTTCCAGTCAGTTGATGAGCAGCTATATCCATTATGCTGTTACACAAAAGCGCGAGAATATCTGGATTGCCCAGCGTGAGGGACGTGCCAAGGATTCCAGTGACCATACGCAGGACTCTGTGCTGAAGATGCTGGCTATGGGAGGTGAAGGGAGTTTTGCTGATAAGCTCCGCGACTTGAATATCGTACCTTTGACTATCAGCTACGAGTTTGACCCTTGCGACTACCTGAAGGCGCAAGAGTTCCAACAGAAACGCGACAATCCTAACTTTAAGAAGAGCAAGCAGGACGATCTGGACAACATGAAGACGGGTATCTTTGGTTATAAGGGACGTGTACACTACCAGTGTGCCCAGCCTATTAATACCTGGATAGATGAATTGGGGGATATGCCTAAAAACGAGTTCTTCACAGCACTTAGTCAGCGCATTGATCGCGAGCTGCATCGTAACTACCGTCTGTATCCCTGCAACTATATTGCTCTGGATATTCTAGAGCATTCCAGTGTTTCCAGTGATTCCAGTCATTATACCTCTGCTGACGTTCAGCGTTTCGAGAAATATCTGCAGGGTCAGATTGCCAAAATAAACATCCCCAACAAGGATGAGGTGTACCTTCGTGAGCGCTTGCTGACAATGTATGCCAATCCTGTTCGCAATTATCTTGCTACCCAATGAAGAAGTTATTTGCCTTTTCACTTTTTGCCTTCCTGCTTTTCTCCTGCGAAACAGACAGCTATGAGAAAGGCGAGGGACAGTATTCGCAAATGCAGGGCGACTTTGCCGAACTGACCGTCAATAGTCAGAAACAAGGAGTCAGTTTCTTGACTGACGAGGGAGAGGAATACACCTTGACTACCCCTGCCAGTTCATCATGGATACAGAGCCCTGATACCGTCTATCGTGCTATCGTCTATTTCAACAAGGTTGCAAACGGAATGGCTGAGCCTGTAGCGATGGGACAGATGGGAGTGTTGCGTCCTATTGAACATTGGCGCTTTAAGGAACAGCCCCAAGACCCTCTGGGTGTGGAAAGCGTATGGCTGACTAGAAATGGGAAGTATATCAATATGGGATTGCTGTTGAAGAATGGACGTGTGGAAGATACTGAGGGTGTTCATGCGATGGCTCTTTGTCGTGATACGGTATTAGTGAATCCTGACCAGACACGAACCGCTTACTATCGTTTGTTACATAGTCAGGGTGATGCTCCTGAATATTACACCAATCGCCGCTATGTAAGCATACTGCTTCCCCAGGACCGTCCTGACAGTGTGCGACTTTCTATCCGCACTTATAACGGTACGCTGGAGAAGCAGTTTGCACTTTAATTATTTCTTTTCTGCGAATTGACCAAAGTACTTTAGGCAGACATCACGCCATTCGCGTGCGTTCTGCAATTGGTCATCCAGTCTCTCATCCACCTCGCGCCATCGTTGCTCGTCAATGAAATGACGCATCTTGGTGTGCCAGATGTTATGATGAGACTCAACAGTAATGACACCCAGATTATAATGATATTGCAGTGATTCCCACAATGTGGAACCGTCTTTCATGCGATAAGTCCAGGGTATGCGATGGAACCACAGCAACATGTCTTCAGGACAGGTCTCTATATTATTATAGGTACGCGCGATATCCTCACGATATTGGCTGGTTGCATCCGTTCCTGTGCTGGAGCGATCAAAACCGATACTGTCTTTGTTGGCTTTGTGATAGTAAACGGGACACCACTCCAAAGGATAGCTGGCTATGAAGCCATCAGGCTCTGGACCGTAGTGATGGTCAAACTTGAAGATGTGGTGCAAACCCAGGGGCATCATATAGTTGACACAAGCCTCACGACTTTCTTCCATCACTTTCGACATGGTTGAAACAAACTGGGCATCCTTAGTGAAAGTCTGCTTGAGCCATTCTTTGGCTATCTTTTTGGATGAAAGATTGGGGTTCCATGCCAAGCGTCCAAAGGCATACCAGTTTGCTTGTGAGAAATGATGACCACACCAATTCTTATCTTTACCGATGTTGGCTACTCCTGCAATGCCTTTCAGTTGAGAAGGTGATACGAAGGAGAAGAACTCTTTCCACATGGGGGCCAGATAGACCAGATGGCGACTCTGTCCCAGATACTCTTGGGTAATCTGCAGTTCTACCATGTTGGGTGTCTGCTTAATCTGGTCAAACACAGGACTGTAAGGTTCGCGGGGCTGGAAGTCCAACGGACCGTTCTTAGTCTGCAGAATCACATTGTCGCGGAACTTGCCATCCAAAGGCTTGAACTCAGAGACAGCTTGTTTCACGCGATCCTCTCCCTTATGGTTGGCACCATAGACGAAACAGCGCCACATCACGATGCCGTTAAATGGTTTCAGGGCATCAGCCAGCATATTGGCACCATCAGCATGCGTTCGACCGAAGTCGCCAGGACCAGGCTGACCCTCGCTGTTGGCTTTAACCAGAAAACCACCAAAGTCTGGAATCAGCTTATAGATTTCCTTGGCCTTCTTCTTCCACCACTTAGCCACACTCTTATCCAGTGGGTCGGCAGTCTTCGTTTCCTTCAATGCCATAGGCGTTGCGAAGTTGATGCTGAGATACACCTTCATATTGTAGGGGCGCAGGATATCGGCAATCTTCTTTACCTCCTTCAGATAAGGAGTCGTCAGCATCTTAGGCGAAGCATTGACATTGTTCAATACAGAACCATTAATACCTAATGAGGCATTGGCACGAGCATAGTCACGAATCAGTTGTTCGTCCAGATGGAACCATTCGAAGATGCTCTCACCAGCATAGCCTCGCTCAATGCTACCATCCAGGTTGTCCCAATGGTTCAGCAGGCGCAGGTTAAAGACAGGATGCGATTCTTCCTTTTCTCCACGAAGCAATGCGTATGCGCCATAAAGCAATCCTGCTTCACGACGGGCTGAGAGTGTCTTTCCGTCAAAGCGGTAGCCATCATCATCAGGCATCGAAGCATCAATGCGTAGGGTAATGTCAGTACCTTTGTAATAGGTCTGGAGTTCCTGACGGACAATGTCGATGGTGGGCGATTGCTGATCGCAAGTAACTTTCACTTTGTTGACGGGCTGGTAACGTAGCCACAACTGATGCCCATCTTCAGCTACACTATGCAGGCTGAAGAGGATGAATAGTGATAATAGAATTTTTTTCATTGTATACTAATAATTTTACAGGGTGCCCAGAAATGATATATTATGGCTAGTTTTCTCATCTTTGTGGTTGGTTTATTGTTTCAGTAGGTTTAGTGCTTGTTTGGGTGGCATGACATGATGTACTTTTTCTGTATATTCTGTCAACTTAGCACTGGCTGTAGCATGGATGTCACGCGATGAAGAACCAATGCGGAAGGTATAGTTGCCAGCCTCTGTAATCCACTGTGAGTTGGCTTCATCGAACGAGGCTAAGTCGCGCTTCTGGATAATCATGGTGAGTGTCTGGCTCTCTCCTGGTTGTAGGTTGCGCGTCTTGGCAAAGGCCTTCAGTTCTTGCACGGGTTTCTCTATCTGTCCCTTGGGGGCTGTTACGTAAACTTGTGCTACTTCCTTTCCACTAACATCGCCTGTGTTCTTAACAGTAATGGTAACGCTAACCAAATCACCGTTCACTTTTACCTTAGGCTGGCTGAATGCGAATGTGGTGTAGCTCAGTCCGAAACCAAAGGGATAAGCCACCTGCTTCTGGAAGGTGTCGAAGTAGCGATAGCCCACGTAGATGTCTTCCTCGTGGTTGGTGAAGTCCTCATTGGGGATACCGGCATCCCATCCCTTCATCTCTCGATACGTGTACATATCATAATCCTGTGGGAAGTTC
>Ga0310695_10014580_pt1 | contig 10595 bp, 8 predicted proteins | sample RumenRJG_04DNA_FD_203882 | JGI IMG/M metagenome (GOLD analysis project Ga0310695, IMG submission 203882) | Bovine rumen microbial communities from Lethbridge, Alberta, Canada - RJG_04 (v2) (version 2) | ecosystem: Host-associated > Mammals > Digestive system > Stomach > Rumen | place: Canada... | reverse complement strand
TAAAAGAAAAGAATTCATCAAAAATCAGCCTCTTCCGGGCTTTCTGCAGATTGTCCCTGTCGGTCGGAAAATGTATCCCGCGCAATGCTTCGATCCGGCCGATCAGATCATATTTTTTTATCTGGTCATCAGGCAGAAAGTCCGCATTCCCGCTCACTGCTTCAAGAGCTGCAGCCAGAAACCCTCTCATTCTGGCAGTTCCCGTCCCTTTGATGACCGGATATACAGGCTGCAGAGTGCCGATGACCTGACTGTACTTTGACTTCTCCATAAACCAGGGCTGTTCCAGATATTTGTTTCCTGTCCCTGTCTGACGCAGAACCCCGCGGAAGACAAAACTGGTTCCTTTCTGCAGCGTCTGCTTCAGATAAGGCATATTGAAAAAAGTCAGTCTGACTTTGCTGCTTCCATCCCAGCCTTCAAAATGCGAGATTGACCTGGAACCTTTTCGAAAAACGCCCCCCGTCCCTATGATGGTCAGACTCAGTGTGCAGTGATTCCCGGGAAGGGCATCCTCCGCCTTCATCGGCTGTTCAAAATAATCGTATGAAGAGGGATAAAAACGGAGAAGATCCCCGATCGTAAAGATCTCTTTTGCGGCAAACTCTTCCTCCGCTCTTGGTCCCACCCCTTTCAGTGTTCTGACCGGTGCATCTAATCTCATTCAATCCTCCCGGCTGCATTGCTTTGATTCATTGCCATTGCCCATGGCCGTATCACAAAAACGATACCGGCTCTTATGAGCCGGTATCAAAGATTATTGCCATATTAAAAATATTGAATGTCCGGAAAATACATCACCTCCGGCTTAAGACCGGGGCCGATGCCTTTTTTCGCAGTTCAGACATATGGTCCTGTCTGGTCACTCCGCGGAAAGAAGGTAGAAATAAATGGGCTGTCCGCCGTACTGAAGCTCCACATCGCAGGAATCAAAGCGTTTGAGTACCTTGGATTTGAACTCCTCCGCCTCTTCTTCAGTAACGTCTTTGCCATAATAGACACTGATGATCTCAGTGTCCTCATCGACCATCTTGTCCAGGCAGTCCAGAGCAGTCTCATCCCTGTCTTTGCCGACAGCGAGGATTCCCTGATCGCCGATTCCCATAATGTCATCTTTGTGGATCTCGACGTCATCGAGGACCGTATCGCGGATCGAGTATGTCACTTCGGCGCTCTTGACCATCTCTATTCCTGCCATCATATTCTCGCGGTTTTCCTCGGGAGAAATGTCCTGCGCGAAGTTGATGACAGCGGTGATGCCCTGAGGAATTGTGGTGGTCGGAATAACTATCACTTTTTTATCCGTGGTCAATTCCGCCGCCTGCCTGGCAGCCATCACGATATTTTTGTTGTTGGGAAGGACATAGATGGTGTCGGCATTGACTTTTTTCACAGCATTGAGAATATCATCCGTGCTGGGATTCATAGTCTGTCCGCCGGAGATGACATAATCCACGCCCAGTCCGCGGAAAATATCCTCGATTCCGTCACCTACGGATACCGTGATAAATCCGACGTCCTTGTGAGGCATCTCGATCTCAGCTTCCTCTGCTGTCCCTGCTCCGGCTTCCGTGTCTTTGGCCGCTGTGTCAAAAGCAGCGGAAGCAGCCTTTGCGGAACCTTCCGTCTCAAGCTTCCGGTTCTCGATTACAAGACCTGTCAGATCTCCGTACAGAATACCCTTCTGTATCACCAGACCGGGATCATTGGTATTGAGCTTTACGGTCACAGTGTTTTCGGTCTGGTCGCAGACCACCGCATCACCCATGGATTCCAGATACTTGCGGAGGCTCTTAAAAGCAGCTTTGTTGAAATCCTTATCGGGAAGCAGGGTGAAAGCTGTGCTGTATACATATTTGATCTCAGGCTCAGCGGGTTCTGCAGCAGCCTCTGCCTGTCCGGACTCAGCTTCCTGTTCCGGAGCCGCGATGATGATTTCCTTACCCAGGAAACCGCTGTAGCAGCCCTTGAGGAATTCGATCAGGCCCTGGCCGCCGCTGTCCACGACACCCGCCTGCTTCAGAACGGGCAGCATGTCAGGAGTCTTGGCCAGTACTTCCTCTCCGTAAGCGATCACCTCGGGGATAAAGACCGCGAAATCCTCCTCGCCCGAAGCGGCGAGTTCTTTTGCTTTATCGGAAATGCCCTTGGCCACAGTAAGGATCGTGCCTTCCTTGGGCTTCATAACTGCCTTGTAGGCGGTTTCCACAGCCCTCTCAAAGGCAGCCGCGACGATCTCCACAGTGATCTCGTCCTCATCCCGCGCGACCTTACCGAATCCGCGCAGAAGCTGCGAGAGGATGACACCTGAATTGCCTCTTGCACCCCTTAGGGATCCGGAGGAAATGGCCTTGCAAACATCCCGCATGGATTTTGCATTGTCATCGAGATTTTCCACTTCCGAGACAGCCGACTTGATCGTCAGAGTCATATTTGTGCCCGTATCGCCATCCGGAACAGGAAACACATTCAGTTCATTGATCCACTCTTTGCCGGCCTCAAGGTTCAGAGCCCCTGCAAGAAAAAGCTCAATGAGGCGGGCTGCGTCAATTGACCGGACATTTTCAGTTTGCTTTATTTCATTCATGCTCACCGCACACTCCTTCCAATCCTTCATTTGCGCAGAAACATCATCAGGTACCCGATTAAGATCATACCGTCCGCGATGATCCGCGCCTGTATTGATCCGTCAATCGATCAGCCTGACACCCTCTACGTAAATGTTTATCTTCTCGATTTCAAGACCTGTAAACTCTTCAACCTTGTAGCGCACGCTTTCGATGAGGTTATCAGCAACAGTTCTGATGTTGACACCGTAGGAAACGATCACGTGAAAATCGATCACAAGGCGGTTGTTGGATGTGAGTGTGACGTCGATGCCTTTAGTCATCGTATCTTTTTTGAGCAGCTTGACAATACCTTCCTTCATGTTCACGCCGGCCATACCGACGATCCCGAAGCATTCATTGGCTACACTGCCTGCATACTGGGCGATCACTTCATTATCGATAGAAATGTTGCCCATGTGCGTATTCATGTATGAAGACTTCATAGACTGACTCTACTCCTTTCAATACCGCGGTCACGGTTTTTTTTCCGAATATGGCAGAAAATGCGCTGTACCTGTCCGGAAAAAGCTGTCCCGGGCAGTTCTGTGCCTTTTCTATCCTCTCTGCGCATAAATCGACTAATTAATTATACAGGAATGCGCCGAAAAAGAAAATATGCAATTGGAAAAGCTTTGAACTTTATGCAATTTACCGGTATGTGAGTGCAGGGTTTCCATCTGCTATTTGACGCAGATGCTCTTTTTCTTTATACTTACCTCGAAAACTTATGACAGGAGGTATCGTTCTCATCATGAAACGTTTATTCAAGGCAACTGCCGTACTATTTGCCGCCGTGCTGTTCCTGAGTATGCTGCTCACCGGCTGCGGGGAACAGGTTTCGGTTTCCGTTAAGGAGGATGCTGAAAACTATGTGAAGGCTGTACTCGACCTGATCTGCACCGATGAGTACGATCATTCCGTGACCTTTGCGGATGTGGAATCTGTCAAAGAGCGGGCATCCCGCGATGCCATGATCAGCGAAATCATAAACTATGTAGCTGAAGACAATGATCTGACCGAGGAACAGCGCGCCGAATTAGGAGGGGCCATCGCCAGGGCTTTTACGACCTGCCGCTACTCCATCAAAGATGTAAAAGAAACCGATGACGGCGGATGTGATGTGACTGTCTCCATTGAACCGCTCAAGCTGTTCTCAGGTGTCAGCGATGTACTCAACCAGAAAGTGGAGGAGCTTTCGACAGACACTGACAATGCGATCAGCATGACAGAGGAGGAACAGACTGCTGCCCTCGCCGCCGTTCTGTTCTCCCAGCTGAATCAGAATCTGGATGATCCTCAATATGCCCCAGCCGAGGAAGTGATCGTACACTATGGTCTTCTGCAAGGGACAGAGGACAGATACGGGATCGATGCAAATGCCGGCAAAGTGCTCGGCGAAAAACTCTTTTCCTCCGAGGGGCTGTAAAAAGCAATATAAGCTGTCCTCCGGCACAATCAGACTTTGGAAGCAGCATATTCAAGACTCGCTCGCGAGTCCTGCGCGATGAACAATAACAGCCGCTCCGCGCCTGGAATGAACCTTATCGGGGTTCAAACCGGACGCAGGGCGGCTGTTTCATTTTTTCCGTCTCTGTAATATTGTTAGTGTTGTCCTGTCTGCCGTATTTTATATTTTTCTCTTTTATTTATCTTCTTTATCCCTTTATTCCACCATCTCCATACTCTCGATCACCGGCTGTGCCTCCGGAGGAATCGTGCCGTTATCGTCGATGGGTTCGGCATCCTTTGCAATCTGATCCGCGATTTCCATGCCCTCAGTCACATAGCCAAAGGCCGCGTATTCTCCGTCGAGGAAGGTGGAATCCGCCACCGTGATAAAAAACTGGGAACTGGCAGAATCGGGATCCTGAGCCCTCGCCATGGAGATGACTCCCTTGACATGGCTGATCGGATTGTCATGACCGTTGGAGGCAAATTCGCCCACAATAGTCTCCTCAGAGCCGCCGGTACCGTTTCCCAGGGGATCGCCGCCCTGGATCATGAACCCGTCCATGATCCTGTGGAAGGTGAGGCCGTTATAGAATCCTTCCTTTACCAGCTTCTCAAAATTCTCGACCGTCACGGGAGCGGCTTCTGCATCCAGTGCCACAGTGATCGTGCCGTAGTCCTTGACATTGATCCGGACATGATCCATGGCAGAAGTGTCCGCCTCACCTGTTGTCTCTGCCTTCTTCTCTGCCTGTGTCTCAGTTACAGCAGTCTCTCCATTGCCGTCACTTTCCTGTTTGCTCTGCGCGGTCCCGGAGCCGCCGCAGCCGGCCAGAAGCGCAAGGCAGCAGAGCACCGCCGTCATTGCGGCAAAAGATTTCATTATTTTGTCACTGTTTTTTCTTCTTCTCATTCCTAATGGTCCTTTCCTAAAAAACAAAAAATCGGAGGAAGCCTCCCTGTACAGGCGGACATCCTCCGGTTTTTTAAGTATCAGGGCTCTGTACTCAGATATCTCCCATCTCTTCGCCCATGTCGAATTCATCGGTGTTGATTTCTTCTTCCTCGTCCTCTTCGGGAGCGACGATGACGAATTCGGACATATATGCCTCCTCAGGCTGGCCGGCCATCAGGGCAGGGATATTGATGATGATGCCGTCCATATTATAGGGGACACCCATGGAGACTTTGTGGGAATGCGGTGTGCCGTCTTTCTCATCCGTGATCTCCAGGGTCATGGTGAGGGTCTGGCCCATGATATCCGCCATTCCGCGGTCGCGCTCGGAAAGCTTTGCGACCTCTTTGCCGTCCACAATGACTTTGACTTTATGATAAGCCTTGTACTCCTGGCCATTGTATTCCAGGGTCTTATTGTCAAAATAGATTGTATGTCCGCGGCCGATCACAAACATGGCGGCTGCGATGACCAGCACGATCGCAAGAGCGGCGATCCGGAAGATCAGCTGTCTTTTATTCTTCATGCCTGCTCACCTCCTTTTGCAGAGGCTTCCTCCGCCTCCTGCGCTGCCGCAAGCTGCTGACCCGCAGCACTGCGCATCCTGCGCTTGTTGGTCTCATACATGATCAGGGCGACAGTGATAACTGCGTAGGACACGAATACACGGAAATATTCGCCGATCATGGAGTCGCCGGTGATGTAAGCGCCTGCGCGGGGAGCGACAATGAACATGGTGTGGAAAAGGATGACGCCCAGGAAGACGTTGCCGATGGAGGCGCGGTCTACGGAAGCGCCGCCGACCAGGAGGGCAGCTATACAGAACATACCGATCTGGCTGTGTGCACTGTAGGTCGCGATGTTGCCCATGTTCTGAAGATAAATAACCATACCGATTCCGGCCAGAACAGTCGACATGACGATGGAGATGATCCTGGTACGCTCGACATTGATACCGGCGTCACGGGCGACTTCCATATCCTGTCCGACAGCACGCATGTCCTGTCCCAGCTTTGTGCGGCGGAACCACACAATGAAGAAGCACAGGAGGCCGATAATGATGAAGGTCAGGACCGGAATCTTGACTCCTGCGACATTGATGGCCAGAAGGTTGTCCAGCTTCTGGCGCATGCCCAAAAGGGAGACCGTATTGCGGATGCCGTATCCGCGGGGAAGCTTGATCGATGTGTGCTTGATGGGAATAATGCTGCCCATCAGGTAGAGAACGACCAGCTGATAGATACCGTTGACGAAGAAGCTCATGATATAGCTGGTGATCATCTCACGGCCCTTTGCCTCGTTCAGGATCTTGCCGCAGAAAATGCCGAGCAGGATGGAGATCGGTACAGATACGATCACTGCAAGGACCATTCCGGGAATACCCACGATCTGCCAGTCAGAGACCAGGATCAGGGCGATCTCAGCTGCCATGGCTCCCAGAGTCATACCGAAGTTCAGACCCATACCTGCCATAATGGGGATCAGCAGACTCAGGATCAGGAAGGAGTTACGTCCCATACGAGTCACGATCTCGTTGATCAGCATGTTTGCAGAAAGACCGGAGATCGGGATACAGATTGCGCAGATAATGATGAACATGATCGGGACGGATGCCTGCCGGAGGATCGAACCCCAATCGACGGAGGCTGTTTTATCTTTATTTGTATTCATTTAGATACCTCCGTCTTTCTGGTCAGAGCAAACAGGATCATACCCATGGACGCGATGATTCGGATGACTTCCGACATATCCATGTGGATCATGTTGTTCATGACCGTAGGTGTCATGGTGACGATACCCTGGAAGAGAATCGTGCCGACGATAACGTTCATGATGGTTGCCTTATTGACGGATGCACCGCCGATGAGGATGGCGGAGACCGCCGGGAGCGCCATATAGAAGGGCGCCATATAGAGCTGGATGAAGCCGAAGCCCTGCTCATAGACCAGAATACCGACAGCTGCCAGCCAGGTCGACATGATGACAGACAGCATGCGGATGCCATCCACATTGATGCCGGCCGCCTTTGCAAATGTAGGGTTGGAGCCGACAGCCGTCATGGCGGTGCCTGTCTTGGTATGCAGAAATGCCCAGATTCCAAATGCCAGGAGGGCAAAGAAAAGGATCGTTCCTGTGGGAATCGAAATGTTTCCGATATTGATCTGCAGGATGCCCGCCAGTGCCTGGTTGTAATATCCCTCCAGAGAAATGGTGGTACGAAGGCCCTTGCCGGAAAGACCCCATACCATGTTGGGGCTGTGGTAAGGCAGAAGGAGCCACATCATGCACATAAAGGAGACGGAGGAGAATCCGACATAAGTCGCGATCATCATCTCGCCGCCCTTGATCTTGTTGAGGAGCCAGCCGTAAACCGCGCCCAGCACCAGAGCAAAAGGAGTGGCGATCAGGATGGCTGCCAGGAAGGAAGCCGCTCCCGTAAAGCCCAGTTCGATGGAGAGTGTCGCGCCCAGAAGGCCTGAAATGATGCCCAGCGGCAGTCCGAAGTTCAGGCCGCACCCTGAGTGAACCATGGGAACCATTGCCAGAACCAGAATGCCGTTCCAGCTGAAACGGTTGATAATATTGGATATCTGCGTCGGCAGATCCGCTCCGACGAAGGGCGCCATGATCAGCAGAAGGAGCAGGAAGCCCGTGATGATCAGGCGCGGAACGCCGAAGTTTTTCAGCGAAGCCATAATTTTTTCTTTCATTACTGTTTTTCCTTATCGACTATGAAGATTTGTTATCCGACCCGCCGGAGATTGCAATACACCATCCGGCACATATGATCTTTTGTGCCGGATTTATATTACATTGTTCAGCATCAGTTCACCGAAGTCCTCAACGGAAGAGGAAGCGGGGAGGATGCCGGAAATGCGTCCGCCGGAGACGATAGCGATCCGGTCGCAGGTCGACCGGAGCTCTTCGAGCTCGGAGGAGACCATGACAACGGTGACACCGTTCTCGCGGTTGAATTTCTTAAGGGCATCCAGGACCAGGGCTTTGGCACCTACATCAATGCCTCGAGTGGGTTCCGAGACAAACAGAACTCTCGGCTCGAGGGCAAAGGCTTTGGCCAGGCAGATCTTCTGCTGATTGCCGCCTGAAAGCTCGCGGGCATTCTGCTTTGATCCTGTACATTTGATCTTCAGTTCATCGATATATTTTTCTGTGACTGTTCGGATGGCGTCATCGTCGCGCCACTTGATCAGACCGCCCAGATAATTCTTCAGGAATTTATTCTGGATCTGCATAGCGGGGAAGGCCACATTCCACTCCAGGGACTCATCCAGGAGCAGTCCGACGCCGCGCCGGTCCTCCGAGACGAAGGCAAAAGAGGAATCCAGGCATTTGCGGGGGCTGTTGAGGGGAATCTCCTGTCCCTCAAACTCCACGCGGCCGCCTGCCTCATATAGACCCATGATACCGTTGGGAATACCGAGCTTGCCCTGGCCGGCAAGACCGCCGATCCCGAGTATCTCTCCCTCTTTTACTTCCAGAGAGACGTTGCGGACCGTCTCACCGGGCATATCCACCCAGAGTTTTTCAATCTTCAAAGCTGTCTTCGCATTGTCATTGACGGGCTGCTGGGCTGCCGCTGCCTTTTTGGTTCCGTCGACATTTCTGCCGACCATCCAGTGGGTGATCTCCTGCACGCTGGTCTGTTTCGCAGGAACTTTCTCCACGAGGACACCATCGCGCATGACTGCGACTGTATCGCAGACAGACAGGATTTCCTGCAGGCGGTGCGTGATGAAAATAACAGAGATTCCTCTGGCGGACATGCCGCGGATCGAGTCGAGCAGGGCCTCCGCTTCGCGCTCTGTCAGGACAGCCGTGGGCTCATCGAGGATCAGAAGACGCAGCTGATCTTTGGACAATTCTCTTGCGATTTCCGTAAACTGCTTATGACCGACAGGCATACTGCTGATGACCATATGACGGTCGATGTTGACGCCCATCTTTTCGATGGCTTTGACCGCAGTCTCATCCATTGCCTTCCTGTCGAGTGTGTCCAGACGTTCTCCGAAGATTTCAGAGAGAAGATTCTTCTTTTTAGGTTCGCGGTTGAGTACGATGTTCTCCTCTGCCTCAAAACCGGGAATCAGGGAAAACTCCTGGTGTACCATGCCGATACCCGCTGCAATGGCGTCAAACGGGGAAGTAAAAGATACCTTCTCCCCGTCCAGCAGGATGTCCCCGCCATAGCCGCCGGTAGCCGTGATATCCGTCGCACCGAAAAGGATCTTCATCAGGGTCGACTTGCCGGCACCGTTTTCCCCGACCAGTCCCAGTACCTGTCCGGCCTCAAGTTCCAGGTTGATATCTGTCAGGACCTGGTTGCCGAAAAAGTCCTTTTTAATGTTCCGCATCTGTAGAAGCGGCGCTTTTTGTTCACTCATAAAACTATTGCCTTCCTGTTGCGGTTATTGTTTATAAACTACTTTTGCAATTTCATCTGTGACAGATGCAGCATTGCAATGAGCTGCTGCGCAATCCTGATCTGCATAGGATCGGGATTGCGCAAAAGTTCATTGACCGGTGCGCATCCTCCACAGCGCTCTATCACTTTCCATTTTTACTTTGATAAAGCAGATTTTCTACAATAAGGCGAGGAGGAACTGTCTTTTGCCCCTCCCCGCCGGATTGTCTTTATATGAGCATATACTCACGGGATGTTTTCACTTATTTGACAGTGAAATACTTCTCGGGTACTTCGACGCTGGTCGCATCCATGTAATGTCCGGGATCGCCCATGATATAGGTATCCTGGTAGATCAGGAAAGTGTTGTCAGCCTTGACGCCGGTATCAACATTGGTGTAGTTGGAGCCGTTCCACTCCGCGCCGGGGGAGAAAACGCCGTATGCTGCAGAAATAGCATCGATGTCGCAGAGTTCGCTCTGGCCAAGGATGACATTTCTTGCATGCTCTGCAAGACCTGCGGAAACAGTGTAGCCATAGGAGTATGCCCATGTGCCGAAACGGCCTGCGCCGCCTGCATCGACAACTGCTTTCTCAACCTTTGCGAGAATCTTCTGGAAGTCGCCGGCTTCCTCGGTCAGGTCAAGACCGAGAGCTCCGGGATAGCCCATCAGAGGAGAAGGAAGGTCAGCCTCGATGAAATAGCCGCCATATGCAAGAAGCTGCTTCAGAAGAGGCTCTGTGTGCGCATCGTTGGTGCAGAAGTATGCGGAGTTGGTGCCGTAGGTCTCGATCCACTCCGGAACATGCTCAAGGATGTAAGCCTGAGCGCCGGGAACGCCGACATCAGTGGTGGGATCGGGAGCAGTCTCCATCTCGAACTTCATGCCGAATTCCTTGCAGGCTTCCTTCATGACCGCGACACGGCGGCTCATAGTCTCATAGGACATATGACGGGGGAAGGAAATGTGTACAAAGGTATCGCAGCCAAGATCATGAGCGGTCTTGATCATCAGATAGCCGCGGGCGACGAAGTCGTTGTTGACGACCAGGTCTGCAGCGGAGCCGATCTCGGGAAGGTCCTCGTGGGACTCGCCGGCGATGCAGATGATGTCAGGCCTCTTCTCCTTGATCTGACGGAAAGCTTCAGTCGTGCCGG
>Ga0310695_10014579_pt1 | contig 10598 bp, 4 predicted proteins | sample RumenRJG_04DNA_FD_203882 | JGI IMG/M metagenome (GOLD analysis project Ga0310695, IMG submission 203882) | Bovine rumen microbial communities from Lethbridge, Alberta, Canada - RJG_04 (v2) (version 2) | ecosystem: Host-associated > Mammals > Digestive system > Stomach > Rumen | place: Canada... | reverse complement strand
CCCCAATCCCCAATCCCCATCCCCAAAAAAAAATAGAATATAAATATATTAAATGAATATTAATTATTATTGTTATTTATTTTATTGATGTATTAAATTATTTTTCATCTTTTTCATATTATAATATTTAAAATATTAAAGCATATTCTATTTATTTTTCCAAATTTTATAATAATTATTTTATAACATATTTTTAATTTTTAAAATCAAATATCTAGTTTATTATTAATTTTAATTTAAATTATTAATAAATATAAATTTGAAATATTTTGAAAAAAAATACAATTTTCCAAAAAAAAAAATCAATATTTAATCCATAAAAAAGAAATAAAAAAAAAAATAAATTAAATGGAACAAAGTTCAGACACAATATTAACAGAAGAGCGTATAATAGAATTTAAAGAAGCTTTTGAAATATTTGATAAAAATAAAGATGGCTTAATATCATTTACAGAATTATTAGAAATAATGAAATATTTAGGACAAACTATTCGTGATGAAGAAATAATAAAAATTCAAGAAGAAATAGATATTGTAGGAAAAAATAATATAGATTTTAAAGATTTTTTATCATATATGATAAGAAAACTTACAGATACAAATCAAGAACCTGATTTATATGAAGGATTTAAAATATTTGATAGAGATAAAAATGGATTAATTGATTCACATGAATTATTTGAAGTATTAATTTCACTTGGTATTGATGTTAAAGAAGATGAAGTTGAAGAAATGATTAAAGAATCTGATATGGATGGTGATGGATATATTAATTATGATGAATTTGTAAAATTAATATTATATAATAAATAATATAATTTATATATATTTTATATTATTTTTTTATATAAAATATTCTTTTTTTTTCTTTTCAGTGAACAGAAATCATTGAAAATCATTTTTTTTCATTTTATCTAATAAAATTTTCATCATTTTTTTATTCCATTATTTTCAAATTTTTAAATTTTATATAAAGAAAAATTAATAAAAATTTTGTGGAAAAAAATGATAAAATATTTTATATTAAAATTATAGTATCAATCTTTATGTTAATATAATTAAATTAATATATACTTTATTAATTAATACTTTAATTTAATAAAAAATCAAAATATTTTCCTTTCCATTATCTAAATAATAATTAAAATTCATCTTCATTTTCAAAAATCATTTCAGAAAGCATTTCTTTAGGAATAACAGCTAATAATCTCCTTTTTTTATTTATATCAATATTCTTTCTTGCAATATCAGGAATAAAATACAAAATAAAAGGAAAATAAGCAATTATACCAAAAATAAAGCATAAAATAATAATAATTTTTTGTATTTCTTCAAAACCATTTATAATGTCTTGTTTAATTAAATTAATAATTTCATATGATACATTTTTATAAACAACTTCAGTTAATATTGTAAGATCTTTAACAGTCATACCATTAATTTTATTAAAAGGATTTAAATTTTCATATTCTTCCCATTCACTTTCATTTTCAGGATAAAATGTTTTATATAATTCAGTTCCATAATAAATTTCATTATATTTATAACCCTTTTTATTAATTTTATCAATTGCTTTTTCAACAATTTTTTTTACATATAATATAGAATGAATTCCATATGTTAAAAGATTAACTATTCCTTTTCTAACTATACCATCTCCTAAATTATCACATGAAATATTATATGAAATTGAATAATTTTCAAAATAATTACATAAATCACTATCTTTTAATGAGGAAAATAATTTTAAAGATGATGAAGGAAGTCCATATTGTTTTATATAACTTGTAAATTGAATTATATATTGATTATTTATATAAAAAAAATTATTTTCATCATTAAATAATGTAAGTTTAATATAATCAATAAATGGATCATTTTCTTTATGATAATATGTTATATACATTCTGACATAATTAAAATATTTTGAATATATTGTTTTATGTGATTGAATTAAAAAATAAACCATTGTATAATGATAAAATGATTGATAAACTTTTTTTAAATATAATGATAAATTAATTAAAATAAGACATAAAATAATTATTATTATTATTATTACATATATTAAATTATTTGTTCCTTTTTCAGGAATTATTATTTTTTTTTTATTTTTATTTTTATCTTTTAAATTTTTTGTTTTTTTTGGAACTTTTTTTTTAATTGAATCTATTATTTTCCCTTCTTCAGTAAAAAAAATATCAGATTCATCAGAAGAACCATTTTCAATTTCAAGACTAACTTTTGAATTTGAATATGATGACCACGTTTTTTCTTTATCCATAAATTTCTCACATTTTATAAGTGATTGTTTAATATTACTAATATCAATTTGAAAAAATAATTTCAATATTTTTTGTTTATCTTTTGTGACATTTTTATTTGCATTATAAATAAAATATATTGATAATATTCCTAATAAAATAAAAATTATTGTTAAAATTATAATCATTGAAGTAGAATTATTTTTTTTATCATTATATATATTTATATAAATTTTTAAATATGCTTCAAATTCTTTTGAATAAAAAATTTTAGAATTATATAAAATAAAATTATAATCTAAATTTCTTAAATTAATATCTTCATCATCACTAATAGCATAATTAAAAACACTATATGTAAGTTCAGACATTAAATTAGTAATTTTTTTTGTAGTTATATTTATATTTAATGAAGTAGAAATACTAAAAACATTAACTTCATAATTATTTAATTTATTCACATATTTTTTAGGTAATGATTGTTTATATGATGCTAAATCATTAATTAATTCTAAATTTTCTTGATATATTTTTAATAATTTTTCTTTCGATTCTAATTTTAAAGTTTCTCTTGGAGGATTAAAATTATAATAATGAGGATTATTTAATATTGCTAATTGAAAAGATTGATAAAATATATCATTTGTATTATCTCTTAAATTTGATAAAAATCTATTTATTTTTCCAATTTTAGCAATATCGGTTCTTGAAAATAAAGCAATAGAAAAAATATAAATATAAAATATAGTAATGTAAAATAAAAAAAATATCAAAATAATTATTAATATTTTAATTGAAAAATTACATTTTTTTTCTATAATATAATCATTAATTATTTTTGTATTTCTTAAAATTTCTTTTTTTTTCATTTTTTTTATTTCTGGAATAAGAAATAATTTTGAAAAACTTAATTTCATCATTTTATTAAAAGGGTTTTTTTTTTTAATTGATTTTAGTTTTTTTATTTTATCAGAAATTGAAGTTTCTAATCCCATTTTTTCTTCAAATTTACTTGTATTAAACATTTGTTTCAAATCATCAAAAGTATTAGTTTGATAATTATATCTATATAAAGTAACTTTTGATAAATCAACTTTATAAGCACATTCATTAATTTCTGAATTATAATCAATTGTTTTTTTTTTAAAAGTAAATCTTCTTTCTTTAATAGTTTTTAATTTATTAGATTGATGTCTAACAACATTAAATTTAACAGAACTTACTTTTTCAATTTGATTATTATTATCAATTTTTTTTGATTCATAATCAGAAGACTCATCATCACTTTCTTTATTTTCTTCATCATCATCTTCTTCACTTTCTTCAGAATTAAATTCTATTTGATTTGAAAATCCAGAACTTTCTTCACTATTTTCTTCAAAATTATTTTCAAATTTTTTTTTATTTTTTTCATTAATAAAATCAACAACTGTTTCAATTTCATCATTATTATTTGAATCAATAAAAACATATTCTTTTTGTCTATAATCAAAATCAATTTCATCTTTATTTAAAGGGATAAAATTATTTTTTAATTTAAAATCTTCTTTACTTGATTTCTTTTTTTTTTCAAGATTTAATAAATCTATACTTGTTCTTCTATTTGTAATATTTGATTGATTTAAAAAAGAAGAAGCAAGTTCTTTATTATCTTGAAAATTAAATATATAACCCATAATTTTATCATTCATTTTAATTTCTTCACAATTCATTAAAAAAGTTTTATTATTTTTATTCCAAGTAACTTTTTCTAATTCATTTCCCATATAAATATCTTTTAATATTGAAATTTGTAATTTTAGTTTATTAACTTTTTCATCAGAATTAGATAAAATTTTTATTATTTCTGTATAAATTTCTCTTATATATTGAATAATAGAAATATGACTATTTATTATTTTACTTGTTAATAATAAACCTTTAATACAATTAACAGTAAAATATTTAATTATTAATTGATGATTAACCATAATATGATAATTTTCTCTTATATTTTTTAATCCCATTATTTCAGATTCATTATCAATTTTTCCTAAAATATAAGGATTTCTATCTTCATCATTTATTATTTTAATTTCTAAAGGAATTGGTATTAAAAATCTTGCTTTTGTTTTTATATAAACTACAAGTTTTTTTGATTTTAAATTTTCAATAAAATAAATTTCTTCTTTTAATAAATTTTCAATTATTTTTTGATGTTCATCTTTTAAAAAAGAAGGTAATAAAATACTTAAATTATGTCCTATTAATTCTTCTGATGTATAACCAATTTTTGCTGAAAAATCAGAAGAAATTTTTAATATATTTCCTATAGAACTTTTATCAAGTGAAACTATTATGAATTGAAAATGTGATGATGGAAATATATTTTCTATATCATAAACATTTGAATAATTTAATTCTTCTTCATAAGAATTATTATTAATATCATCTAATTTTGATAATATAATTTCTGCTTTTTCATTATCTTTTATTATTTCTTTTAAATATAATATATAATATTGTGTTATTTTTTTGTTTATAAATTTTGAATTTGAAATTGATTCATATTTTTTATCTATTTCATTTTTTAGTTCAATAATATCATTACTATATTCATCTAATTTATTTAAGTCTTCTTTTTCTGAACTTGTTAATAATAAATTCCAAAATTCAAAATATACTTCTGAAATTTGTGATATATATTTCATTAATGAATGACTCTGATATTGAAATGATATATCACTTCCATCATTTATGTTATTTATACTTCTTTCTTCTAATTCTCTTTTTATCCTATAGACAAAAAATGATTGTGATATTGAGGAAAAAATATAATTATTATCTATATCTGAGTATAATTGATATATTGTTTGATATGCTTTTTTATATTTTTTTATTATGTAATATAAAAAATCTGAATATGTTAATTTTAATAATATACTATTATTAAATAGTTCTACTTTTTTTTTATATATTTTCTCTATATATAAATAAAGAATATATTCATTTTTTTTTTCATTTCCTCCAAAAAATTTTATATTTTCTATATCTCTTAAATTCTTTTTAACTTCAACTGATAAATAACTTATTAAATGTAATAATTGTTTTCTATTTTTTTTCTTTTCTTGTATTGCTTTTAAAATCATACATAATTGATTATAAATTTCAATTTCTTTTAAGTTAAATAAATTTTTATAAGTAAGAATAAATAATTGTTTATTATAAATTATAACATTTCCAATAAAAATTAAAGAAAATAAAATAAAGACATATGAAAAGCCTTTAACATTATATTTTCTAAATAAATATAAAATAAATAAACTTAAATTTGAAATAAAATTAATTCCAAACAAACCAATTCTAACAATTTCAATTTTTTGAGAAGTTATTTTAAATGAATTTTCTTTAAAACAATATAAAACATTAATTAAAGAGCAAATTAAAAATGAAACAGTTAAAAGTCCTATAATATTATGTTCATATCCAAGTGTTCCTAAAATTACTAAATATATTTTTGAATAATAAAAAAATTTTTCCCTGTTAATTATTAAATGTTTAATAATACTTGATGTCTTATCTTCATTTTTATAAAAATAAAAAATTAAAAAAATATGTGTTAATATTAAAATTAAGATAGTACTAACAAGACTTAATAAAAAAAAAAATAAATGTTCACCATGAAAACAATTATAAAATTTTTCAAACATATCATTATCTTGACATATAATACTAGTAATATTTAATTCTAATTAAATATTTTTATAAATAAAAAATTCTTACCCATAAAAGGAGTTATAAAAATTGGGAAAATTTGTAAAAGAAATCTTAATATACTAATTTGAATTGTTCTTTCATTTAAATCTCTTTTTTGAATACACACTTTCAGTAAATTAATATATATTATAAATGCAGATAAAACTAATATATAACTTATTATTAAAAATATTGATAATAATTTTAAATTATTTTCTGTATATGTTAAAAGGTGAATACTTTGAAATATATTAGTAATATTTTTGTAAATTATAGAATTACCCCAATAATTTTTAGTCTAATTATAAATTAAATATATTGTAATTGATTTACTTTATGATTATATGCAAGTGAACAATATTGAATAAAATCAATAAATTCTAATAATAATTTTTTATTTTTTGATACATTGTAATTTGAAAATAATTTATAAAATAATTCATAATTTCCATCTTTTAAAAGTTTTAGGAAATTAAAATGTTTTTGTGTCATTTATTTTAATTTTTTTAAAATAAAAAATAATTTAAATTTATAAATTCACACTTATTTAATAAATTAAATAATATAATTTTAAATTGATTATCTATAAGGTAAATGTTTTCTCAAAATGAGAATAATAATTTAATTAATAAGCTAAAATTAGCAAATTATGAACTTTTTTATCAATTATATAAGTCCTATTCATCAAATTATTTTATTCATAATGTTTTTCTTTTTATAGAATTATGTCAAATTTTATCATTATCAATTTCACATATTGTAAGTTATAACATTAAATTATTTTAGAATAAAGATATTTGGGGAGAATCAAATTTTTTTAATAAAATTACTAATTTTATAAAATGGTTTAAAATTCTTTCTTATTTTAATAATAATTCAGGATTATTTTTAATTTTTATTAATTTCACATATTTTGTGATTTTGTTAGCATTTATAATTTATATTAATTTATTAAAATATTATTATCAAAAAAGAAATATTGAAAAAAGAATATTTCAATTAACACTTTTAAGGAATATAATGAATTGTGTAAAAGGTATTTTATTTATTCCAATAGTTGAAACTAATTTAGAAATAATTATATGTAAAAATAAAGGTTTAATATATGATCAAAAATTAATTTGCTTTAAAAAAAAACATTATATTTATTTTATTATGAGTTTATTATGTTTTATAATTCTAATTTATATGACATATATTTTTATTACATTTTCATTTAATAAAGTTAAACATTTTAATGCATCAATTGCAAAATATTTAATAATGAATTCTTCAAAAAGTTTTTTTTTAAATAAATTAATTATATTAATAATTCAAAGATTAAATGCTATTCATTCAATGATAAATGTTATTTATTTCTTTACATTTTTTTTTTCTTATATTCATATATTTTGTTTTATGACTGAATATCATTTTCAAGATGATAGGTCTTTTAATACAAGAATTTATTATTATTGTAATTATATTTATATTATATCAACAACAATTTTATTTATAGGTTTTTTAATAAGAAAAGAAAATTTTGAAGGATTAATTTTTGTTTTTTTTCTTTTTATAATAATTTTAATTATTCTTATTTTTATTTGGCCAAAACAATTTTTAAAAAATTCTATTCTTATTCATTTTACAAATGATTTTGATGCATATAATCAAATAAGAATATTTATTAAAAGTGTAAAAGAAAGAAAAATGAATAGAGAAAATTTACTTGACTTTTTAATTTTTTGTTCATTTTCATATAAAAATACAGATAAAGCAATAGATGAAGAGAATTTTATTAATCATTTAGATGATGAATTAGATTATAAATTATCTGAATTTATAGAATCAACTTTAAAAAATAAAGTAAATCAATATAATAAAAGTATTTTATTAAAATGTATTTATGCCAATTATTTATATAATGATAGGTTTAAATATAATAAAGCATTTTTAATTATTTTATCCCTTTATGAAGATATTTCTCAAAAAAAAATTCCTTCAAATTTATCACAAGAATTTTATATTTATAGATTAAAAAGAAATTTAGAAACTAATTGTATAAATTTAAAAAAGCAAAATGATGATAAAAATGTAGAATTATCAACTTATTATCAAGTAAATAATTTACTTCTTTTAATATTAAAAAATTCAGAAATGTATTATGAATTTTGGAATATATTATATAATTATTCACAACATAAAGATATAATATCATTAGAAAAATTAGGTAATATAATTAATATTCAAGTAAAACAAATACATGAATTATTTAAATCATTATATAAGAAAAAATTAAATAACAAAAAAATAATTTTACTTTATATTTATTTCTTAAGAGACATTTTAAATGAAAATGAAATGAGTAATAATATTATGGAAAAAGAAAAACTTTTAAAAAATGAATTTGATGATGTATTAAATAATATAATTGGAGGTAATAATAAAGTATATGAATTAAATGAAATAGAATCAAATTCAAATTTACAATTTATAATATCAAGTGGAATAAAACAAAATTCAGTAGGTTTTATAGAAAAAATTTCATATGGTTTCTCAAAAAAATTAGGTTATAATTCAAATGAATTAATAGGAAAAAGTATAAATATTTTATTACCTGATTTTTTAAAAGAAAATCATGAAAAAGTTATGATAAAAAAATTTTCAACATATAAATTTAAAGAAGAATTTAATTCTCCAAAAAAAATACAAGGTTTATTTTATATGAAAAATAATTCAATGTATTTAGTTCCAGTTTATATGGAAACTTATTTAATATTTGATGAAGATTATATTCCACATAGTTTTACAAAATTAGAAAATGAAAAAGAAGTTTTTTTTCATCAAAATTTATATAATACTTGTCATGTTGCAACAAATAAAAGATTTTTAATTCAAAATTTTACTCCTAATTCAATTCAACTTTTAAATTTAACTGATAAAGATTTTAATGGAACTGTTGATATTACTTTTTATTTAAAAGAATTTTGTGAAGATGTTAAAAATTTTTATAATAATAGAAGACAGAATTTTAATGAAGAAATTATTAAAAATATTTTAATAAGAAAAAAATATTTTTTAAAACAAGGACAAAATGAAATTATTAATTATAATGTTATAACTTGGAAAAAAAATAATAAAACTTTTAATTTATATTGTGAAGAAATAAGAATGAATAAAGAATTATTAGGATTTTATTTTCATTTTGAAAAAAGTGAAAAAAATATTAATTCATCTTCTAATGACATAATAGAAATTAATTTAAATGAAAAAAAATTTCATAAAATTGTTCCTAAACAAAAATCAAGTTCATGTATTTTTATTTCAAATTCTTTTGGAACTGAATTTCAAAATGGAGAATTTAAAATAAATTCTGAAATAATACCAACACAAGATCAAGTAATTAATTTTGATTTTAAAAAACATTCTTATATCTTAAAGGACAAAAAATTTTTTAATGAAAATAAAAATTATAATGAAATTCAATATTATATTAATAAATATTATACAAAAACAAATATAGAAAGTGATTTTGAAACAAATTCTGAAAGAGTTTCAATTGATAATAGTGATGAAAATAAAAGTAAAAGTTCAAATATAAGTTCTTATTCTTATTATAGTTCTTCTTTTTCTTCTGAAAAAGAAAATGAAAAATTAAATGATTTTTCAATTAATAAAAAAAGAAAAAAAAGTATTATTGTTAAACAATCAAATATAATTGATTATTATAAAGTTAATTTGAAAAAAATTACTTTTTATTATTATAATTTTTCAAAAAATTTAATTCAAGAAATTCCTAATTTTATAAATGAATGTAAAATTGAAAAAATTTTAAAAGATAAAACAAATACAAAACTATTTATTCCACAAAGAAGAGATAGTAGGATTATACATTTTAAAAAACCAAAATTTAAAAATATTAATAATAATTTAGATAAAAAAAAGGAAATAGAAAAAGTAATTAAAAATGATGAAATTATTATTAATACTACTAAATCAAAAATAAATGATTCTATTTATTTCCTTATATTTAGTGTTTTTATAACTTTTTTATTTTCATTTTTTTTTACATTTTCTTTAATTTTTTATTCTTTACATTCAAAAAAAGTAATTTTCCTTTTAATAAATTCAATAAATTGTTTAAATAATTTAAATAATAATATAGGAGAAACTTTTTATTATTCAGTTAAATTAACATTGGTTCAAAATAATAAATATACAAATATTAGTCCTTCAAATGAACAAATTAAAATTATTGCAAGGAATTATCTTAATTCAATTTACAAAGAAATGATTGACTTATTAGATTCTCTTTATTTTTCTTCAATTTCTTATTCAAAAAATATTAAAAAAAAAATTGATAATTATAAATTAAATTTATCAATTATAACAGATCAAGGATATGAACAAAAAATTGAAGTACCTGTTTTAAATATATTAGAAGAATATAGTACATTAATCTTTCAATATGCACATAAAAATGATAATGAAATGAATCTTATAGATAAAACTTTTAATAATTTATTAAGAAATTCAGAAAATTTTTTATATGGTTATTTTTATGAATATACTGAACTTTATTTAGAAGAATATGCAATAAAAATTAAAAAACATAAAATA
>Ga0310695_10014576_pt1 | contig 10599 bp, 10 predicted proteins | sample RumenRJG_04DNA_FD_203882 | JGI IMG/M metagenome (GOLD analysis project Ga0310695, IMG submission 203882) | Bovine rumen microbial communities from Lethbridge, Alberta, Canada - RJG_04 (v2) (version 2) | ecosystem: Host-associated > Mammals > Digestive system > Stomach > Rumen | place: Canada... | reverse complement strand
ACCATAATACGGAGGAAGAACTCATTAGGGCATTGATATTGAGCAATCTGACTGCCATCTACATCAAGCAGAATCTCGGTACGCTGTCGGCTCTGTGCGGCTGTGTGGTGGCAAGCACCGGCAGCAGCGTGGGTATCACCTATCTGATGGGTGGCAACTATGAGCAGGTTACGTATGCCGTGAAAAACATGATAGCCAATCTGACGGGCATGATTTGCGACGGTGCCAAGCCGAGTTGTTCGCTGAAACTGACCACAGGCGTGAGCACGGCAGTCATGAGTGCCATGATGGCTATCCAGCACAAGCATGTGAGTTCGATGGAAGGCATCATCGACGACGACGTCGATCAGAGCATCCGCAACCTGACAGCCATCGGCAGCAGGGGAATGGACGAGACCGACCGCTATGTGCTCGACATCATGGTGGGCAAGAAAAGCGAGTGTTAGGAAATGGAAAAAGGTCAGAAGACGAAGTAGAAGTGTGAAATGAAGAAACTATATATAGAGACGTATGGGTGCCAGATGAACGTGGCTGACTCGGAGGTGGTCGCATCGGTCATGCAGATGGCTGGCTATGAGGTGACCGACCGCCTGGAAGATGCCGACGCCGTGTTCCTCAACACCTGTTCGGTGCGCGACAATGCCGAGCAGAAGATTTACCACCGCTTGGAAGCGTTGGATGCCGAGCGCAGACGGAGAGAGGCTTCCCATGCGGAAAAAGGACAGGCTCCGGCTCTGATTGTCGGCATCTTGGGCTGCATGGCTGAGCGAGTGAAAGAGCAACTTCTCCACGAACATAAAGCCGACCTCGTGGCAGGTCCCGATGCCTATCTGTCATTGCCCGACCTGATCGCACAGGCAGAGGCGGGATTCAAGGCAATGGACGTGGAACTGTCGGCGACGGAGACCTACCGCGACGTGCTGCCTCAACGTCTGCACGGACAGAAGACGGGCGGCTTCGTGAGCATCATGCGCGGCTGCAACAACTTCTGTCATTATTGCATCGTGCCCTACACCCGAGGCAGGGAACGCTCACGCGACGTGGACAGCATCCTCCGCGAAGTGCGCGACCTCGAAGAACGGGGATTTAAGGAAGTGACGCTGCTCGGACAGAACGTGAACAGCTACAGGGCGCTGGCGGAAGGACAGCCGGACGTCGCCTTCCCGCAGTTGCTGCGGAAAGTGGCTGAGCATACGTCGATGCGCGTGCGTTTCACCACCTCACATCCGAAAGACATGAGCGACGAGACACTGCATGTCATTGCCGACATGCCCAACGTGTGTCCGCATATCCATCTGCCCGTGCAGAGCGGCAGCGATCGCATCCTGAAACTCATGAATCGTAAGTATGACCGCGCCTGGTACATGGAACGCATCCATGCCATCCGGACCATCATCCCCGACTGCTCCATCACGACCGATATCTTCGTCGGCTATCACAGCGAGACCGAAGAAGACCACCGGCTGTCGCTCTCACTGATGGAAGAAGTGCAGTACGACTCTGCCTTTATGTTCAAATACTCCGAGCGTCCCGGCACATACGCATCTAAGCACCTGCCTGACGACGTCCCCGAAGAGGTGAAGCTGCAACGCCTCAGTCAGCTCATAGAACTGCAGACACGCATCTCTGCCGAGCAAAACAAAAAAGACGAGGGAAAGACGTTCGAAGTGCTGGTCGAGGGCTACAGCAAGCGTTCGCGCGAACAACTCTGCGGACGCACGCCGCAAAACAAGATGGTGGTCTTCGCAAAAGGCACGCACCACATCGGCGAACTGGTGCCCGTCCGTATCACAGACTCAACTTCGGCAACCCTGCTGGGCGAGCCGCTCAATGTGTAAAACCGATGAATCCGACAAATACCATTCCGCATATCGCAGGCGAAACGGAGAGAGACTCCTCTTCCATCCTGCTCATCAGCGACCTCGCCGGCTACGGGAAAGTGGCTACGGCAGCCATGTTGCCCATCCTTTCCTACATGGAGTATCAGGTGTTCAACCTGCCGACCATGCTGATTTCCAACACCTTCAGATATCCGAAATCCTGCTCGCTCGACACGACGGAGTATATCCGACAGGTGCTTCCCGTGTGGAAAGAACTGGGATTCCACTTCGATGCCATCGCCACAGGCTATATGGTCAGCGTCAGACAGGCACGAATCGTGGCAGACTATTGCAAGGAGCAGGCAGCACTGGGCACAGCCATCTATGTCGATCCCGTCATGGGCGACAGCGGAAAACTCTATAACGGCGTGACCGACGAGGCGGTGCGCGCCATGCGGGAGATGATTAGCGTGGCAGACCTCATCTATCCCAATTACACCGAGGCGTGCTATCTGACCGACACACCTTATAAAAAAGACGGTGTCACGGAACGCGAAATCCATGAACTTATCGACGGGCTGCGGAAAACGGGGGCACGGTCGGTCATCATCACCTCCCTGAAAATCAAGGACGAGCATTCAGGTCAACATGCAGGGAGTGCCGTGGCGGGCTATAATGCTGACAACGATGAATTCTTCCTGTTGCCCTATACGGAAATACCTACCGAACTGCCCGGCACGGGCGACATCTTCTCAGCCGTCCTCATCGCACACCTGCTGCACCGGGAACCGCTGCGGCAATGCACCCAAAAGGCGATGGATGCCGTCTATCAACTCATAGAGCTCAGCCGGGGACTGAAAGACAAGAACTGCGGCATACCGTTGGAAAACTATCTGCACGTGGTGAGATAGTATACCTATCCATACACACATCTTTTTATTAATTACGGATATTCCAGATTGAAACATAACAGCACAAATTACTTTCCAACACCTCACCCTGTGCATTATTATACAATCGGGCGGGATGATGCTGTCCAAAGAGTCAAGATGAAACTGTCAAACACAAAAATAATCGAACTGACGTTATAATGTTACACTTTCCGAAACTAAATTCCGTATGATTCGACGACGTTTACACTGACAACCGCTTATGTCTTATTACTCAAAATCAACTGAACATCCTTTCGTAAAAAAATAATCAAGAAAATTTACACTCCCATTAAACGAAATTCTTTTTCTTCCGTCACAATATCAGAGTAAGGGAGAATCCCTTCACCGAAAACATTGAATCAGAAAGCCATGAAAAAAATCACATTATTACTGACGACAGCCATATTCAGCGCAACGCTGTGCATGGCACAACAGAAGCCGGAAAAGAAGCAAATGACCGTGGAACAGCGGACTGAAAAGATGATCAGCGCCCTGCAACTGGACGACAAACAGGCAAAAGAACTGAAGAAACTGAATGAAAAATATGCCGACGTACTGCAGCGACCGGAACGCCCGCACGGAAAAGGTCACTTCGGTGGTCCACGCGGGCAACGTCCTCCGCAGATGAAGCAGGACGGTGACGACAACATCCAGGAGCGTCCGCAAATGAAAGAGGGACATCAGGGAAAGCCCAACCGACCGCAAATGAGCGAGGAGGAAAGAGAAAAGATGAGGGAAAAGATGACTGAATACAGGAAACAAAGGGAGGAATATCAGAAAGAACTCCAAGGCATACTTACTGAAACTCAATATAAAAAGTATCAGAAGATGCAATCTCACCATGGTCGCGGAAAAGGACACCACAAAGGGATGCATCAGAAAAAGAACAATAATGAATAAGCTATAACGAGGTTAATATTTCTTTATTTTGACCTTCGGTGGATCGCGAGATTAGCCGAAGGTGTTTTTTTGATATGAACCGGAGGGATATCCGCTCATTCATACAACCGGAACATCCGCTCCATCAGCTGCCACTTCTCCGCCGATGTAGCTTCTTTTCCGCACTGCTGGAACTCCGCCATATACTCTTCCCACTCCTGCTGTCGGGGCAGTGTTGCCAAGCGAGCCATCGCCGTGTCCCAATCGAAGTCGGCAGGTGCATCCACAATCATCACCAGGCGTGTGCCCAGTATGTAGATTTCCATTTCCAATATGCCCACTTCGCGGATTCCTGCGAGGATTTCTTTCCATACGGCACCTTCCGAATGGCGCTCTCGATAGGCGGCAATCAATGCGCTGTCGGGCTTCAGCTCCATCGTCTGCACATAGCGCTTAACGCGCATCCCATGTTCTTTCTGTTGATAACCTTCTGTTTTCATGATTCTTTCTGCTATAATATTCTTTATTCATCAAAACTCTGCAAGCCACTCAAACGTCATTCGCTCTCCGGTGACGGGATGGTCGAAAGCGATGTATTCCGCATGAAGGTAGAGGCGGTCTGCCTTGTGTCCGTAAAGGTCGTCGCCCAGAATCGGGCAACCCAGTCCGTCACGATGCGCACAATGCACCCGAAGTTGGTGGGTTCGTCCCGTCCGGGGATAGAGCGCCAACCGTGTACGCCCGTTCTTTCTCGACAATACCTCATACTCGGTCAGTGCCGCCTTTCCGTTTTCGTAATCGACAATCTGACGCGGACGGTCGAGCACGTTCCGGCGAAGGGGCAATGATATCGTTCCTCGCTGCTGTGGCACGTCGCCCTCAACGATAGCCACATAGCGCTTTTCGACCGTTCGGTTTTCAAACTGCCGCTGCAATGCGATACAGGTTTGCCGCGTCTTTCCCAGAATGAGCAGTCCCGATGTCGCCATGTCGAGGCGATGGACGGTGAGCGGTGTGTCCCAATAAGGATATCGCTCACGCATCAAGCTATATACCGAACGCTTCTTTGTGTCGCTCGGAGTTGTCAACAAACCATTTGGCTTACGCACGATGACGATATAGTCGTCCTCATACTGAAACATAATCGGAAACAGTTTGTGGCGAAGCGACGGGAAGGGGAAAAGCAAGACGGTCTTCACGGCAGACAGGATTTTGGAACGCCACGTCAGTTTTCGCGTAATAAGCGCCTCCTCCACCGCGAAATTCTTGTCCAGCATATAGCTCAATATAGGCAAGCATTTCCCACGACAAGCCGGATAGAAATTACCGTGATGGCGGATTTCTGCTTTTGGAGAAGCGCCATACCAAAATTCTGCCATGCATATTGGCTGAAGATGATTCGAAAAAGCAAACTGAAGCAACTTCGGAGCACAGCACTCTCCCGCACCGGAAGGTGGTATTTTCCCGTTGAAATCGGCAAAAATTGCAAGTAGGTCGCGTTTTTCTCCATACACATTCAGCATTTCGAAATGAGAAAACAGCCACTGTTGTAGCGCATCCGACTTCTCCCTGCGCATGGTCTTCAGGCGGGAGATTTCTTCATCAGCCTTTGCCAATTCTTTTTCAAAAACACTGATTTCTTTTTGCAATCTCTTTTTGAGCCGTCGATATTCGGCTTTCTGATACTGGCTTTCCTGTATCAACTCGTCCGGATCAGCCGTATCGCGCCGCAAATCGCGCGCCACCTTCGCTTCCTTCATCGCCTTCTTGAACGCCTTCGCCTCTTCGTTGCCCGCCACCTTCATCTGCTCAATCTGCCTCATCAGTGCCAGCCGCTGTTCATCGTTTTCCAACTCACAAATCCGGTCGTTGACAGACGATATCTCTCGCTCATGCGTCTTGAAATAGCCATCCTCCTGAAGATAGTCGAAGACTGCCGGAACAAACCAATCCCAGTCGCTCCGCCCGCCAATCTGCCCGCTATAAGCAGCTAAGAAGCCCGTCTCTCCTTTTTCGTTTTTCACCACCAACACGCCAAACATCTTCCCCTTCTCTATCTCCTCTTTCCACTGGGGAGAGGCGGAAAGATGCGCCATCACTTCCCGAGCAGCCTGTTCGCAGACGGGAGGCGTCTCATACCCGAAGGGATTGTTCATCGTTTCGGGCAACGGAGCGCTTGGCACTATGGGGTGAAACATCGTCATCTCAATCAGCGTTTTTCAGCATTCTTATCTTGTCCAGCTGCTCTTCTGCCGCAGCCTTCCCGATAGCTATCATCTCCACAATCTCTTTTTCGTTGAAATCGAGCATATCATAGTCCAGTTCCGGATTGATATAAATCTCTGCATCGGCGCGGTTCTCATTATAAATTTTCCAGTCGGGACGGGAGATGAGCCAGTCCAAGATACCGCCGATGCCAAATTCTTCCTTCAGGGAGAAGTCGCGCGTCTCGTGTTTGTTCTGCTGCAAATCGACTGCAATGATGATGTCGGCACCCATTTGTCGCGCCACATCCACCGGCAGATTGTTGAGCAGCCCGCCATCCACCAGCGTCCTCCCCTCCCAATTCACTGCCTTGAACAGTCCGGGGATAGCCATCGATGCCCGCATGGCAAGCGAGAGCGACCCGCGGTCGATGACAAAGGTCTCCATCTCCTTCACATCGACTGTCACGCAACGGAACGGAATCGGCAGACTGTCGAACGACACCACGTCATCGACGGTCACCACGCTGTCTAACAACTGCTCGATACTGCCACCTTTGAAAGTCTCGTCTGTAAAAAGTTCTATCCACGACTGGGAACAGAACAAGCGCTCAAGGTCGTCTGCCCGATAGCCTATCGAGTAAAGTCCGCCAAGGATTGAGCCGATGCTCGTCCCGACGATATAGTCCACCGCGATGCCTTCCGCTTCGAGCACCTTCAGCACACCAATCTCTGCCGCCCCTTTGGCACCGCCGCCGCCGAGCACCAATCCTATTTTCGGTCTTTGCGACGAGGACGGATTTTGCGACGACATGCTCATGGGGAAGGATATTAGTAAAAGAAATATGAGATGTCTGTACTTCACGTTCTCTTTATTATATAATAAGGTGTTCGTCTCTCCTAACAGTCATGCGCATGACAATGGCTCTCCCGGGTTTCAAACTCGAGCGTGGAATGCGCAATATGCTCTTCTTCCAACAGGTTTTTCAACCGTTCTTTCACCTCCTCCATACATCTGATATCGTCGATGACAATGTGTGCCGTCAGCGCATTTTCGGTCGTGCTGATAGCCCACACATGCACATGATGGACATCGGTCACGTGACTGTCCGACCGCAATTTTTCGCCGATTTCATCGAGATTTATGCCTTCCGGAAGTCCGTCAAGCGACAGGCGCAGACTGTCGGCAAGCAGGTTCCATGTAGAGAACAGGATGACGATAGCGATGATGATGCTGACGATGGGGTCGATGATATTCCAGCCTGTCACAGAAATGATGATTCCCGAAATGACCACGCCCACCGAAACGAGTGTGTCTGCAACCATGTGGAGGAATGCACCGCGCACGTTCAGGTCTGACTTCTGACTGCGCATGAGCAGCAGCGCCGTCAGCCCGTTGATGATGATTCCTGCGCCTGCCGTCCACGACACCGCCGCTCCATTCACTTCTGCCGGCTCCGCGAACTTGTGAATACTCTCGATGATAATCGCTCCGACCGCCACCAACAGGATGATGGCATTCAGCAAGGAGATAAGCACCGTCGATTTCTTATAACCATAGGTGAAGTGGCGGTTGCTCTTCACCTTCGCCAACCGCATGGCTACCAGCACCAGCACGAGTGAAAACACGTCGCTCAGATTATGCCCCGCAGCGGAAAGAAGACTCAGCGAATGTTGCCACAGTCCCACACCTGCCTCCACGCCCACAAACAGCAGGTTGAGCAGGATGCAGAACACGAACAACCGGGTGGTGTGCTCTCCCACCTCAACATGGTGGTGATGGTGGTGATGATGATGTTCCATTGATTAACCTTATTTCAGTGCTTTCTTATTCAAGAATATATACGTCGTATTGTCAGCGATATAGTCTTTCGACATATACCAGATGCCGTCATAGTCGCCGGTTCGTCCCCAAGAGTTCTTCACCATATAGTATTCACGTCCTGTCTGGTCTTTGGCAATGCCGAATATCAGCATCACGTGGTCGTAGGTCTGTCCCCAGTTGTCGAACCGCTCCTGCCTACGCTCCTGCGTGGCTTTCACTTCCGGTGCGTTGACACCCAGCAGCTTCAAGACACTCGTCTTTTCCGCTTTCGACAGCTTCAGCCATCGTGCCGCATCGCTGCCTTCCAAGTCCTGCATCTTCCCGTCGTCAATCGACAGCGCCAGTCCTGTGCGTGTAAAGCCGTCCTCGCTCACATCGCCGCCCCATGCCACCGTGTAGCCCGACATCACGGCATGGTCGATAATTTCCATCATCTCGTTCATCGGCACATTGTAACTCAAGGCGTAGCGCCACTTGTAGGGTGCCTCGATGTTAAACCACGTATAGAACGGATGATGGGTGTAGCTCGTGATGCTCGTATATTCGCTCCAGTCCAGTCCGAGTGAACGGGCAAACGACTGCGGCGTATAGCTGACGCCCTCATAGGTGAATGTTTCGGGACATTTACCCAGGTAGGCATCGACTGTGCTTTGGAAAGCCTGCCGCCACTGCGTTGATTTCCCCTTTGTCTTGTTTTTAGCCACCGCCTCCATGAAGGGCTCGAGTATGCTGAAAAACTCGTTGAAGTTGGCGAGCGAGTCACCCACCAATGCGCCACTTGCCGATGCCGGCATCACACTCTCCGGGCAGATGCCGTGCCGCTGTATCACCTCCAGCGCATCGAAGGTAGAACCGCCTTGCGAGAAACGGCTGTAGCTGTGCAGCCGCACATAGTTCTCAGCACAGTCCATGTAGTCTTTGTTCGCCACGAACATCTCGCTCAAGTCATACGTCTTGCCGCTTTTCCGCAGAATCTCACTCTCGAAAAACGCCAGCGAAGCATACGACCAGCACGTACCGCTACGATTCTGGTTCTTGATTGACGTAATGGGATTCTCCTTCACAATCGTGAAAACCGGCTGGTTCCCAGTTTTTATTTGTGCCCATCCGCTGCCCACGAATGCCGACAGCCATATCAATAATAATGTCTTTTTCATAAAAATCTCTTATTATATCTTATTGCAAAGATAATGAAAACCAAGGACAGAACAAAATAAATTCATCTGTTTTTTATGCTGAAATGCATCTTATGAATACAAAATTCCACCGTCAAATCTTTTATAAAGTTGCTATTAGCATCGTATTCACACATTTATAACTTCATCTACTTTGTTGCGGACAGTTGTATCCGAATTGAAGTCGTTGAAGATTTATCATTTCCATTCTTCAAATAATTATGGAATTGGCACCTCTTGTAAATTCTTTAACAAATGAGGATCTGTAACTTTGTATAGAGTATCCACCCAATGGAATTTATTATGGGCTGTTATAATGATGAAAGTATCATTCACAATAGTCAAATCATGATTGAGACCACACACATTAACCACAGAGTCATTAACCAAATGCCAGGTCGGAGTATATTCCACATCGTCTATCTCATAGAGATAGCATTTTTTGTCGGCATATCTTTGCTCAAGAATAACGAATTTCCCCTCACGATCAAAAAAATAGAAAAATTTTGTCTTACTCAGAGAATCGGTATTCACATGATACCAATACTGGCAGCTATCACCTGCTATAAGTTTCAACCTGTCATATCCCTTTGAGCAGGACATAACACATGATAAAAAGAATATAATATAAACTATTTGTTTCATCTGACTACTTTTAAAATATAACTTTCTGTATCTCCACCTGTTCTTCTATATAATCTGCATCCCGGTCTTGTTAAGACCTCGATTTGCGTCGTTTATATTCAAATATAATCTCATTCTTCAATCTGTCCCATTTCATTCCGTGCGACTCATTTGTCTGAATAAGATTAGGGTGATGATTCAAATCATTCATATTGATGTTGTATATATATAAGTATACGGTATCTACATCTGCTGACACTTTATTGAGTAAAATGCTTTTGTTATTTTTAATGAGAATCTCACCTTTTTGGAGATTTAGGACTTCTTTTTCTTTTTTAGTCAACCTCACATACCCTTTTGAAAAAGCCGTATCTCCAAACAAATAGACATAATTACCTATATACATTATAGAGTCAACTTTGATTTTGTAATGAATTCTATATAAACTATCTACAATCTGCTCTCTATGTTCATGTTTCTTTCTGGCAAATGATTCAAGATTTGTAATTGCTTGTAAAACAATTCTTCTGTTTCGGTTTTCTAAAGTTAGCGTTGATTCATTTTGTTTTGCAATCTGAAAGAACTCCCCATACAAGCCAATATAAAGAAGTTCATCGTCATTTATTGACCATTTCTTATCCCATTTAAAATCTTTTGCAAAAGAAAATGAATGTAAATTCCCATCAATATCTTGTTGCGTAACATCTAATTTTCCAGAACTGTAAAATGTAAAATAAACAGGTAAATTGTTGCTATTATTAGAATAATACCATGAACGACTTTCACCACCGGTCAGGGTCGTTCTAATATCACTCTTACATGAACAAAATGCCATCAGAACAATTATAGTGATTCGTAGCTTCTTCATAAATGTAGATTAAAATGATATGCGATTGCCCCCATCAATATATTTAAAACGACTGTTTGCTCCATACTTTTCTAATAATCTCCGTTCGGAGCAATAATAGTAATATTTTTAAATCTTCTTTTATCAAACTTACGGCAAAACATATATGAGCCCACTTTAAAAAGGGGCATATTTTGAATCCAGTCTGACCAGTGTGGTCATTCTGAGTGAAACATAGCAATCGGCTTCGCAGGTGAATACCTTTCGAGAAATTGCCATGAAAGAGCCGAAAG
>Ga0310695_10014575_pt1 | contig 10599 bp, 5 predicted proteins | sample RumenRJG_04DNA_FD_203882 | JGI IMG/M metagenome (GOLD analysis project Ga0310695, IMG submission 203882) | Bovine rumen microbial communities from Lethbridge, Alberta, Canada - RJG_04 (v2) (version 2) | ecosystem: Host-associated > Mammals > Digestive system > Stomach > Rumen | place: Canada... | reverse complement strand
TTTAGATTCTTTTTTCTTCCTTGTTTTTTTATTATATATATCAGAATAATTATTTAATCTAGAACTATTTGAAATTAATGAAATATTGATTTTAGAATATGGATTATTAGTATTTAAATTTATTTGTTTATCTTCATTATAATTATTTAACTTATGTTGATTAAAATTTAATTCTTTTTTATTATTTACTTTTTTATTAATATCATTAAAATTAGTTTCAATAGTTGAATTATTATCGTAAATTCTTTCATTACTTTTATTAAAATTATACAAATTAGAATTAATATTCTTATTAAAATTTTCCAAATTAGAATTATTACTTTTAGTAAATATATACAAATTAGAATTATTAGTTTCTTCATTATAATTTGAATTATTAATTTTATTATCTTCATAATTACTTATTTTTGATTGATTATTATTTGAACATAAATTTGAATTATTATAAATTTCATCATAATTCATAATTTTTGATTCATTATGATTTTGAATATAAATATTCGAATTATCAAAATTACTTGGTTTATAATTTAAATTTTCATTATCATTTTTAATTTGGTTTTTTTTTGAATTAATTATTTGTGATTCACTTGATACACTAAAAATATTATCTGATAAAATATTATTATTATTATTATTAGAAGAAACATTTAAAGTTTTATCACTAGAAACAACTTTTTTTGTATTATTACTTGGTATAATAGAATTATTATTATCAGATAAATCAAAATTAATATTATCAGAAGATATTATTTTTGAATTATATAATTGTGATATATTAGAATTAGTTACATTATTATTATTATTATTTGTATATGAATTAATATTATCAATATATATCATTGAATGACTATTTTCAATATTAGATTTTTCATTTTTACTCTTTTCAGTGTTTTCATTATATAAATTATTATTTGAACCATTTATATTATTTTTTAAAGAATTTATACCATAATCACTATTACTTAAAGTAATAATATTTATATTTTGAGGAATACTATCTGAGATTTCACTTTCATTATCTGGATTAATTATATTTTTAAGTGAACTATTTAAGATAATATTTTGTCTTTTGGTATTTTTTTTATATTTTTCTTCTTCATTACTTACTTCAGATGAATCATAATTATTATATATTGTATTTTCTTCATCTGTCTCTTCATTATAATTATTACTAGTTGTTTTATTTATTTTAATTATATTATCTAATAAATTTGAATTTTCATTATAATTAATTTCAGAATTATCTCCATTATTACAATATTCACTTATATTACTATTATCTTCTTTATAAATTTTGTTATTAAAAACTTTTGAATTATTATTAATATTATGTTCTGAAACTTGATTATTATTTAAATTACTATCATCAGTATTATTTTCACTTATTAAATTATTTTTTTCTTCATTAGAATTAATATTATCTACTATTGTTGTAACCATATTAGGATTTAAATTTGATTTAATATTATCAATATATTTTTTTTTTGTTGTCTTACTTGTTTTTACAATATTCATTAATGTACTTTGTATTTGGGGGATTTTTTGATAATTATTAGAAGTATTTTCTTTTATATTTGAATCATTATTATTATTATTATGTTTTTTTATTTTATTTGAATTATTTATACTTTTTAAACTATTATTTTCATTTTCTAATATATTCTTTAAATAAGTAGGTTTAGTTTTAATTATTATAGGATAATCAGAATCTTCATTTGAAATTGAATTATTATCAAATTCTTCATTCTTTATATTATTATCATTTTCTTCATTTTCATAGAAATTATTATTTTTATTTCTTTTATTATTAATATTTCTTTTATTTATTGTTTCTTTTTTATATAATGAATTAATATTATTAATTTCATATTGATTTATTTTTGTCTTTAAATTTTCAACATTATTTCTTTCATTATTATTATTTGGAGTATCATGAGTTATATAAAGAAATCCACTATTATTACTAATAAAACTTGTATTTTCTTTTATAATTGTTTCATCTATTTTTTTAAATTCAGGAGAATTAATTTCTTTTCCTTTATTTTTATTATGTATTTCATTAATATTTCCATTAATATTATCAAAATAATAATTTTTATTATTTCCTTCTTCAATATGAACTCTTTTATTTGTTTTAGTTTTATATATAATTGATGGGGAAATACTTTTTGAATTTTTATAAATTCCTCTATATGTTTTATGAGAATATAAAGGTTGTTTTATATCATCTAAATTATCATTTAAAATACTTTTTCTTATATTATTCAATTTGTAATTTCCTTCATCTTCATTTAAAATACAAGTTTTATTTAAATCATAATTTTTAATTTTTTTAGTTGAAATATTATATTCATTTATAATATTATGAGTTGTTATTTTTTCATTAATAATATTATGAGTATGAATTGTATTATTTTGATTATTATTATAAAATGAATTTTTTTCAGTTAAATTATTATTATTAATATTAATATCAGAATTATTTTTTCTTAAATAAGTATTTTTATTTTTATTTCTAGATAAAATATGATTATTTATTTCAGTAATATTTTTTATATTTTCATTATTCTCAATTATAGTAATTTTTTTAGTTAAATTATTATTAATTTTATCATAAGATATAATTTGATTTCCATCATTATCAAATTCAATTTTTTCACCAATTCTAATTTGTTTAATAGATTCCCACCATAAAATAGCAATTGAAATTGAACTAAAATAATAAATTTTAACAGTGATATTATTTTTTATTATTTTAAATGCCTTTCCATCAACTTCAAAATCATATTCAAATATATTAAAATCATTTTTAGGTTTTTTTTTCTTAAGAAAAGTTTCTTTATCTGCATATATTAAAATTCGAAAATTAGTTAAAATTGCATATCTAGTATGAGTAACAAAAAAACCATTTGATCTAATTTCATTTTTTAGTTGAATTAATTCTTTTGTGTTTCCATATGAAATGTATTCTGAACTTGTTTTAATTTCTATACATGTTTTTGGTGAAATATTCTTTTTATAATTTATTGTAGTTAAATCAATTATCATTTGAAATTTTTTAGTTGAGTTTAATTTATTAAATTTAAAATTTTATTATTATATATTTTTTAGGACTTTTAATAAAATATTTTATATTAAAAAATTTTATTAAAATCCAAATCATAATTATTGAAAAAAAAAATAAAAAATTTATTTAATTTAACCTAATTTTAAAATAATATTTATATATGAATAAAAAGATAATATAATTTTATTATCCTAAATTTAAGTAAAAATTAATTTATTTTTTTTTTTCAATGGAAGAAACAAACAGATTAAACAAAAGTCAAATAAATCCTGAAAATCAATTATTTCTAAAAAATAAATCATCAAACCAAGGAAAAATAGAAACATTAACATTTATAAATATGATGACAAAAATAGAAATGAAATTTCAAACACTTCAAGGACTTTTATTTTGGTATAGTATTTTAGAAATATTTAATTTTCTATTTTCAATGATATTATTTATTTCTTCCTCAAAAAATATGAAAAAAATTTGGTTTTTTCTTCCTCATATTCCAAAAGCAATAATAGGATTTTTTATATTAAAAAAATTACCAAAAACACATGAAATTTTAAATAAAATTACAATTGGTGAAGATTTAAATAAACTTGAAGAAGAAATAAAATTAACTTTTATAGAATATATGAAAAGTAAAAAAAGTTCAATTAAAAAATTATTAGGTTTTTATTTTTTATTAAATACAATTTGTATTACTTTTGATTGTGTTTTATTTTGTGTTATTGCTCCAGATTTTGGTGAAAGAGGAAAAGAAGAAAAATTTTTTATGTTAATATTATTTGATTTAATATTTATTTTTATTGATTTTATTTATTTTTCATTTTTTAGTTCTTTTAAATATACTTTTGCAAAAAAAGAAAATGAAGCAATTAAAAGAGCATTAATTGGATTTTTCAGTCAATTAAGAGAAGGTATTGCAACAGGATTTAATAAAATTGCTAAAAAAATAACAAGAACTTCTTCTTCTCAAAATAATACAGAAAGAAATAATGATAATAATAATAATCCTTTTGATAATAAAAATAATAATATTAATAATAATATAATAAAGGAAAATACAGAAAATAATAAATTTGATAATGTTTGATTTAATTTTTAATTTACATAATTATTTTTTTTAATTTTTTTATATTTATTACTATATATTTAATTCTTTTTCATATTCTCTTAATTGTTGAATAAAACCTTCATTAGGATTAATTTTTTGTCTTTTTTTTCTAACGAATAATAAAGCATCTATAAATTTCATTTTTTTATATTTCATAATATAAGCAATACAAATTGCACCACTTCTTGAAACTCCAGCATGACAATGAACTAAAACTTTACCATTATTATTAATTGCATTATTTATAAATTCATTTGCTTTATCAAAATATTGTTTTATATTTTGAAGTGCTGTATCTAAAAGATTAAATTGAAGATAAGTAAATTTATCTGGGAAATATTTTTTTATTCCTTGTCCTGCAATTAATATATGAGTTATATTATTTTTTTCTAATTGATTTAAATTACTTGCAGCTCCGATTGATCCTATGTATAAATTATCTATTAATTCTATTGGGAAGTAATCTTCTTTTAATACTTTCATTGTTGAGAATATTTCTAATAATTTCTTTATATGTTTTATTTTGGTTTTGTCGTATTTTATATTTTCGTTTTTATTTTGAATGAAATCTTTACTTAATTTTGATATGTCATTTTGAATTTGAATTGAAAAATCTTTTATTTCATTATTAAAGATACTTTCACTTTTTTCATTATTTGAATTATCGTTTTTATTATTTCCTTCCATTGATAATAAAATAAAAAAAAATAAAAAATCCCAATTTTTATAAAAATAAAATAAAATAAAAAAATTATACAAATAATATTTAAATTTACACTAAAACATAATAATTAAGATAAAGAAAATAAAGCATAACAGGATAAACAACTAAATCTTTTTTTCTTTCTTCAATATTTTGACTAATAAAAGAAACAGAAGCTAAAAAAAAAAATAAAAAAAATTATAAAAAAAAATAAAAAAATTACCTTTAATAGACCAATAAAAAGAAATAATAACAATAACTAATTTTCCAATTCCAGGAAGAAATTTTAAAATAACTCTAATTAACAAAGCAGAGACAACACAAGGAAAAGAACAATATCCTAATAAACAAATACATTGTAATAAAGATAATTTTCCACCTAATAAAGAAGAATTAATAGTTATAATAATTCCACCAATCCAAATAATAATAAAAATTGTTGAAAAAACAAGACCAGAACTTTTTTTTGAAGTAATTGATAATATTATTCCTAATAATAAACATACTATAAATGGTCCCCATAAATCCCATTGACGTAATTCTTTTTGTTTTTCTTCATTACTTGTTGGTACTGCTACTACTTTCATTTTTAAAAATATTCTTGTTAAATCTCTTTTTAATGATTCCCATATTGTCTCTTTTAATGAATTTTGAGTGTAGAAATCTGGGTTGTGATAATTTTTGTTGAGGTTATATAATTTTTTTTTTTTTTTTTGGTTTTTTTTATTATTTTTTTTATTTTACATCGGTTGTTAATTCATCTTTGTTGAAGTCTTCATTTAATGGAATTTTCATTTTTTTTTTATATATTTAATTTTTACTTTTGTAAAATATTATTTTAATTTTTTTTTATTTTTTTATATATTATTATGATAAAACAATTGATATAAAAATGATATAAATTAGATTATAGAAAATCAATATTTGAAAAATATGTAACTGATATATAAAAAAATTCTGTATTTTTTATTTGATAATTTATTTAATTTGATTTTATTAATATTATATATTAATTTTATTATATTATTTTTTTAAACATATATATTTTTAAAAATATTCTATTATTAAATTATATTTTTATTAATTTGAATAAATTATTAAATTATATATTATTTATATTTCAAATTTTGTAATGGAAATTAAAAATAATGATAGTGAAAATAAGACTAAATTAGATTTTCCCAATAAGAAAAATTCATTTTTACAAAATGATATTGTATACCAGTCTTTAAATAAGATTTTAGATAAAAATAAATTTTATTCAAAAATAATATTTGAATTAAATAAAATAGAAAAAGAAAAGAAAAAAAATGAAATTCAAATTAAAACTGAAGAAATAAGTAATGAAAATATAATAAATAAAGATATAAATGATTTAAATGTAATAAAAATTTTTGAAAAATCGCCAGAAAAAAGAACATATAATGAATTATTAATATTAAAAAATTATTTATTAACAACAGAATTATCATCATATTTACAAAAATTAAAAATGAATAATGAATCATTTGAAAAAATATTAATAGTATGTGCAACAGAAATGAAAGGATTAAAATTAAATAAAAATAAAATTATATATAAAACTGGAGAATTATCAAAATTTTTATATATAATAATTTATGGTAAAATTGAAATATTAAAACCATTTAAAATTGAAATTGAAATGTCAGGATATGAATATTTTACTCATTTAATAAAATTAAAAAAAAATAAAGAAATTGGAATATATAATATGACAATAAAAGAAAATAATAAATCTTTTTATATATCAAAAGATGATCAAGATAAAATTGAATTTTATTATATTATAAATATATTAAATCAAATTCAAAATGGTTTTAAAATTAATTTTAAAGAACAATTAGATTTATGTAATATTAATCCTGAATTTTTTGGTTTAGATTCAAATCAAATTGATTCTCCAAATTATATAATTGAAAATATGAAAACTATTTCTTATTTTATTCCCCATTTATCAGAAGAAAAAATTTCTCTTTATTTATTTTTTCAAGATAATTATATTAAAAAAAAAATATCAATTTTTAAATATAAAGTTGGAGAAGGTGAAATTTTAGAAGCTAAAAATTATTTTGGTTATTCATCTCAAATAGAAAAATTAAGAGAAGAAGAAATTAGAACTATAGAAAATTCTTTTTTAATTTATATTCAAAATAGTATATATGAAAATTATCTTTTAAAAGGAAAACAATCTATTATTTTAAGAGAAATTGATTTTATTAGAGAAAATTATATTTTTGGGAAAATTAATCAAAAAAAATTTGAAAAAAATTATTTTAATTTATTTTTAATTGAAGAATATAAAAAAGATGATATTTTAGAATATGAATATATGCCTTTGAAATATATATATTTTATTAAAAAAGGAGAAGTTGATTTATATACAAAAAAAAATCCAATTCAAATACAAGTTTTATTAAATGAATTACAAAAAGTAGAAAAAAACAATAAAAATTTTTTAATTTATAAATATAACAATTTAAAAACAAATATAATTGAATTTCAAAATGATTTAAAAGAAAATAAATTAACCAAAATTATATCATTAAGAGATAAAGAAATAATTGGATTAGAATGTGCATTTTATGGATTAACTAATTTAGCAACTTCACAAGTATCACAAGATAAAACATTAATATATAAAATAACAATAGATAATTTTTTAGATATTATAAAAAGTGAAAATGAAATTTTAACAACTTTTGAAAAATTTGTTAAAAAAAGATTAGATATGTTATATTTTAGATTTTTTAATATTAATAATGTTAAAATTTGTTTAGCTGATGAAAAAGAAAGTTTTAGACAATTAATTGAATATGAAAAGGAATTTTTAATGAATAATGAAGCTAAAAATAAATTCAGAAGAATTAAAGATATTATATTAGATAATAATAAAAATAAACAAAAAAATTCAGGATTACCAATTTTACCAAAGAATTTTTCTTTAAAAAAAATTGTTTTTAAACAAAATGAAATTGAGTCTAATCAATTAAATATTAAAAAAAGAAATAAAAGTAATGATTCTTTAAATCATCATATATTATTAAGAAAAAATCTTTCTTTATTTTCATTTGAAGATTCTATGTTAAATAAAATAAAAAATAATATAAAATATGATGAAAATCAAAAAAATTATTTTTTAAAAAAAGAAAATTATTTTTTGAATTCATTATATAGAAATTCACATTCAGGATATAATGAACTAAGTGAATTAAATGATATAAATAATAAATCAAATAATCAAAAAAATGAAAATAATAAATTTGATTTTTTTACTCAATTACCTGATGTAAAAAGAAATAATTATAATAATACAAATAATACAAATATTAATTTAAATATAAATAATAATAATAATAATGAATTACAAGACAATAGTAATATAAATAATAATTCAAATTCAAATATACTTTATAAAAATATTTTAAAAAAAAGAATTAATCATCCTTATTATGAACCTTTTGTAATTGAAAAATTAAAGAAATATAGTATTTTTGACCAAAATGTAATTCAAAACAATGAAAGTAAAGAAGAAATAGAAGAATTTTTTAAAAAATATAAACAAAAAAATTCTAATACTTATAGAACTCATAAAATTTTAGATATTATTAAACAAAAATTAAAAATCGAAGTGATAAAAAAGAAATCAATATTATATAAAAATTATAAAAATCAAATAAAACAAGAATTAATTAATAATGAAAATTAACTTTTATTTTTTTCAAATGAAATTTTATTAGTAGATATAAATATTTTATATATTATTTATGTGTTTAATAGTAATCTAGAATAAAAAGGAATGGGGTAATTTTTTAAAAAAATTATATTTAATAGAAATTATAAATTTATTAATTTTAATTATAAAATAATTTAATATAATTTGATGAATTTAGAAAAAAAAAGAAATAGAGATTCTATAGATTTAAAAAACAATGTAGAAAAGCAAAAAGAAAAAGAAGAATCTCCAAATTTTTTAATTAAACTAAACCAAATATTAGAAAATCCAAAATTTTATGATATAATACATTGGGATAATTCAGGGAAATATTTAATAATATCAAATATAAGTAAATTTTCTGAAATAATATTACCATTATATTACAAACATAATAATTACTCATCATTTGTTAGACAATTAAACATTTATGATTTTCATAAATTAAAAAGTGAGAATGGAAAACAAGTATTTCAACATAGATTATTCACAAGAGGAAAAAGTAATTTAATTCCTTTAATTAAAAGAAAAACCACAAAAATAAAAAATGAAAATATTGCAGTTAAAGAAATTTTAAATACAAAAATTCAAGATAATTACTTAGATGATTTAATTAATGAATTAAATACAAATAAAAAAGTAACTAAACAATCACTTGAAGAAAATCTTAATACATTAATTAAACAAGTTAATGAAAATAAAGAAAAACAAAATTCTTTATTAAAAAAAGTTGATAATTTAAATAAACAAAATACAAATTTTATTGAACAAAATGAATTAATGTTAAATGAAATTAATAAAAAAACACAATATACAAGAAAACTTGAAGCAGTTATTCTTTTTATTTTAGAAATTTTAATGAATAAAAGAACAGATATTAATAAAGTTGATAATAATATAAATAATTTTGATTTTCAACAAACAATTATTCCATCAAATGGTGGGATTATTCCTTATCAAAGTAATAGTTTAAATTGTAATTTATATCCTACTGAAAATAATTCTTGTTTTAACTCAAATGATTCTATTAATGGTAATTTTTTACAAAATATATCTGATGATTATTTTAATAGTCAATATATGAAAAGTAAGAGTTTAAGTGATGATAATAATATTTTATATAATAATATAAATTCAAATAATAATGAAAACGAAATTATTAATAGTAGAAATACTACAAATAATTTTATAAATAAAAATAATGGCAAAAATTAATATGAATTGAATTAATATAGATAATTATATAAATTTTATAATTATTTTTAATATATTTATTCTGAAAAATATTTTAAATTTTATACATTTTATATATATAAGTTTAATTTTATTCTTTATCAAATTAAAAAAATTAAATCAGAATTTAACATTTTTTTAATTTATATTTTTTTATTATAAACATTATCATTTTTTTTATTTCTCTCAAGCATAAATTGTAATATCAAAAACCATTTATAAATAATTTCTAAATCATCACTAGTAAAAATTAATAAACTTTCATTATTTTCAGGACAATTAATAAAACTATTACTTTCTGCATTATCAAACATATGTCCTAAAATAGAATTATTATTTCTAAATACACCATTTTTATTACAAATAATAATATGATCAATTTTTTTTGATGATCTATTAATTTTTGCAAAATTAACTCTTAAAATATGTTTAATTGATATTATACAAAGTGGATTTAAATTCATTAAAAATTGAGTTTTACTTTTATAATATTTAAAATCATTTGTTGTTATAATACAAAATCTACTAGAATACATTTTAGTATGAGCATTTATTTCATAATTTATTAATTTATTTAATTCACTATGAAAAATTATTGAATCTTCATTTTTTGATATATGAATTAATTTTTCTTTTGTTAATATATTTCTTAAAGAAATTTGTAAAAGGACTTTTTGAAGATTTTTAATTTCATTTTTTTCAGGAGGAAAAAATTGTTCTAAATTCTTTTGTGCTTCTTGGTATAATTTTTGTTC
>Ga0310695_10014574_pt1 | contig 10599 bp, 4 predicted proteins | sample RumenRJG_04DNA_FD_203882 | JGI IMG/M metagenome (GOLD analysis project Ga0310695, IMG submission 203882) | Bovine rumen microbial communities from Lethbridge, Alberta, Canada - RJG_04 (v2) (version 2) | ecosystem: Host-associated > Mammals > Digestive system > Stomach > Rumen | place: Canada... | reverse complement strand
TCCCTACGAAGAAGCGGTTAAAAAGTACAATGTTGGCGACAAGATCAACGTGTATGTTGTTGACGTAAAGAAGGACAAAGAGCAGGTTGCCTTTAGCGTTCGCGAATTCAAAAAGAAGCAGCAGCGCGACGAGATCAGCCAGTACATGAGCTCTTCTTCTAACGACGACGACGGAGCTTATACTTTGGGCGACGCGCTTAACGCCAAGAAAGACAACTAGCGCGTAACGCAATGAGCGCAAAGGAGCTTGGCTATTCAGACAAACTAAAAGCGCTCATTGACATCAGCGCCGGAATCAACTTAAAGTTTTCCGACGTTGACGCCTTGATGGCCTACATTCTTGAAGCGGCGATGAAGATGATTGAATGCGAGTCCTCTTCGCTTTTGCTTGCGCAAAAGGGCGGGGATTCGTTGCGTTTTGCGGTTGCTTTGGGACCAAAAGGCGCCGAGGCAAAAAACATCGTCGTTGGCAAGAATAGTTTGGCAGGCTGGGTTGCCCGGCACAAAAAGCCCTTGCTTTTGAACGACGCCAACAAAGACGAGCGCTTTTTTGACCGCGTTCAAAACAAAACCGGCTACATTACAAACACGATGATCGCGCTTCCGATGACAAACGGAGACGAGTTCATCGGCGTAATTGAATTGATAAACAAGACGGGCGGCAAGCTCTTCACGCAAGAAGACCTTGAGCTTATGACGATTTTGGCCAGGCAGGCCGGAATCGCCTACGCCAACGCCGCCAGTTATCGCGAGGCCAAGGACACAATCTTTGCGCTAAGCGACAACATAAAGCAGGGCGGGGAATACCACGTTTTTATCGCAAAAAGCGCGGTCATCTCCGACTTGGCGCGAGTGGCCGACGCGGCTGCCCAAACCACTTCCTCCGTTTTGATTACCGGAGAAAGCGGCGTCGGCAAGGAACTTTTTGCCGAGCAGTTGCACTTGCGCAGCCCAAGAAGGGACAAGCCTTTTGTCCGCGTAAACTGCGCGGCCTTAAGCCAGGCCCTTTTGGAAGACGAGCTTTTTGGACATGCAAAGGGCGCCTACACGGACGCTTCAACTTGTCGAAAAGGCCGCTTTGAAATGGCCGACGGCGGAACGCTTTTCTTGGACGAGATTGGCGAAATCCCGCTGGAGTTGCAGGCAAAGCTGCTAAGGGCCATTCAAGACAAAAAATTTGAGCGCGTTGGTTCCAGCGAAACGATTAGCGTTGACGTTAGAATCGTTTGCGCCACAAATAAAGATTTGGAACTTATGGTCAGGGAAGGAAAATTCCGCGACGATTTGTTCTACAGGCTTAATGTCGTTCCGCTTAGGATTCCTCCGCTAAGGGAACGCCGCGACGACATCAGGCCCTTGGCGGATTACTTTTTGCAAAAGTTTTCCGGCGAGACAAAAAAGAATTTTAAGGGTTTTACCGACGACGCCAACGAGGTCCTTTACAATTACTATTGGCCGGGCAACGTTCGCGAATTGGAAAACTCTATAGAAAGGGCTTGCGTTCTTGGAACGCCTCCCTTGATAAGCGCGCAAAACCTTCAGATTCCCGCCGATGTTCCTGGCGCCTCTGAAAGCGCTGCGACGCAAAGGGGCTTTGTTCCCCAAAGCGGACAAACGCTTAAAGACGCGATAAATGAGTTTAAGAAATACTACATTGAGCGCGCCTTGCAAACCAGCGGAGCGAGACAAGCCGACGTTGCCGCCTCTTTGGGCATCCAACGAACTTATCTTTCGCGCCTTTTGGTTGAACTTGGAATAAGACAGTAATTGAATATTGATTGGAGAATATTATGGCTGACAATATCGTAAAGATGAAGGGCGCCGACGCCGAAAAAAAGAATCTTTCCGGCGAGCAGAAATTGGGAAATTTTTTGAGCAAGAACTCTAAGGTTCTTGTTGGCGTTCTTTGCGCGGCGATCGTTTTGATCGTGGCTTATGTGGTTTACTTCTACGTTTCCACATCGCTTGTTCGTTCAAACCTTGACAAGATCGGCGTGATTGAGTACTCGTTCACAAAGGACGCTTCTACCATCGACGACGCTGAGCTTGCTTCTAGACAAGACACCGCTCTTAAAAACTTGGCCGCTTATTTGAACAAGGGCGGAATCGTTGGAGCTCGCGCCAACATGCTTTACGCCGACATTTGCGGCCAAAAGAAAGATTGGCAGGCTTCTAAGGACGCTTGGCTTAAGGCTGCCTCAAAGAAAAAGGGCAGCTACCTTGAGTCTTTGTGCAATTTTAACGCCGCCGCCGCTTGCGAAGAATTGGGACAAAGCGAAGAAGCCTTGAAGCTTTACGAAAAAGTTTCGGCCGACAAGAACTTTGTTGACAGAAGCCGCGCTTACTTTAACGCCGGCCGCCTTAAGGAAGCCGCTGGAGATTTTGAAGGCGCAAAGCTTTCTTACCAGGCGATTTCCGATTTGGGCAACTCAAAAGATACTTGGAGCGACATGGCCAAGACTAGATTGCTTGAATTGGAGATTGAAGGCAAAATAAAATAGCCTTTTTTTGGGAGGGCGCTTTGAAAAAATCTTATTTTGTTCTCGCGTCCTTCCTTATCCTTTTTCTTGTCTTTTTTACCGCGTGCGGACTTGACACTTACTACACGTTGAATCCGCCGCCTGGACTGACCCACGCAGTTGACGAAACTGTAAGCGACGCGGCCCAAAGGTACTTTGGCTTTATTTCGGCCACAAACAACAATTCCGATTCCAGCTTTAGGTTTTTGGGAACTGCCGTTTACTATCGAATCTACGCCAATTCCAACACTATGAAAAGCCAAGCCGCTTCCATAACTTCTGTAAACACTTCAAGCGATTATTCGGCCGCGGCAAACCGCATGATTAGTTACGGCTACCAGCAGCTTTACACTTCTGACGGCAGCATCCAGCCATTGATCAGCGCCGAAGGCAAGCGCGTTGAGATAAGGCTTACAAACAATATGGAAACGGTTTCTACAGGAATCGCCAACACCGCGCAGATAATCATCGACGGCGTTGCTTGGAAAACGCCGAGGCGCGCTATCGGACCAAGCAAGACTTTTGACTTTGGCCGCTACGAGATGTCAAAATACAGCGCGCAAAAGGACAACTACGCGCCGCCAGCTTTGGGCGACGAAGACTTTGAGAACGGCGAAGTCACTTCTAAAAAGTATTATGTTGCCATGTTCGCCGTCGCCGTTGGCCGCGACACGACTTACACCACTTATTACAGCAACGTTCTTTATCTTGGATCTATTGTAATCGACGCCGGAGAGGAGAACAATTAGTCGGGATGACAGGATTTGAACCTGCGACATCTTGCTCCCAAAGCAAGCGCGCTACCAGCTGCGCTACATCCCGTAAATGCGAAAATTAATATATCAGAAATAACAAAAAAATGCAAGCCACGCTTGCGGAAAAAGTTTATTTGCGCGAAAATGTTCTTATGCAAACGATTGATTTAATGGACGCGGCGTGTTTTGGGGTGGCGGGAAACTTTACAGGCCACTTGGAGCAGGCGGGCGAGGCCGAAAATTTTAAGGAACTTAAGGTTGCGGACGCGGCGGCCCCCAAGGCGCTTTTTCCTACTTACGTTCCGCCTGCAAAAGCCGCTCTTGGCTCGATTGCCGCTCCCGCTTTCTTGAACGTCTTTCCCTTTGACTCAAAAAAAATCGTTTTCCCAAAAGGCGAAGAAAAACTGCAGATAGAGCCCGAGATGGCAATTGTCTTTGACGCGCAGTGGCAAGACGGCAAGCTTGTCGGTTTGCAGCCAAAATATTTTGGCGCGTCAAACGACGTTTCGATCCGCAAAGAGGGAGAGCTTAAAATCAGCGTAAAGAAAAATTGGGGGCCAAGCAGCAAAGGCTTTAGCGAACAAGCGATAAAAGTGGAGGACGGAATCTTTGACCGTTACCGAATCGCCTCTTACTTGCGCCGCGAAGGCAAGCTTTATGAATACGGCGAAAACAGTCCCGTAAACGGCTACTCATACTTTGGAAAAAAACTTAACGATTGGCTTTTGGACAAGTTCAACAATCAAAAGGATTTGGGGCCTGCCGAAGACATCCACTCTTATTTAACGGCCGCGGGGTTCCCCAAAAAAATCTTTGTCAGCGTTGGCGCCACCCGCTACAGCGATTTTGGAAAGGAAAACTTTTTGCGCTCCGGCGACGATTCTATCGTTGCGGTCTATCCCGATTCCTATTCAAAAGAAAATATTGAGCGAATGATTTTGGACGGAAAGTTGTTGGATGGGGTTTCGCTTCTTTGCCAACGAGTGGTTCTGTAAGCGGTAGACGGGAGTCGGACCCCCTCCAGTCGCGCTCGTCCTTGAGCGCTCCTTCCGGGCGACTTCGCTCGCTTCCGGCGGCGTCCTGCCGCCTTATCCTCGCCCCTGCTCGGCGCTCGCTACGGCGGGTCCTCTGTTGCTTTTAAGAAATATTAGGATTTGTATCGCTGTTTTTTGGTTGAAAGGCTAAAAGCGGTAGACGGGAGTCGGACCCGCGTGTCGGGCTTGGGAAGCGCGCATACTACCGTTGTATTACTACCGCAAGCTTATTGACCCATGGCAGAATCGAACTGCCGACAACCTGCTTAGAAGGCAGGTGCTCTATCCAGCTGAGCTAAAGGGCCTAAAAAACATTGTCATTATAGCGATATTAAAAAATAATTTCAAGTCCGCCAATAATTTTTTGTTTTTTTTGCAAAAATAAGCCAAAATTCGCAAAAAAATTCGTATCTCTATGTCAGGAGGTATGAATTGAAAGACGGATTTTTTAGGCTGTCCGCGGCCTTTGCCCTGATTTTTTATCTGGGGAACGTGGCCCGCGCGGCGGATTACGCTCAAAGCCTTTTGGCCGGGCAAAGAACTTTGGACATGTACTTGGAGCGCGCCAAGGTTCAGTCAAGCCAAGAGCGTTTTGAAGAACTGGCCAAGCAAGGTCAAAGCGCGGCCCTTTTGGAATGGGAGCAAAACACTTTGGACTTAAAGGCCGCCGGTCTTGAGGATTGGATCTTTGAGAGAGAGCGCCTAAAGGACGCGATGGGCCAGCGGTCGGAAGGGTTTTTGGCCGAATGGGTTTTGGAACGCAAAAAGTCGCAAGTAGAGGACATAAAGAAAAGCAGGCTTTATTCCGAGCTGAGAGACTTGGCGGACGGATTTTTTTATGTCGATCAAGACGGAAAAGAAAGCCGCGTTGTTTCCAAAGAAAACATTTTGGAGGCAAAAGCCCAGTACCAAGAACAGGCGCAAGAGATAATCAAAAAGTACGTTGACAAAGACTCGCCGGAAAAGGCCGCTCTGGACGCTTATCTTATCGAAAGCCAAGCCCTAAACGAATTGACCAACAAGCTTTTGTACGACCACGATTCCCTAAAACGAATGAGCGACAGCGAGGCCGCGCTTTTTATCGCCGACAAGCTTGCATGCCAAATAGAAGCCGAAAGCCAAAGCGCGATAGACCGGCTTTTTAATTCCTTGCAAAGCCAGGTTGACTTTGTAGACGCCCAAGACCTTGAGGCAAAGAAAGACTTGGAGCAAAATTGGCTTGGCCGCTTTGAAAACGAACTGAGCATGGGCTTAAAAAAGTGGAGCGACGCCGAAGAAGAATTTTTACAGGCCCGTTCCGACTGGGAAAAAACGGCGGAAAGCGTTTATCTTAACGACAACCAAAAATGGCAGGAGGCCTACGATGACTTGCAAAACAGAAAGATTGCTTGGAGCCAAAAAATTGAGGCTCAAATACAGGAAGGAAGGGCGGAGTGGAGCCATAAGCTTGACGTTCTTGGCGAAGAAATCGACCAAAGCTTGCGGGAGTTTCAAAACGCCTTGCTTTGGGAAAACGAGCAAAAAAAGCAAATCGTTCAAAGCCAAGAAGAGTCTTACGCTCAAAGCCGCGCGATACTTCAAAGCGCTCAAAACGGCGTGGAGCTTTGGTACGAGCGTTGGGGCGAAAAATACAAGGGCTTGTATTCCTATTGGAAAACCGAGGACTCGGAGTTTGGCCAAAAGTTGGACATAAGCCTAGTTGGAACTTCTTATTTAAAAAATCAAATCCTTTCTTGGAAAGACAATTTTGCAAAATCAATCCGTTCCTTGTGCCCGCAAGCGGCGTGCTCGCAAAACTCAAGCGCGGACCAGATAGAGACAGCCTGCCAAACCATCATGCAAAGCAAATACAACCAAGCGCGGCTTTCTCCAGATTACTGGGAATGCTTAAAAGACGCAAGGCTTTTGTGGAACGCGTCTTATGAAATCATTGAATGGCTTGACTTGTACGACACCTTTAAGCGCAGGGCAAACGAGGCCCTTTACGCCTTGTATTCCGACTCTTGCGCGAACATCGAAATCGTTGACGAGCTTTCCAGCGAAAAGGCAAAGGCCTTGTGGTTGGTCGATTATTGGCAAAGCCGCGTGAACGTCGCGCAAGAAGTGGCCGATTACGCCAAAAACGCTTTTAGCGACTTGGAATGGGCGCAAGAAACTGAAAGAAATTTAAGCGAGGCTTTGGACGCCTACAACGCCGCAAAGGACGCATACCAAAAGGCCTTTGACGAAGCGCAAGAAAAGCGGCTTGACGTTCTGGAAAAACGGGACCAATACTACCAGGCTTTGGACGACACGGAAAATCTCCTAAAAAAAATCGACTTGGAACGAAAAAGTTATGACGAGATTTACCAGGAAAGGCTTGACGCCTTGGACTTGATTTCCCAAGATCCAACGCTTGAATTGCTTTACGAGCTTCAGTCCTTGAACTATCAAAGCGAGGATTTTAAAAAATATCTTTGCCGCTATTGTTTGGAAAGCCAAGAGGAGCATGACAAGGCGTTGAGCGAAAAAAAAGACTTTTTGCGTTCTGTTGTGGTTGAAGGCTTTGACAATCTAGAGGGGGACGAGCAAAGTCCGAGCGCCTCGTGCCTTTCGATCGCAAGGCTTGAAGAAATCGGCGGCTGCTTGAACGAAGTTTTGGCGGCCCCGGTTTTGGACTTGAAAAAAGCCAAGCCGCTCTTTGAGGACTTGAAAAAACTTAGCGGGGAGGCCTTTGCAAAGCTTGAAGAGAAAGTCCAAGCGTTTGAGCAAGGCAAGGCAAGCACCGGAGACATAAGGCTTGAGCTAAATGAGTTCTTGTCTTTGGCCCAAAAGGAATGCGACAACCGCTACGCGATTCTTTTGCTGCTGGACGGAAGCCTTGAAGAAATCCACGAATTCTTTGACGGCAACGAAGATTTTGGCGAGCTTTTTCAAAACTACAAGGAGTACTCAAGCGCGGTTGCTCAAGAAGAGGCTTTGGCTTCTGCAAAAGCCTTGCGGGAGGCGGTCGCAGGCGGGCAAGAGGACGGCCTTGAGGCGTATTTTGAACGGCTTGACATTGCCTCGCAAGGCGCGTCCGCCTTTACATTGAGCGCTTTGGAAATGTACAAAAATCTTATTTTATGCAAAAACGATTGCCAAAGCCTCGAAAACGACTTGGCCCTAAAGCTGGCTTCGTGTTCTTCGTTGCCGGGAAAAATCTCTTCATGCCGAGTAAAGTGGTTTTTGGACGAGTGCGAGGAATTTTTGGGTCAGGAAGCGGATTATGAAGAGCCGGCGGATTATGACAAGGCAAGTTTTGAAAGGCTTTCATTCGGAAGAAAGGATTTGCTTTTAAAGATACAGGACGGTCTTGGCCTTTTGCTGCAACGCGCGAACGACGCTCAGACGCTGGACTTGAGTTTGTCTGACCAAGGCGGAGCGGTTCAAGCCGCTCAAAAGGAATATGAAAAAAGCCTTGACGCGATCAGCATGGGCAAAAGCGGCAGCCGCATAAACCAATACATAGCGTCTTGCCAGCTTTATAACCAGGCCTTGGAAACAAGCCAAAGCCTTTACGAAAAGCTTGAGGACGCCAGGCGGAATTATCGTTTGGCGCAAGAAATATATTTTTACGGCCAAAACGAGTACCTTCACAATTCCTACGACCCCAACGCGATTTTGACAAGCTCCAAAGATTCGTTGAAAAAGGCTCAAGCGGCTTTGGACGCTTTGAATCAAATCGAGCAAGAAAAGGCCGGCGAGGTCTTGGACGACTATAAAGCGGAATGCATCAATTATTACAAGGGAAGAGTGATGCTTTTTGAGTACGACCAAAGAGTCGCTTCGCAAACAAAAAGCCTTTACCGGGCGCAAGCCGCGGAAAGGGCCGCCGTGGAAAAACTTGTTTCGGAATGCGCTCCCCAAGGCTGCGCGGCCAACGTTTCGGCCTTTACAAAAGATTTGGTTGTCGCAAGCGTGGACCAGGACGGAAACTATTCGTTTTCGTTGAACAAGGAATTGAGGAATTTGCCGCAAGAAAACAAAGACGCGCTTTTGGAATATTTTTCAAATTATTGCTTTGTTCAAACGGACATTTACCAAAACGAATACCGCTCAACGCAAGCGGCCAAGGACGCTTTGGATTTTTTGGAATCCTTGCAAAGCAAACCCTACAGTTTGACGGATTTGGCCTTTTGCGCCTTGCAAATCAAGGGCTGGGGGAACGCTAGCCAAAAGAGCGAGTGGTTCAATGACGGCGAAAACCCTGCCGCAAACGAAAACTATAAAATCGGCGACTTGCCCGACACTGTTCACGGCGTAAACGTGGCCGAAGCGTATCGCGGCGAGCGCCTAAGAATCATCCAAGAAACTTACGCAAAAGTCATAGCCTTGGGCGGAGAGGAGGACATCGCAAAATACATCCTTTATTGCGACCAAAATTTTTCAAAGGACTTGGATTTGGACAAGCTTTGCAAAAACGCCTTGGCCGCCGCCGCTCTTGAAGGCCCGCTAAAAAATGTTTTGGCGGAAGGAAAGCATTGGTCCGCCAACGGAAAGACCTTGCTTGCCAGCGCCGCAATGTATTTTTTAATCACATGCCTTCCGTTTGGCTGGGGCGCCTGGGCCTGGGGGCCTGCGACGGCGCTTGCGGCGGCGGGCGCGGCTTGCTTGGCTGTTTCGGACCAATTGTATGAATGCGCAGAAGACATGAAAAGCGTTAAGAATGGGTGTTCGGCAAATTACGCTGTTTTGTTGGCTGATTATCAAAAATCGATTTTGGATTGGAAACGTTCCAAAGACAGAGTGGCGGAGGAGGAAGAAAAGCTAAGCCTTTTGCTTACAGGAAAAAAAGGCGGCGGCGGCGGAAAAATCACTTGGGACGACTTTAAGCGCTCCCTTCAAGAGGCTTTTGATCCCGGAACGTTGGGAGTCGGCTCTTCGTATTTTATGTCAATTCATGACAGTTCCGACGGCCAAAAGGGAATAAAAGATTTTTTTGAGGAGCTTTCCGCAAAAGAAGATTTTTACGACGTTAGAAGCGTTATGGAAAAAATGGCCTTGGTATTGCAGGATAATTATTCGCAAAAAAAAGAAACGCTCCAAGAATGCGTCGATTCAAGAGAAGGCGACTTGCGCTTTGACACGGCTTCGTATTACAAGGACATGCTTTCGTTCTATTCAAAAGACCTTTTGAGAAACCTTCCTTCGGCGATGAACAGGAATTGCGAGGACTACATCGCCGAGATTTTTGACGCCTATAAATCCTTGTCGGAGGAGGCCTTGAATTATTCAGCCAAGAACCGCTTTACGGAAAGAAGGGACGACTATTCCTTGATTTACGCTGACTTTGACCAGCAGTTTTCCCTTTGGAACGACAAGAACGCCCTGATTTTGGAAACGGCCCAAGAGGATTGGCTTTTGGCAAAGGAACAAATCAACGCATCCTACAATGAATGGCAAAAAGAATTTTCCAACGAGTACCAAAGGTCAAGCGCGTTTTGGGCGGATAATTACCAAGAGTTTTTGGACAAAAAGGAAGACTGGCTTTTTAGGCAGTACTTGTCCGGCGGAGGAGACGCCGACGTTTCCTATTCGCTTGTAAAGAACTTAAAGTCTTCGTTTGACCAAGAAGGCCTAAACGAAAAGTTCGTCGACTCGATTTGCGATTTGGAAAAATTTTCGCGGCTTGCTGAATTGACAAGCGCAATGTCTTCAATTGCAAAGAATGAATCCAGCCCGCAAGTCTTTTTTGAAAAAATGGACGCGTCTTTGATAAAAGACTTTGATTGCGTCGTAAAGGCTCAAAGAGAATTGCAACAAAGCCAGCAAGCCGCCGCCGCAAAAACCGCCGCACAATATTGCCAAGCCAATTTGGAAAAGAGCCTGGACGAGCGCATGAAGTCGATAAAAAGCAAGAACAAAAGCGTTGAAAAATGGGAGTTGGACATGGTTCGCCAGGCTGGATACGAGGTGGACCCCTTTATTCATAGAAACGCTATAATCGATGTTTCGTTTCTTTCAACAAAGCGAACGCGGCAGGAAGTCCACAGATATGAATGGTTCACGCCGTCCGCTCCAAGCGTTGACTTGGACGCTTCGTCATACGCCGGCTCAAACGAGTACTACATAATGAAAAAAATGGAGGACGCCCAGAAAAAAATCCAAGAATGGTCGGAACAAATCTTTGGAAACGGCTCCAACCCGCAATCCGGCGGCCGCCTTGCCGAGCACATCGGAACTGCTCCGGTCTTTATACAAAATGTCGATCCGACAAAATCGCGCGAAAGCAATGTTAAGGATTACGGCTCTGGACAAATGGGAAAAATC
>Ga0310695_10014573_pt1 | contig 10600 bp, 11 predicted proteins | sample RumenRJG_04DNA_FD_203882 | JGI IMG/M metagenome (GOLD analysis project Ga0310695, IMG submission 203882) | Bovine rumen microbial communities from Lethbridge, Alberta, Canada - RJG_04 (v2) (version 2) | ecosystem: Host-associated > Mammals > Digestive system > Stomach > Rumen | place: Canada... | reverse complement strand
GATCCACTGGCAGGCTCCACAGCGGCGCAGCACCTGGACTTTCCAGTTCATGGCCATCCAGGTAATGTGTTTGGTGTACATGTCCTCGATCCCCTGCCCTACACTGGCGGCATGCATTGTTGCCGTATTGCTTAACGCGTCCAGCAGAGCACGGTTGGTGATCTGATTATCCGGACCGAGATCCTGTACCCCGACAAAGTATTTCTGTTCGATCTTCATTTGCTGTACCTCTCACAATCTCTATCCAAACTATGTTGATTCATTTTCTGCAGTTCCCTCCATGCGACGGGTACGCAAAGAAGAAAAGTAAATACATCCGCCCATGCCTGTGTCATCTCCACGCCGGTCAGCCCGAACAGTCTCGGGAGGATCAGGATTAGCGGGATAAAGAAGATCCCGTTGCGTGCGGACGAAGTAATGGAAGCGATCACACCCTTGCCGCAGGACTGCAGCATCATGTTGGTAAGAACGCCCGTGGCCATCAGAGGCAGCACCGCAGACTGCCAGCGAAGTGCCTGAATACCGATGGTAATGACTTTCGGATCATCCCGGAACCAACTCACGATCTCAGGCGCGCCTAAGAAACACAGAGCCCCTGCAACTGTCATCATCACTGTTCCCCACCGCAGGCAGTAGAAAAAGCCCTCCCGGACGCGCTGATACCGGCCTCCGCCATAGTTATACGAACAGATGGGCTGATATCCCTGTCCGAATCCGATGAGGACCGATACGTTCAGCATCAGGATCCGTGTCACGATGGACATGCCGGCAATGGCCGGATCTCCGCCGTACAGATTGGCGAAACGGTTTAACAGCAGTGCGGAAAGAGCGGCCAGCCCCTGCCGGAACAGCGAGGGCATCCCGCCGTTTGCGATCTCCAGCAGATTATGGAGATTCAGATGGATATTCTTCATATGGTAACGGATCTCTCCGCCCCGTGAAAAACCGATAAGAAGCGTAATGAAACTGGTGATCTGTCCGCATACGGTGGCAACCGCCGCACCGCGGACTCCCATGTGAAACACAAAGATCAGGAGAGGATCCAGTCCTACATTAATGACTGCGCCCACCATCAGGCCTGCCATAGCGATCATGGCCGATCCCTGAAACCGAAGCTGATTGTTGATGACGAACTGCCCAACCATGAACGGAGCACCCAGAAGGATGACCTGCATGTATTCCACCGTATGCTGTCGGGAATTCTCTGTCGCTCCGATAAAATCCGCCAGCGTATCGGAAAACAGGATTCCGAGAATCGCCAGCACCGTTCCGACGATCAGCGCCAGCGTAAAACCGGTCACGGCGATCTCATTCGCTTCTTCTTTCTTTCCCGCTCCCAGCAGCCGGGACAGGCAGTTGCCGGAACCATGACCGCAGAAAAAACCGAGAGACTGAATGATCGCCATCACCGTGAAGACCAGTCCCACAGCCGCAGTGGCTTCCGTGGAGATCTGCCCGACAAAATAGGTGTCTGCCGTGTTGTAGATTCCCGTGACCAGCATGCTGATGATGGTGGGGACTGCCAGTTTCCAAACCAGTTTCGGAATCGGCGTCTCCGTCAGTAATTCGTGTTTTGACTGCTTGACTGCGCTCATGGGGTGTCTCCTCATACCGGACGGATTCCGGCAAAAATACAACGTGGTAATTATATCAAAGGCGACATTCGCTATCAATTACCCAATCATCTTCAGAGATGATTTGACACTCCCCATGGATAAATCCAGGGGATTCTTGGGTCAACGACCAGCCGCTTTCAAAGTGAAAGTCTTACGCAGTCTCACCAAGCGTTTAGTTTGGGTGTGTCCCACCCTACCATGATGTTCTGTTATCTGCGCAACCGTAAGCCCTCGTTTCGTATGTTTATCGCGGCATTGATGTCTCGGTCGTGGTTGGTTCCGCAATCGGGACATGTCCAGAGTCTAACTTTCAGATCTCTGGTATCCGGATTGCGGTATCCGCAGTGACTGCACATCTGAGAGGACGGATAGAAGGCGTCGATTACCGTTACTTCTCTTCCATAGAATTCCGCTTTGTATTCCAATTCTCTTCGGAATTCGAAAAAGGAAGCATCCCCAATTGACCGGGCAAGTCTGTGATCGTTCATCATTCCTTTGGTTTTCAGGTCTTCCAAACAGATCACATCATACTTCCGGATCAGATCGGTCGTTGCTTTCTGTATGTCATCACGTCGCTGGTTGGCGATATGTTCTTCCAACTGGGCTTTGCGTATTCTGGCTTTCTCGTAATTTCTGCTTCCTTTTTTCTTGCGGGACAGTCTCCTGGCAAAACGGCGCAGTTTCTTGTCACTCTGATTGAGATATTTGTTATTCGGGTAAATATCTCCTTCTGCCGTGGTGGCCAGAGCTTTGACTCCCAGATCAACTCCCGTCACTTTCCCGGCAGCCGGAAGCTTTTCAATCTCTACCTCTGTACAGCAGAGAGATACGAAATACTTTCCGGATGGATTCTGCGATACCGTAGCGAACAGGATGCGTCCCTGGACTTCCTTGCTGATCATGCATTTCACCATTCCAAGTTTGGGAAGACGGATCTTTTTGTCGGAAAGAGCGATCGTTCCATGATTGTTTTTGCTGATATAGCTTTTCCGATGAACATGCTTGCTTTTGAACTTAGGATATCCGTACGGTCGTTCCTTGTTTTTCACACGACGGAAGAAGTTTTTGAATGCATTGTCCAGATTACGCAGCGAAGACTGAAGTGCGGTAGCATCCACTTCCGCGAGCCATGGCAGTTCTCTTTTTAGCTGTGTCAGGTCTTTTGCGCATGCGACATAGTTCATGGTCGATCCGTTTTCTTTGTACAGTTCCATACGTTTCGACAGGTAATGATTGTAGACGTACCGACAGCAGCCAAACGTGCGATGTATTAAGTTTTCCTGTTCCGCATTCGGATAGATGCGGAATTTGTAGGAATACTCCATAGTCGATCCTCATGTTCTTTTACAGAGATTTGCGGTATTATTATACTACGTTACGAAAGCAATTGCATTTTTGGCCAATAGCGCCTTATATCCCTAGCCTTAAAAGGCAGGGTTTTACGGCGCATTTTGATATTTTTTCATAAGCACTTAATTGGAGGTCTGATATGGAAGATACAAAAACCAGCTATTTCTGCCATTGGAACAGCCCATTGGGAGGAATCACCATGGCTTCTGACGGCACTTATCTTACCGGTCTCTGGTTTGACGGGCAAAAGCATTTCGGCTCCACTCTGTCCCCGGATTCCTCAGAAACTGTTCTCAACATATTTCATACCACGATCCTCTGGCTGGAAAAATACTTTCAAGGGGAATGTCCTCCGGAATCGGTACCGATCCGAATGATCGGTACCGATTATCAGAAATCCGTATGGCGAGCACTTCTCGAAATTCCGTTTGGCAGTACTGTTACCTACGGAGAACTGGCCAAGTCTCTGGAAATCACTTCCGGGAGACGCACCAGTGCGCGGGCAGCTGGAAATGCAGTGGGAAGGAATCCTGTATCCATACTAATCCCCTGCCACCGTGTCATAGGAGCGGGCGGGTCTCTTACGGGTTATGCTGCTGGAACGGATAGAAAACAGGCCTTGCTCCGGCTCGAGAGAACGAAATGTGCTATTTCCATGGAGTCCGGCTCCATTTCCGGCGGAAACTGAGCTGTTACCACAAATGAGGTTGCCATAGTTTATTGTACAAAATATAATTTTATAAAATGAAATAAGGAGCTGCTTTCATGAAAAATATTATCCGAAACCGGAGAAGCGTCCGGACTTTTGACGGTATTCCTTTAAAGCCGGAAACCGCACAGGAGATCCTCGACTATGCCAATTCGGTAGTAAACCCCTACGGTCTGTCTATTCAGTGGTTTCTGCTGGATGCGGGCAAGGAGAACCTCAAATGTCCCGTGATCACCGGGACCGACATTTATATTGCCGGGAAAATGAAAAAAGCCCCCCACGGGGAGGAAGCGTTTGGGTACGCATTTGAAAAGGTCGTTCTTTTTGCGGAGTCCAAAGGCCTTGGCACCACCTGGATCGGAGGGACCATGGACCGGAAAGCATTTGAAAAAGCCATCCATCTCGGTTCCGACGAGGTTATGCCCTGCGTCAGTCCGCTGGGCGTTCCCGCGGATAAGATGGCGATAAAGGAAACTCTGATGCGAAAAGCAGTGAAGGCAGATACCCGTCTTCCCCTGTCCGACCTGGTCTTCGATAAAGACTTCGATACGCCGCTGTCTTCCGAACGTTATGGAGACCTGGCAAACGCATTTGAGCTGGTCCGATGGGCACCGTCCGCAGTTAACAAGCAGCCATGGCGTCTGGTATTGGACGGAAGCAACGTTCATTTCTTTGAAAAGAAGAGCAAGGGTTATGTGGATGCCGCAGGCTGGGACATGCAGAAGATCGATCTGGGCATTGCTCTGAGCCACTTTGAGATCGGTCTCAGGGAGATCGGTCGCAGCTGCGACTTCATCCTGTCGGATCCCGGCATCTCCACTCCTGCCGACACAAATTACATCGCCACCTTACAGCTTAAGTAAAACATAAGGAGAAGAAAGAAAATGAAAAAGACACGGGCACTCATCGCAGCGATCCTCTGTCTTGCGATGATCTTCCTCACCGGATGCAGCAGTGCAGACAGCACCGCTGAAGTTCCGGAACGAAACGACTACGAACACATCTTTGTCCATGGTCTCTCCGGCTGGGGAAGCTATGACAAAGCATACAAATACTTCCCCTACTGGGGCACATCCCACGGAGATCTGATGGAATACCTCCGCGGTGAAGGCTTCTCCTGTCACGCCGCTTCGGTGGATCCCGTCGGCAGTGCCTGGGACCGTGCCTGCGAGCTGTATGCGCAGCTCACCGGCAGCGTGGTGGATTACGGAAAAGAACACAGCGAACGCTGTGGCCATGAACGGTTCGGAACGGACTATTCCAAAAATCCTCTGATCGCGGACTGGAGTGCCGGAAAAAAGATCGTTCTTCTCGGCCATTCCTTTGGCGGCGCAACGATCCGCATGTTTTCGGAGATCCTGGCTAACGGTTCCGCTGCCGAACAGGCGGCAACCTCACCAGAGGATCTTTCCGATTACTTCCGCGGCGGTCAGGGCGACCGTATCCATGCGTTGATCACACTGGCAGCCCCCACCAACGGGACCACCGCCTATGATCTTTTCTCCGACAAGGATTTCGATCCCGATTCCGTATCTGTTCCCCGCTCGGATCAGTGGCTGGCGAAACTCTTCGAACTGAGAGATCAGGGCAGTCCGGATTCCAGAGTCGAGACCGACTATGCAGACTATGACATGCACATCGACAATGCTCAGGAGCTGAACAAGCACATCTCCACGCTCCCCAACACCTACTATTTTGCAGTCCCCTGCAGCGCCACCAGAAAAGCCGAGGACGGAACACAGCGTCCGGTACGCTTCAAAATGGAAGGAATGTTCCGGCGTACATCCGCACTCATGGGCGCATATACGGGTGTCACGGATGGCGGCTTCGTACTGGATGAGACCTGGCAGGAGAACGACGGTCTTGTGAACACAGTCTCCGCCGGCGCCCCCATCGGCGCTCCCACGGCGGAATATCCAGCGGAAAACTATATCACCGGAGCATGGTATGTAATGCCAATCTATTACGGTGATCACATGTCGATACAGGGCGGTATGACCAAGCGAAATGAGGTCCGCCCCTACTATCTGGATCTGTTGAATCTCATTGACTCCCTGCCGGCAAAATAGAATAACAAATCATAAAAAAAGCGATCCTTTTCCAACAACAAGATCATAAAAGGATCGCTCTCTTTTTATCTATATTGGCAGCAGCCCTGCTATCACTGCCAGTATCACGGCAGGCAGCATGTTTGCCACACGCAGCTTTGTGTCCCATACCAGATTAACTCCGACACAGAAGATCAGGATGGAGCCGATCATGGACAGGTTCGCAACGGCTGCGGCAGTCATGATCGGCGAGATCAGATGAGCCAGCAGTGTCATGCATCCTTCGAAAACGAAGACCGGTATCGCCGAAAACGCACAGCCCTTTCCCAGGGAAGATGTCATGACAACGATGATCACGAAATCCAGAACCGATTTCAGTGCCAGCGTGGTGTAATCCTGAGAGATTCCATCTTCAATGGAACCGACGATCGCCATCGCTCCGATACTCACCGTCAGAGACGCGGTCACGAAGGCGTTGACGAAATTGCGGTCTCCTTCATTTCCGGTTTTCCTCTTGAGCCACTCTCCAAAGGACACGAACCAGTGTTCAATCCCCATCAGTTCTCCGATGACGGTGCCCAACACGACACAGATCACCACGAGCATGGTATTATTCGCCGTCAGCGCACCGCCGTCCGGTTTCAGCATTCCTTCCATGGCACCGGCGATGGCAATGAAGAGCACACTGATCCCGCACACTCTTCCGATGGATTCCTGCTGTTCCTCCTTAAATAGATTCCCCGCAAAATGTCCTACAATTCCAGCACCGATGATACTGGCCGTATTGATAATAGTTCCCAATCCAATCATCTGCTATTTCCTGTTCTGTTCTTTATCGATTAAGCATCGCGATTTGCTTTCCTACGAGGATCCCCGCAAGACAGAGAACCACGCTAAGCGCAATATACACAGTCCCTGCTGCGATCTGGCGTTCGTCAAACAGTGAATATGCCTCCAGGGAAAACGTTGAAAACGTAGTGAATCCTCCGCAAACACCGGTCTTCCAGAACAGAAGCGTGTTTTGCGACATGTCCTCTCGTTCACTGACAAGGCCCACAATAAACCCTATCAGCACCGCACCAAGCACATTGGTCACCAGAGTCAGCACCGGAAATCCTGTTTTTACAGGAATCAAGCTGATCGCATATCTCCCTGCCGCTCCAAGCGCACCTCCCAGTGCAACAGATAAAAACCCCATTCTGCCCTCCTGACAAATCTGTCCTAAGACTCCAGAAGATATTGCAGCATCCCTTCCGGATTATCCAGGAACTGCTTCGTAAGCTGATAGCTTTCTGTCTCCCGGTACGTTACTTTCCGGATCCCGGAATCCGAGCATTCGTAAATCTCTGCCTGCGGAAATGCAAGAAGGATCGGAGAATGCGTGGCAATGATAAACTGAGAGTCCGCCTTCACCAGCCGGTCCATTTCGGCCAGCAGGCTCATGAGACGCAGCGGAGAAAGGGCGGATTCCGGTTCATCCAGCAGATACAGGCCGTTTCCCTCAAACCGGTTCGTGATAAGGGACAGAAATGCCTCTCCATGCGACTGTTCATGAAAGGACACGTTTCCGTACCGTTTCAACTCACTGTTCTCATCCAGGTAGCTTGCAGTATTGTAAAAACTCTCCGCACGCAGAAAGAATCCGTCTTTCGGAGAGACTGTTTTTATCGTTGTGATCCATTCGTACAGTTCCGAATGAGTCTCTTTTGTGGAAAAGGAGAAATCTCTGGATCCGCCTTCCGCATTGAAACCCATTGAGACCGCTATGGCCTCCAGCAGTGTGGATTTTCCGGTGCCATTCTCCCCTACAAAGAATGTGACCGGAGAATGAAACGTCAGGCCGTCCACCTGCTTCAGATACGAAACTGCGGGAATGTTCCAGATATAAGATTCCTCTTCCGGCGGTTTGCTGAGACGGATCCCTCGAAGATACATCATACGCGTTCAACTCCAAACACTCTGGAAATCATAGTGATTTCCGATTCCTCACAACACCCCCGTCTCCTATTCGCGGACAAAGGATGCATCTGTGCCAAGTTCTTCCGAGACGAACCGTTCCACTTTCATATGCAGATCATACCGTTCTCTCAATTCGGCGATTTGCTGCATCATAGGCGAAGCGTGGTGTTCATCGATGGCTTTCTGGTCCTCCCATGCGTCGATCAGCAGCACAGTCTCCGGATCGGCAAAAGGCTGAAAATACTCGTATCTCAGATTACCCGGCTCTTTTCGAATAAGCGACGCCAGACCGGAAGATTCCATTTCATCGGCAAATTTCCTGGCATTTCCGTTCTCACCGGTATAAAACAAATGCAATGTGATCATGTTGATTCTCTCCTGATTAGTTTTTTCTTAATCTCGTCAAATCGCATGCACAACATGGATGCGTCACATATAACGATCCAGCAGATCATCCACGTACTTCATCCGTTTTACTTTCGGATTCCGAATCAGTTTTCCTCGAACCATAACCATGGACACATTCCGAAGCGCCGTCAGGTCTTCCAGCGGATTCTCCTTCACAACGATCAGGTCCGCACTCTTTCCCTTTTCCAGGCTTCCTGTCTCGTTATCAATGCCTGCGATTTGAGCATTTCCCATCGTCGCCGTATGAAGTGTCTCCTCATTGGATGCACCAACATACTTGTGATAGTAGCAGAGCTCACGCCAGAAATTGTAGTGAACGATGAAGGGACATCCCACATCATTTCCCAATCCCACCGGGATCCCGTTCTCCCGGCAGGTTCTGGCACATTCGATAATGCCGTCCATGACGATCTTTCCGTTCTTTTTCGCAACGGCGGGTGCATGGCTCTCCGAAAGATCGAACACAGCGTAAGGCAGTGCCGGAGAGATAGTACAAACAGGAGACGCCCCCCGCTCTTTAAACAGACGAATCATGTTATCATCAAGTTTCGCCCCGTGTTCCACCGTATCCACACCGTTTTCCAGCGCGACCCGAACCCCTTCCGGACTTTCCACATGAGCAGCCACCTTATACCCGAGGCGATGCGCCTCATCGCAGGCAGCTTTCACGATTTCCGGCGGCATTCGGAGCACACCGGGCTCACCTTCTTCGGAGGCATCCATTACACCTCCGGTGATCATTAGTTTGATATGATCCGGACCCGTGGCCGCAATCTGACGCACGTGTTCCCTGGCCTGTTCCGGCGACTCTGCCTCCGTGGCGATGGATCCGGCAAAATGTCCTCCCGGTACAGACACCCCGGTATTCCCGGCAAGGATCCGCGGTCCGATCAGTTTTCCGTCATTGATCTCATCCCGGATCCGTGCATCCATATCTAAAATCCCGCCCACGGTGCGGATGGTAGTGACGCCGCTCATCAGTTCCGTGCGGGCATATCCTTTAAGCATTCGTTTCAGCACGAATTTCACAAGTCTGCTTCTGGAAAGGATCTGAAACAGCCTTTTATAGTTCGTTGGTTTTTTGTTCGCCTTGGGAGGTTTTCCACTGGTTGCCATGTGAACATGGAGATTGATCAGTCCGGGAAGAACGTATGCTCCCTTCAGATCGATGACCTCACAATCGGAAACCGTGTCCTCATTTGGCAGGATCTCTTTGATTCTCCCGTTCTCGATTCGGATCATCATGCCCGTAACAGGCTGCATCTCTCTTGTCCCGTCCAGTATGATTCCATTTTTTAAAACATACTTCATTCCAATGCCCCCTTTTTCACGAATCAATAATAACAGAAAAGCGCGTTAGTTTTAATCAAAATACATTGTCATGAAAAAAAAACGGTAATTCTACTATAATTACCGCTCTTTTCTGGTGGACCTATCGGGACATAAGTCAAACTTTTTCATGTAATCGTTCTGAAATCTCGGCCTTCACTTTTTCAAGGTTGCCGCAAGTGAGCAGCGGAAGCAGTTGATTGATTTCCCCAACACTTTTATCCCACCACTTGAAATCCAGCAAAAGCTGAATCAACTCATCATCAAAGCGTTTGCGGATTTCTGTAGCGGGATTTCCTACAACGATCGTATATGGCGATACGTCGCTTCCAACAATGCTGTTTGCTCCGATAATCGCGCCGTCGCCAATATGAACACCGGGCAAAATGACGGCATTCTGCCCGATCCACACATCGTTGCCGACGATTGTGTCACCTTTGAGCGGCATGTCGGAAGCTGCCGGCGGTTTCATATCCCAGCCTTCCAGCGTATAGAACGGGAAGGTTGATACGGCATTCATCTGGTGGTTTGCGCCGTTCATTACAAACTCGACGCCAGCAGCAATCTGACAGAACTTTCCAATAATCAACTTGTCGCCGTTCCATTCATAATGATGGGTAACATGGCACTCAAATTCTGAATCAGCGATATAGGTAAAATCTCCAACGATGATATTGGAATCCTTAATTGTCGGCTTCACATAGATTTCTTTGTCATAGCCCGGAATGGGATGTACCGTATTGGGATCCGGTTTGATACCATCTTTCACTCGTCATTCCTCCATCGTCATATATAACGTAATTATAAGGAGTAGGACGTTCGAAATCAATGACCGATCGACAGACCCTTCGCGTTGCATATCGCGTATGGTCTCCCCGCACAACGCGGTATTTTTATTAGATTATGGGAATCGACACTATTGCAGAAAGCAATAAATAAATTCCTTACCCGAATCGCTGCTTTTTGGGCAGGGGTTTGAGTAAGGAACTTTTGGAAAAGGTACTGCGTTTTGATAGAAAACGGCTTAAGGGGGTGCAAAGTGAACGGATAGGCGCATCCCGTCAAACTGGAAATTAACTTCCATATGCAGTATTGAAATCTGCTCCGCCATTGAGCCTATCAAGCAATTCCAATAAACCTTGCTGCCCATGTGATATCATCCATACATCAAGTTCATGCTT
>Ga0310695_10014572_pt1 | contig 10600 bp, 17 predicted proteins | sample RumenRJG_04DNA_FD_203882 | JGI IMG/M metagenome (GOLD analysis project Ga0310695, IMG submission 203882) | Bovine rumen microbial communities from Lethbridge, Alberta, Canada - RJG_04 (v2) (version 2) | ecosystem: Host-associated > Mammals > Digestive system > Stomach > Rumen | place: Canada... | reverse complement strand
AAGCTCAGCGTTGTTATCACACTGATTCTTGCCTTTGTATTTCTACATGAACAGTTTACAATCAAATCAATTATCGGATGTATCTTGATTGGAGCCGGCACGCTGCTGATGGTACTGTAAGTTTGTATTAAAAAATTAAAGTACAGACCACGCTTATAATAATACCTTTACTTATTTCTATACCCCATCATCCCTTTTTCCAGAAGGGTCGTCGCAAGCTCAATCATTTCTTCCATAGGAATCTTACGGCCGTCGGAAACCCACTGGCGGTAAAGCAGAACTACGCAGTTATTAAAAGTCAAAAGGATGTTGCGCACGCTCTGGTCCAGACCTTTAAGCGGACGAGATTCCGCAGCCTGTTTTGTAACCCGGTTCTGCATTCTTTCGCGGATATAATCAAAACGGCTGTCGCAGGTCACACGCTTGAAAAAATCATCCTGAGCTTCCATGTATTCAAAAAAGGCCCGCACAAGTTTTCCGGTTTCCTTGAGCTGATTAATTCCCGAAACAATCGCGCTGTATTCACTGGAATGTTTAGCCTGAATTTCCGCAAGCACATCATCCACGCAATTATAGTGAAGATAAAATGTATTACGGTTGATTCTAGCCGCCTCGGTAATTGCCTTTACTGTAATTTTTTCATAAGGCAGTTCACAGACCATCTGCTTAAAAACCGTCTGAATTGCTTCCTTTGTTCGAACAATGCGCGGGTCGAGTTTTTCTTCAGCCATCTTTCCTCCGGAAAAGCCTGTTTAATAGGCATATTTGCAACATCTGTCGTTTAAACAACATTATACCATATCTTGCCCATAGATAATAGACACATGTCGCTTATAATGCAGATGTAATTTGAAGGAGGATAACAAATGGACTACACTCCAGGCTATGTTTATGAACTTATGGAAAAAGGCGGACCGACAGATGTTCGTGAGCCGTATTTTAAGGAAGCCGTCAGCGAAATGATACGGGCTAGAAAACTCTGCGCAATTGCAAATGCAAAGATGCCCGATGATGAAAGTTACGTTTCTGACCTGGAAGAACTTTTTGGCCGTAAGCTGGATGATGTTCGCATTCTCACACCTTTTATCTGCGACTTTGGAAACCGCGTAAAGTTCGGGAAAAAAGTCTTCATCAATCATTCGGCAATTTTGTCGGCATCCGGTGGAATAGAGTTTGGCGACGGAGTTTGCATTGCTCCCGGCCTTCGCATTGCTACAATTAATCACGACTTTAATGAGCGACATACAAAATACACCTACGGCAAAGTCTCAATCAAAAAAAATGCCTGGCTTGGAATGAACGTGACGATTTGCCCCGGCGTTACAATCGGCGAATATGCAGTGGTTGCGGCAGGTGCTGTTGTCACAAAAGATGTTCCGGATTTTGCGGTAGTCGGTGGAGTGCCGGCAAAAGTTATTAAAATGCTCGATCCTTCAGAACAGAGGGAATAACAGGGCGTTCCCGCCACAAGTGGCGGTCGGCTGTTCCGCGGCTTGCCTACGGCCGGTCTGCTGACGCAGACTGCTTCGCACCGCTCCATAGCCTAACGCATTTTACAGGAGATTCAATATAAATATAGATATTTCGCTGTTGCCTAAGAACTTTTCTTATGCTTTGTTTACTCAATCGGTAAATCTATTCCGAAATACGGAGTATCTTCATGGACTTCCAATATTCCTTTTAGAGGTTCATCTGAATATTTCATTATCCTTTCCCAATATTCATATCGAGTTTTAATATCATTGATTTCTTCTCTGCGCTTTTTAGAAAGTTCAAGGAATGGTTCTTCTTGGTCCAAACCTAAGAAACGTCGATTTAATAAACTAGCCGCTATTCCCGTTGTTGAGCTTCCTGTAAAAGGGTCTAATATCCAGTCATTTTCTTGAGTAGAGGCTAGAATTATTCGTGCAAGTAAAGGAAGTGGTTTTTGTGTTGGATGTTTTCCACAAGATTTTTCCCATTTCGCAATTGCGGGTAAACTCCACAAATCGCGCATCTAAGTTCCACCATTAATTTCTTTCATTAAGCAATTTTTTCAAAAAACAAATTTTCTGAAAATCGTTCACAAATACGGTTTACGGCATTTTTATCTTTTTCAATTAATATACAGTTACGATTCTTTTTTAGTGCAGCTATACCCACTGAACCACTTCCAGCAAATGAATCTAGAATTATTTCATCTTCACAAGTAACATATTCAATGATTTCTTCACACAAGGAGACTGGCAATTCACTCTGATGTATTTTTTTATTAATTGGCACAGGTTCAATATCAAACATTGTAGGCAGCATTTTTGAAGTCCCACTCATATAGTAATTACCTTTTAATAATGTGCTCTTCTTTGAATCGAAACGCATATTTCTAGCTTTTCCTTTAGAAAATATCATTACATCTTGAGTATTTTTCGCTTTTCGTCCGGTATTACTTACAAAATTCCCTTTTTTCCAAGTAACTTTTGAATAATAAAGGAAACCAGACTTCTCTGCAAATTCTTTTATTTGATAGAGATATTTATAATTATTTTCATTTTCCGCAGGAAGAATTTCAACAAGAAAACATCCGTCTTTTAATACCCTTGCTTTTTCCTTAAAGTCCATTATTTCATATTGAAAACAATCATAATTGGAAAATGAACGATTACCGCCTTTATTGGACTTCGAATCTTTCCAAGGATGGTCTGTTATAATACAATCTATAGAATTATCTTTTAAAAACGAAAGGTCTCGCCCATCACCCTCTATTACAACACAAGTTTGATTTCCTGAGATTGTTTTATAAACGCCTTTTGCAACCCTTTGAAATTTTATGCCTAGATTTTCATATATCCTTGCACGAATTGTCTCGTTTGCATTCTCATTAAAATGTTCGTATGCTTCGCTTAAAGAAAAAGAGTTTTCAAATCTAAAACATGAAAAAATACGGTCTGCCAGATTTGCCATTTCTATAAAATCTCCTTACAGATTATTCTGTCTTTAGAAAAGCCATATTCTTCTATCCAGAAATTATTTTTAAATAAAGTTTCCAGTGCGTTTTCTTTTGACATTCCTTTTTCAAATCCTAAAATTTGAAAATTTTCGCATAATGAATTATTTGGTGATAAGGTAACACCTTCACCTGTGTAAAAGATAAATGATTTCATTTTTTGATCCTTGATCAAATTTTAAAATAGATCAAGTACTTTTTTTAGATTTTTCTGTAATGTCCTGGCGTTACAAATTCTATGAAACCTTTATCTCGTAAATATTGAAGCTGTTGCCGAATCTTATCTTTGATAAAATTATTTTCAGGATGTTTTACTTTTAACTCATTTTCGAAAGCGTACATTTGATTAAGTGTAAAGTCTTTTGTAGGAATTTTCTCAACACACATTAAAGTATCAAGTAGCCAACCGCGAGATTCAAGATTTGAAGTTTTTAACGATTTTGTCTTCGCATAATTTGAAATTACAGTTTCGTGTTGTATTTCAATTTGATTTTTTACAATAAAAATTTTACCAGAATCAGGTATAGATGAAATATCAATATTACAGCCTGTCCAACCTGCTCTTTGTGCATTAGGTCCAAGAGGTTTTCGTTTTATAATTATCTGAGGCGTGAAAAAATGATTTGGAATTAAGATAAAATTGTCAACAGCATAATTCTTGTAAGTCATAAAAAAGAAATTTGGATTTCTAAAAGATGTAATTCTAGAAATCATTGTAGAATATTCACCATCTGTAATTGTTTTAGATAGTTTTCCAGAATTGCTCTCTTTACTTTTCAATTCAAAATCAGCCGAACAATCTTTGCAATAAAAATCACCTGTTGGATGATTGTTTTCATATCGATTTATATATGGCTTTCCGCAAATAGGACAATATAAGTTTCTTTCGACCCAATCTTCTGTGAGAACTCTGCTTTTTTGAGAATTACTATTATAATTTTCTGCTAATTGTAAATTAAAATCAAAAGTCATTTTTTAGCGTTAGGCTATTGAGCACCGCCGTAGGCGTTCCGAAACGAAGTGAAGGAATGAGCGGTAGCGAAGTGCGGAACAGCCGACGGCTTTAGCCGGAACGCCCATATCATCAAAGAAGTCATCATTAATATCAGAGTTCTTTGGGTCTGAATTACTGGCAACTACCATTGCACCTTTATTTGATATTTCTGTGATAAAGTTGCCAAGTTCAATCTGCTCTTTATCTGTAAATCCGTTTTCTGAATAAGATGTAAAAGCAGCTGTCTGAGTTAGAGGGCGATATGGTGGATCAATATAAACAAAAGTATTTGAATCAATGAAATCTTTACATTCTTTATAGTCACCAACTCTCATATCAACATTCTGCAGAAGCTGTGAACAGGCTCTGAGATTTTCTTCATCACAAAGAAGGGGATTTTTTGCATTATTGAATGGAACATTAAAAAGACCTTTTGAATTTACACGATACAAACCATTGAAACAAGTTTTATTTAAGAAAATAAATAAAACGGCTTTTTCAAGATTTTCATCTTCATTCCCATTTACTTTAAGTTCATTGTATCTTGCTCGTTTTTCGTAGAAAAATTCTTTATTTTCTTCTACTTCATGATTCTTATAAGCATTCTGTAATTCTGAAAGTTGATAAATCATTCCTTCGCAATTGTTTTTTATCTGAGAATAAGTATTTATAAGTTCTTTATTTATGTCGTTAATCAATATCTCTTTCGGTTGAAATTTACTTAAAATATCAAAAAGTACAGCTCCGCCACCAACAAAAGGTTCGCAATACTTTTCTATTTTTGAGGGGTACTTTTCTCTTATTTCCTCTAGTAGCTGGCTTTTCCCACCAACCCATTTTATAAACGGTTTTGCCAACATAATAGATATATTCTACCCCGTTTTTGCGAATTTTTCCATATCATTTCACATAATCTGTCTTATATCCGTGTCTGTTTTCTTTTTAGTTAATAGTGCTCTCTGCTCGCACGACACAGTTATTCAAAAGAATTAATAAACATACTAGGCATATTTCCCGAATCTGTCGCTTATCCCGCACATCGGTGTAATCTGCACATTGAAAACAGGCAGATGTCGCTTATAATGTGGGTGTGCGTTAGGGATTGTAGCCACGCCGAAGGCGTTCCGAAGCGAAGGGATTCCGACTTTCGTCGGAATGACTGAGCGTAGGAATGGAGCGCGGTTAGCGCGGAATGGCGAAAAGCCCGACCGACTGCCGCAGGCAGGCGGTAACGCCCAGAATAAAACTATTTCGGAGGAAAAAATGAATTTGAAAAAAACACTTATTGGCCTGGTGGCAGCGACATGCCTCACAGGTTCGCTATTCGCGCAAAACAAAACTTCAAATTCAAAGGAGACTAAAATGGGAAAATCACTGGTAGTTTATTTTTCACTCGCTGGCGAACAGTATAACGTTGGCAACATAAAAGAAGGAAACACTTCAATCATCGCAAAGTTCATTGCAGAAGAAACAGGCTCAGAGCTTTTTGAACTTGAAACTCAAAAGCCTTATCCAACCGACAGCTACAGCCGCCTGACTCAGATTGCAAAAGACGAGCAGAACAAAAAAGCCCGCCCTGCCCTCAAAGCTGATATCGACATCACCGCATACGACACAATCTTCATCGGTTATCCAAACTGGTGGGGAGACATGCCAATGCCACTTTACACATTCTTAGAAGCCCACAACTGGAGCGGAAAAACAATCATCCCATTCTGCACCCACGAAGGAAGCGGACTTAGCGGAACAGAAAGCCGCATTCTCTCTACCTGCAAAGGCTCCACTGTAGAAAAAGGCCTCGCCGTTCAGGGAAAGGTTGCCCAGACTAACAGAAGCGCAGCAAAAAAAGCTGTTCAGGACTGGCTGAAATAATAATCAATGACAGGAGGCACAACATGCAGACAATCAAATTAAACAATGAAATAACCTGTCCTGTAATCGGACTTGGAACTTTTATGCTCTCACCGGCAGATGCCCAGAAGAGCACACGCGAGGCTCTTAAGATGGGCTACCGCCTTATCGACACTGCGAACGCCTATGTGAATGAGCGCGCAGTTGGACGAGGAATCAAAGAAAGCGGAATTGACCGCAAGGAAGTTTTTCTTTCTACAAAACTCTGGCCGTCGGAATATGAAAATCCGAACGCTGTAGATGAAACTCTTGAACGACTTGGAGTTGATTATGTTGACCTGCTCTACATCCATCAGCCTGCCGGAAACTGGCTTGCAGGTTACCGGCAGCTTGAAAAGGCTCTCCGCGATGGAAAAGCCCGCTCGATCGGTATTTCTAATTTTGAAGGAAAATACATTGAAGAACTTGAGACTAAATGGGAGATTGCGCCTCAATTTATTCAGGTAGAAGCACATCCATATTTTACTCAGAAAGATTTACGTGTGACTCTAGATAAGTTTGGAATAAAGCTTATGAGCTGGTATCCTCTTGGTCACGGCGACAAGTCTTTGATTCAGGAAGCGGTTTTTGCAGAACTTGGCAAAAAATACGGCAAAACACCAGCCCAAGTGATTTTACGCTGGCATGTTCAAATGGGATTCGTCGTAATCCCCGGAAGCAAAAACGTTGACCACATCAAAGACAATCTGAACATCATGGACTTTGAACTGACCGCCGACGAAATGGCAGAAATCGCAAAGCTCGACAAAGGCGAACGCTACTACCACCGTACAGAAGAGCAGTTAGTTCAGTTTGCCGCATGGAAACCAGATTTTGAAATATAAAACGTGGAATACTGAATTTTATTCAACTAAACGACCTTCCGTTTTCGGAAGGTGATACAACAGAAGCGATAAAAAAACTTGTAAAAGAGTTCAAGTGGAAATATAATTACAAATGAGGTGATAAGATGCTTTGTCATTATGATGAAACTCCCATAAATAACCAAGAATGGCAATTTAAATATGGATTGAAAAGAGAGTTTTATAGATTGCAGTGTAATATGAATCTCACAGATGAAGAGCGAAAGCGTCTTGACATTCTACACCACGGCACAGAAGAACAGATAAAGCAGCTCGCCGAAAGCAAGTAACCCACAGCCCCGAACTTCCGGGGCTTTTTTATTGCCCTCACAAGGTCGTTATTAGAAATGCTTATACTATAGTGTCCGCATGACAGACGAGCAGATTTTACTAAACGACCTTCCGTTTTCGGAAGGTAATACAACTTAAAAAGCTCTTCCTTCAATCTGGTAAAATCGTTCATCGAAATATAACATCAATATTTTTAATAAATGAAAAATGATTGTCTGCCGTCACAACGGTAAGACCATAAGTCATAGCACAAGCGGCAATCCACATATCATTTTCAGGTATTGGATGACCATCTTTTTTAAGCTGGGCTTTGATTTTTGCATAGGCGGGTGCAACTGAATAGTCTGATTTTATCTCTTCAAGTTCATTACAAAAATTTGAATAAATGGCAGCGTTTTCTTCTTTTCTTTTTGAACATTCAACTCCAAAAAGCAATTCCCCAAGAGTTATTGAAGAAAAATACAAATTTTCTTCCTCGAAAACATCATCAAGATTCCCATCATCTTTGATGTACCGAATGATTACATTTGTATCAAGCAATTTACCATTCATCTGAATCCACCTTGCGACCATCTTCTACAGCTTTTGCAATTAAATCAGAATCAGATTTGCTTATTTTACCGACATATTTCTTTAAATTTCGTTTTGGAGATACAAATTCATCGAGGAAAGTAATAATTACACGCTGATTTGTTTTTACTGCCACATTGCCTTCTGTTATATAGTTTTGACCATCGTAATATGCTTTTACCGCAATCATAATTATACCTCCAGCAAAAGTCTTATAATTTAATACTACTTCCTTTTCTCTCAGAAATCAAGTTTACAGCACATAACTAGACTAAACGACCTTCCGTTTTCGGAAGGTGATACAACAAAGGAGGTGTAGTATGCCAACTTATAAAGAACTTGATGTTGTTTTATTGAAAGATGGTCGAAAAGCAACACTCCTTGATTTCTTAGGCAATGGTGAAGAGTGTATCTTTGAAGATGCCGACCAAGAAACATTCTTTGGAAATGTTTCAGATATTGCAAAAAAAATTGCATAACTATTATAAAAAAATAATAGCCTAAGATTATGGTCGCGCACATTGGTGCTTGATGTTCCATAACTGTAGGCTGATATAAACTAAACGACCTTCCGTTTTCGGAAGGTGATACAACAACACTTGCATTTTTCGGGGCTTGTGGTATATTAAATATATAAGGTCGAGGCAACCCTACGAAAGTAGCTGATGATACCCCGATCACTTCAAAAGAGCTGTCCTAGACCGCTCTTTTTTTATGCCTGTATGATTTTACGGAAGATCTGATTTTTATAAACTAAACGACCTTCCGTTTTCGGAAGGTGATACAACACATGAGGATAAAATAATATGACATGCGTGAATGACTGTTATTTATGTAAACATGAACATGAACTGAAAGATGGCTGGTTTTGGACTTGCGATGCTTTTCCTAACGGACATCCAAAAGATTTCAATTTTTCTAAAGTCAAGGAAATGACACAATGCAATAATGGAATTGGTTTTGAACCAAAAGAAAAAAATACTGAAACTAAACGACCTTCCGTTTTCGGAAGGTGATACAACTGAAAATGGCAAACAAAGCAATTCCTGCACAGGCTGTAATGCTGATTGCAAAATATGCAAAGGAGTTCGCGAAATGGTTATTTTAAAATGCTGGCATTGTGATTTAAATACAGGAAACAGAACTTGCAAAAAATATCCTAAAAAGATTCCTGATGATGCTTGGGCAAACTGCCCTCATTTCAAGGACATAGAGCCTGCAAAAATGAAACAACGAATAAAGGAAAAATTTCCTTTTGATTGGGATGTTCCCGATGAAGAATAACAACTGACTTTTAACCGCCGTTAAAACACACGGCGGTTTCTTTTTTGGACTAAACGACCTTCCGTTTTCGGAAGGTGATACAACAAAGAGGTTCCTAGCGATTGGGTCAATGATGAACATCCGAATAAACCAATCGTGGAAGTCTTGGCAGAGAATGGATATAAAATAAAGGTTCTTCCTCAATTAAACGATATTAAGCGTAAGTATGGGATAAAATGGTCTAATCCTGATATTTTGGTTAATGGACTTTTAGCAGATATAAAAACAGTTGATACTTCAATTTATTCCCGATTATGGAGCGCAAAAAAAGTGCAAAAACTATCACATTGTGTGCTGATGATTCCTAGTAATTTTACAGAGTCTCAAATTGCCGAATCATTCAAAAAATGGGATGAAGAACATCATGGAGCTTTGGAAGTTCTGTGGATTTATAAAGGAAAAATCAGCAAGGTATCATTTCGATAAAAAAAAGCAACCAAAAATGGTTGCTCTATAACGGGTCTAGGAGATACTCCTAGTCCCTACTCTTATAAATATACCACAGGCCCCGAAAAATGCAAGTGTTTTCCGGGGTATTTTTTACTAAACGACCTTCCGTTTTCGGAAGGTGATACAACTGAAGATGGCCTAAAAAATACAAAGGTTTATAAAAATGATTTGTATATAGCAAAACACCTTGCAAGAGTATCAAAGAAACCTGTTTATCTAATTCCAGAAAGAAATGAAGGAAAAAATCCTGATACAATATTCAAAGGTGCATATTGTGAAATGAAATTTGTTCATGGTGGACGAAAGGCTGTAAAAAATAATGTTTTTGACGGATTAAAACAAGCCCAAAATATATATTGCTTTGTAGAAAGAAATATTTCTGCAGAATCATGTTTTTCAGCGATACATGGTGAATTATTGATAAGACAAAGAGAAGGAAAGCCGATTCCTGATAAATCATGTATTGTATACATAATTACATTAGGAAAACTTTATACAAAACGTTTAGGTGAACTGTTTTAAAAAAATCCAGGGAAACTTTACAGTTTCCCCTTCGTCAGGGTGTCCCGGAGTAAACTCCGTTTCTCCCTATGCTTACTATACCACAAGCCCCGAAAATTGCAAGTGTTTTCCGGGGCTTTTATACTAAACGACCTTCCGTTTTCGGAAGGTGATACAACCAGATTTTCCGGTTATTTTGCAAAATGGGGAATTTTGTTCTGCATTTTTCCTATTATCATCTCGGCCTTTTTTTTTGCTGGTTTACCTATAAGTGGGAGAAAATGCTGATTGAGTGCCAGGGAAAAATTCAGGGTATGCTGCTGCAGTTCTTGAATGGCATCGAAAAAATTGCGAATTCCCATTCTGAAAAACGGTTTTTTGCCCAATGGTCGAATGAAACTAAACGACCTTCCGTTTTCGGAAGGTGATACAACTTAAAAGATTGCTTGACTTCTGGGGCGGACAATCGTATTATGCAAGTAAAGGTAAGTAAGGAAAGACACCAAGTATAGGAGCGATGGCAGGTAATTCCTGTTGCAGTTGCGTTTCGAATCCAACCGTCCTTACTTACCGAATTTTCTTCAGCTCCATAATCTGATTGTATTCATTGATACCCATTGAGCTTTCTTCCACTAAATCCAAATAATACATAGTGTCGATTTTAGGTAGTTTCAGATAACGCTCTGTTGCGGAAACATCAACAGAAATATTTAGATATTTACTAAACGACCTTCC
>Ga0310695_10014571_pt1 | contig 10600 bp, 7 predicted proteins | sample RumenRJG_04DNA_FD_203882 | JGI IMG/M metagenome (GOLD analysis project Ga0310695, IMG submission 203882) | Bovine rumen microbial communities from Lethbridge, Alberta, Canada - RJG_04 (v2) (version 2) | ecosystem: Host-associated > Mammals > Digestive system > Stomach > Rumen | place: Canada... | reverse complement strand
CCCGAAGGTCTCGTTCACGCTGTCTTCAGTGTCCCGCAAACGCGGGCTTCTGTGTGTTCCGTGGTTAAAAACCGAAACGGGAGTTACCACTAAATTCTTCGATGAACCTGTATTCCGCGGCCTCGAGAGGGCTGTTGTCGGAAAACCACAGATTATCAAGACTCTCGCTACAGTGGAAATTGCATATTCTGTCGCCAGAACTTGCATCTCCCGCACACCGACGGCACACCTATCTTGCGACATTCGCCGGCGGACGCAGCATCAATTCGTCGATGATGCGGGCGACTTCGGCTTTCGCGAGCTTTTCCGTCACGCGCAAATGCGGACCGTTTTCGGCGTCTGGCGCCCATTCGTCCGAGCCGTCGTCGCCAATCATGCGGTACGTGCCGCGCTCGACGTTGAAATATCCGTCCGTGCCGCGCACGGCGATCAGCACCGCCGTCTCGTCCCACGCGGCGCGTCCGCCCATGCCGAAAGCCTTGCGCAACCAATGCGCCGGATCCTTCCCGATCTCCTCGCGGGACGGAATGCTGCCGGCGAACACGTCCGCGACCGGACTGCCCTTCACTCCCGATTCGGCCACCGCGCGTCCGGCGAAGCAGTCCTTGCCGTACTCGAAATCGGTGAATACGACAGGCGTCGGCCAGTTTTCGAGCGCGATGCGCGACGACTCCGGATCCCACTTCGAGTTGTACTCCTTGCCCGCCGGATACTTGCAGGCCATTGCGACCCAGCGCTTGACCTTCTTCGCGACGAGCGCTTTGCCGTCCAGCGGCGAAATCGCGTCCGGCTTCGTTTCGAGAAGCCGCCGCAGATTGGTCAGGAAGCCGACGGAGCAGATTACGACGCTGCCGTCCGGCTGCGCGGCGAGGACGCGCCGATAGACTTCGTTCGCATCCGGCGCATCGTCTGAATCGGCGTATTCGAACCATCCGGGATAATCGAGCAGCAGCTTGCGGTATTTGTAGTGTCCGCCGTCGTTGCCGCGCTTCTCGCCCAACGGCGATTTCGGATCGACCTTCTCCTTCGCCCCGGCGTACGCGCCGACGACGCCGGTCTCCTTTGCGCATCCCACCGGGATGCCCGGCCGCCCGTAGTAGCGGTTGATTATTTCGATCGCGCCGACGGACGCGTTGCCGCGCGTGCAGCTGACGGTCGCGAGGATCTCGCACTCGCCGGCGTCCGCGAGCGCGTGGAGGCAGGCGAGCGCGCCCACGTCGTCGAAGTCCGTAATCATGTCCGTATCGAAAATCACCTTGACCGGCGCCTTCGTCTTCGATTCGCCGGCGGCGATGATTGCGCCGAGGCCGGCGAGGAAGAGGACGAACATGGCAAGATTGAGCATTCCGGCCTTGCGCGGCGCGCCTTTGAACTCCTTCCACACCAGTATGCCCCAGAGCGCGGATACGAGCGTCGCGCCCTGGCCCAGCCCGTACGAAATCGCCGCGCCCGCCTTGCCCGCCGCGACGAGATTGATGCCGTTGCCCAGACCCCAGACGAGACCGCCCAGCACGCCGACGAGATGAATGGCGAAGCCGCCCCGGAAATATTCGCGCTCCGTGATCGGCGCTCCGCTCGCGGGATGGCGCATGGCGACGGCATTGAAAACGAAGTTGGAGGCGAAGATGCCCAGCGCGAAGACGAAAAACGCCGAATACGGCGTCATCATGCCGGACTGCGGAGCGGCCGCCGCGAAATCCATGTCCATCGTCCGCGCGACGAAACGGTAGAAGAACGCCATCAGCACGCCGCAGACCGCGCTGAGCGCAATCCCCTTGCCGACGGTCTTAGTCCCCTCCTCCGCGCCTTTTGCGCCGCCGGCGGCTTTCGCCTTCAGGCGGTACGCGAACGCATTGCAGAGTATGGCGAGCGCGATCAGCGCCACGCCGCCGAAGAGCAGCTCCGGATCGCCCTTCGGCGCGCCGAGCCAGTTCACCACCACTCCGAGGACGAGCGCGAGGCCTATGCCCACCGGGAATGCGACGCTCATGCCGGCGATCGAAATCGCCGCCGCGAGAAGGATGTTCGCGGCGTTGAACACGATCCCGCCCAGGAATGCGGAGCCGAGATTCGCGGCGGACGCCTGCTTCAGATTCGCGAGAAAGCTCCAAGCTCCGCCTCCGCACGAGCCGGCCGTCAAGCCGCTCGCGAGCGCGAAGAGGACGACGCCGATTACGTAATCCCAGTAGAAAAGCTCGTAGCGCCACGTCTTGCCGGCGAGCTTCTGGGTGTTGCCCCAGCTGCCCCAGCAGAACATCGTGACGACGCAAAAGACGACGGCGAGAAGATAGTTGTCGCAGAAATACATTATTTCACCTCCTTGCGCCACGGGACGGACGACTGCGCGCCCGGCCGCGTAACGGCGATCGCGGCGGCCTTTTGCGCGAAGTCTATCGCCTCCGCGCACGTCCTGCCCTCGGCGAGCGCGACGGCGAACGCGCCGTTGAACGTATCTCCTGCGGCGACGCAATCCACCGCCTTCACCTTCCTTGCCGGGAAGAGTTTACCGCAATCCCCGCACCAGCAGCCTTTCGTTCCCATCGTGATGATCACATGCTTCACGCCGCGCTTCATCAGGATTTCCGTCGCCTTGGCCGCACCGGCGGCGTCGGACACTTTCACGCCTGTGAGGATTTCAGCCTCAGTTTCGTTCGGCGTAATCCAATCGACGAGCGGATAAAGCGTCTTCGGAAGCTTTGCCGCGGGAGCGGGATTGAGAATCACGCGAACCCCCGCGTCATGCGCGACCTTCGCCGCCCACGCCACCGTTTCCACCGGCGTCTCCAGCTGCATCAGCAGCGCGGCCGCGCCCTCGATCTCGCCCTTGAAAGGCGCGACGTCCTCCGGCGAAAGCGTGCCGTTCGCGCCCAGCGCCACGGAAATCACGTTCTGCCCTTTCGCATCAACGAGTATGAGCGCCGTGCCGGACGGCTCCTTTCGGTCGATCACGAGATGCGCCGCGATACGCTCCTTCTTCATCCGCGCGGCGGTGTCGCGCCCGAAAAGGTCGTCGCCGGTCTTGCCGACGAACGTGCAGCATCCGGGCTTTGCGCAAAGGCGCGCGACGGCCACGGCCTGGTTTGCGCCCTTGCCGCCCGGATTCATCATGAATCTTCCGCCGCTCACGGTTTCGCCGGGCACGGGGATGCGCTTGCCCGCGATCACCATGTCGGTGTTGGTCGAGCCAAGCACGACGATTCTTCTGGCTGTCCGCTTCATTGTTCTCCCTCCTCCTTGCTGAATAAACAGTCTCCGGTCATGTCCGCGTGATCGAGCCTGCCGAATTCATCTCTCCGGCTCCTCTTCCGGCTCCCAGAAGTCAAATGCGCAGGCCGCGATTTTTTTGTCCGTCCCCAGTAGCGACGTAGCACGGATGAAGCGCGTCCGACCGCCGTTCAATCCGGGCGGCAGCGCATCCAGTCCCTGGTTCGCTTCGAGACGATGCGTCCCGACGACGCGCAGCTCCTTGTCGAAAACGACTACCTGCGGCGCGCCTTCGACGGCATAGAAAGTCCCGTAAAGACGTCGGCCGTCCGTCGTGATGTTCTGAAAGCCGTACTTCGTCTCGTGCCCGTAGTCGAACTCGGCGCGCGGCGCGATCTCGGCGAGCGCGCAAGCGTCGAACCGCCCTAGGATGTTCACGCGGTGCGGTTTCGCCGACGGCTGGCCGCGCGCGGCGCCCATGCCGAGATAAAGGATGCCATCGAGGATCGCGAGGCCGTCGATGCCGCGATCCAGCGGCTTCTCGCGCACAAGGTTCAGAGCGGGATCGTAAACCTGGATGAAGCCTTTCCCGTCCTTGGCAAGCGCGGTGTAGAGAAAGCCGCCATGCCAGCACAAGTCGCCGGTATGCCTTGGCACGGCGCGCGTCTTCAGCACGCGCCCCTGCCAATCGAGCTTCGCGATGCGCGTCTGCTGCGCCACGTACAGCGCATCCGGCGCGGCGGCGATCCCCTGCACGTGCCCGCCCGCCGGGTCGAGCGCTTCAAGGCCGATGGAGAACGGCCGGGGGACGCTTTCCGGCACGGACGCCAGACGGCATCCCGCCAGAACGACGGCGGCCAGAGCCGGGAGCAACCGGCCAACCGCCTCACAGCGCATCGAACGCGAACACATGGGCCTTCTTTCCTTCCCCGCCCCACGACTCGGTGACGACGAGGCGCAGGGAGTCCGCCTCGACCGGCTCGAACGCCACTTTCCTGAAGCGCAGGAAGTTGCAGTCGTCCGAGAAGACGGTCTTCCACTCTCCGCACACGCGCGCATCTATGCGAAAGCCCTTGGCGAGCATCTCCGGCATCTTGGCGGGAGTGACGGTGGCCTCCAGCTTGCGCATGCGCTTGCCGGTGAAGGTCATTTTGGAGTCGAAGACGAGGCGCGCGCCGGAAATCCGCCTGGGCGCGTCCCACGAATAGACGATCTTCTCCTCGCCCGCGTCCGTCCACACGCCGTTGTCCTTTCCGTCGTAGTTGCGGTCGATGCCGTTCTTCAGTATGGCGACGTCGTCGTCGCACCGCGCCTCGGCGGTGAGGGGCGAGACTTTGCGCCACCTGAAAGGCAGCATGCAGTCGTCGTCCTCAAGAGTTGTCTGGAGCTCGGCGATGCGCTCGCGCCGCAGCTCCGCGGGGTCGATGCCGTATTTGACGAGCATCGAGGCGGCGGTGCCGACGGCCTGGCCCATCATGGCGCAGGTCGCCATCACGCGCGTTGCCGAAAAACTCATGTGCGTGGCGGAAATGTCGCGCCCGGCGAACATCAAATTCGGTACGTTCACGGAGTAGAGGCAGTCGAAGGGAATCCCGAAAGGCGACGGGCATTCGTATTCCACGGAAGAATGGGTTTTGCTCTCGAAGGCGTCGGGGTGGTGGTCGTCCAGCTTCCAGCCGCCGTAGGCCACGACGTCCTCGAAATGGCCGCCGGACAAGACATCGCCCTGCGTCAAGATGTGCGGGCCGACGAAGCGCGTGGATTCGCGCTTGCCCGGCAGCGAGCCGATCCAGTCTAGCTCGTAGTTTTTGGCGCGCCCGTCCGGGTGGTTTTTCATGTATGCCCAAACGCCATAGGCAATCTTCTTGAGCTCGAACTGGATATCGTTGGCATCGTGGATTGTATGCAGGTTGCCGCCGACTTCGATCCACCAGAAGTTGTTGCCTTCGGGATACGGGCGCTTGTAGTTGAGACGCATGGCGCCGGGGGGCAGCGGCTCGTCGGGATGGGCGAAGTCGGCGTCGGTGTATTTATGCGCCCACGGCGGCGGAACGAACGGACGGTGTTCCTTTGTCCGGCGCAGCTGGAGGAGTATGGAGTTGCCCATCGTCTTCGCGTCGCCTCCTTGCTCCAGATACGTTTCATTGAACTCCGACGGCAGCTCGCGGCCATGGCGGAACTTCGCGCCAGAAAGCCGGAGTATGCCGTCGCCCGTGCAGTCCGCGAAATAACGCCCCTTCACCGTGTAGCGCGTGTAGGCGTCGCCGTTCCACGCCTTCACCGCCGCGATGCGCCCGCCATCCATCACAACGCCATCCACGCTGGTATTCAAAAGAAGCGTGATGTTCGGCTCCATGCGGACGGTGGAAAGCATCACGTCGTCCCAGATGGTATAGCGCAGAAGCGGGTTGTAGTAGAAGTTCTTGAGCTGCAGTTCCTCGAAGATGCCCGCCTCCTTGTTCTCGTCGCCGTATGCGCCCATAACGCCCATGCGCATTTCGCTGGACATATTGCCGCCCAGCATCGGCCGCGCCTGCAGCAGCACCACCTTCGTGCCGTGGCGGGCGGCGGCGACGGCGGCGCAAAGCCCTGCCGGGCCGCCGCCGCACACCACAAACTCCGTCTCAAGTTCGACATCTTTTATCACCTGCGAGTTCGCTTCGGTCAGCATGCCGTCTGCGGCACGCGCAGCCATGGCGCAGAGAAGCGCCGCAGTACAGAACATTCTGGTTGATTTCATGTCATTCTCCTTTCCTCTTTTCTTCTCTTCCTTTCAAGCTTTCACAATAGCGCCTTTCCTGGCGAGGCTGGCGGCGATGGCGGCGAACGCGGCGGACGCCGCGAAAGTTGCGAGGAGGATGCAGGCTATTGCCGTTTTCATGTCGTGATCTCCTTGTTTGTTGTCGTACTGGTTTCAGATTGTCTTCCAAGCTCCATTTCCATGCCGTCGAAGGCGGCCTTGAGCGGCGCGGGGAGCGAGGAATCCAGCTCGCGCATCGAGCCGTATTGCGCGCGCAGCATGTGCGTTATCCAGACCGGGCGCGCCGCCGCCGGGCGGTAGCGCCCGGAAGCCGCGAGCGCGCGGGCGGTCCGCGCCACCAGCTCGGATGAAGAATGCGAGAAGAAGAATCTGGCGTCGTCGGCGTGTCCCGGGCCCGCCGTCGCCTCCATGACGATCGCCGTGAACGGGCGTTCGGCGTCCCGCTCCATCCCGGCGTACTTCAGCGCGTCGCGCGGGATTCCGCAGGTATCCGTCGCGTACAAAAGGCGCGCCGCGCCCTTGTCCAGCATGTACATCGCGCAGCGCTCGCCCTTCTTGCGCGTGGAATGGTTGGCGGGCAGCGCGGTGAAGGCGACGCCGCCTTCGACGACAGGCGCGCCGAACGCCACCCCGTTCACCTCCGGTGCGGGGCGCTCGCCAGCTGCGGCGGCGAAAAGCCTGCGCGCGGTCTTCGCCCACGATTCATGGCAATAGACGCGCTTGACGCCAAGCGCGAGCGCCGCTTCCGGATCGAAGTGGTCGCGATGGGAATGGGTGTAGAACACGGCTTCCGGCCGACAGCCCTCCGGAAGCATCTCGCGATTGCGCGGCGTGAAATCAATGAGTGTGCGTCCGTCGATCAGAACGCTGGCGAAACGCCGCGTCTCGCCGTGCTTGTTCGGCCCCTTCTCCCAGTCGAGCGCGCCCGTGCCGAGAAAGCGAACCTTGAGAGCGCCAGAGGCGGCTAGAGCCTCGCTGTCGCCGGCATTTTCAGTGTGGGATGAGGTACTGGCGAACGCACAACGCAGCCTGGCGGCGCATGCAAGCGCTGCGCCGCCAAGCAGGAAATCACGTCTCGAAGTAGTCGTCATTGGCGAAGCTCTATCCGGCGTTCGATGATTTTCCCCTTCGGTTCAACATCCTCCAGTCGCGCATCTTTCGCGCCGTAAAGTCTCCATGCTCTTGCATTCATTCGACAGACCTCCTTAAGTCTGCCGCTATTCTACCATTTGACGCCGTGGAAAACAATTTCAAAAACCAACTCAATACTTGCATCTGCCATACAGAAAGCCGAACGGCCACAGCGGTATTTTGTTGCCGAAGCCGACTTCAACGTCGTCGTTCACGACATGGCTGTGTGGAATCTTTAACCACAGAATACCCTGAAACGCCTTCGGCGACACTGAAAGCGGCCATGGACGAATGTCAGCGAGCTGCCCGAAGGTCTCGTTCACGCTGTCTTCAGTGTCCCGCAAACGCGGGCTTCTGTGTGTTCCGTGGTTAAAAACCGAAACGGGAGTTACCACTAAATTCTTTGATGAACCTGTATTCCACAGCCTCGAGAGGGCTGTTGTCGGAAAACCACAGATTGTCAAGACGCATGTCGCTTCCCGCACTTGCAAAAATCCGCCGCATATCGTATAATTCTTACCCATGAAGCGGAAGAATGTACTTGTGATGGTCAGCCCGATGAGCGTCACCCGGGTCGAAGGGATCGCGCGTTTCGCGCGCGAGCACGACTGGAACCTGATGATCCAGGACCGGCTCGGCTACCATCCCGTCGCCTGGAACGGCGACGGCATCATCGCAACGCTCCGGTCGGACCCCGTCACGTTCTCCAGCATCGCGCGGCTCATGCGGCGCGGCGTGCCGACCGTGGACCTCACCCTGTCGCGGCCCGACGTCGACGTGCCGCGCGTCACCTCCGACCACAAGGCGATCGGACGCCTCGCCGCCGAACACTTCCTGGAGCGGAACTTCACCAACGCCGTCTGGTTCTCGACCGGCTGGGGCCGTGTCCACGAGATGCGCTTCAGGGGCCTGGCTGACCGGCTGGGCCGCACGCCCGCGAAATGGGTGCTGTCCGAGAGTCTGCCCCGGTCGCGGCAGAACGACTGGGGCGCGTTCACGAAATGGCTGCGCGGCGCATTCGCCGCGGCGCAGAAGCCCGTGGCGGCGCTCACCTACGACGAGGCGGACGGCGCGCGCCTCCTGAACGCGGCGCTGGAACTGGACATCTCCGTCCCCGAGGAGCTCGCCATCCTCACCATCGGCGACAACCGGACGATCTGCGAGAACCAGTCCGTGCCGCTGTCCTCCATCGACCAGAACCTGGAGCACGGCGGCTACGCGGCGGCCGCCCTTCTCGACCGGCTGATGGCGGGTCGGCAGCCGCCGAAGAAGCCGATCCTCATTCCGCCGCTCGGCGTCGTCGTGCGGCGATCGACGGAAGTCATCGCCGTCGCGGAGCCGACCGTCCGCCGGGCGATAGAATTCATCGCGCGGAATCTGGCCCGGCCCATCGGCTCGCCGCAGATCGCCGACGCCCTCGACGTCAAACGGACGGTGCTCGACACGCTCTTCCGCGAGCACCTCTGCCATTCGGTCGGCGAGGAGATCCGCCGGCAGCGGTTCGCGCGCGCAAAGCTCCTGCTCGAAACGACGCAGACGCCCGTCGCCGAGATCGCCGCCGAAACCGGCTTCTGCAGCCCGTCCCATCTCGCCAACACGTTCCGGGACGCGACCGGCGCGTCCCCGCGCGACTGGCGAAAACACGCCCTGTCGTCGACCCTTCGCACGACGCGAGACGCGGACAAACACACCTTCACCCTCGTGCGCGACACGAGCGCGGAGTAATCCGCTTGATGAAACGCAGGCGATAGGGCCACAACAGCGGTCAACGGGCGAGGCGGGCGGCGGCGGCCTCCGTGCCGAAGAGATAGCCGGCGGGGCCCTCGCCCCACGCGACGACGATCTTCTCGAAGGCAACGCCGGGATCGAGCGGCGCGAGCTCGACCGTCAGGCGGCCGTCGCCGTCGCGCGCGGGCAGGCGGTCGAAGCGCACCTTCTCCGCGACGACGCGCCGCGCGACCGTCGGATAGAAGACGCTGTAGCGGTTCGCCGGATCCTCGTTCAGCCGCGCGTTGAAATTGACCTCGCGCGTCGTGCCGCCGACCGTCACCGTGTAGCGGTGCCCTTCCGCGCGCGCGAACGCGAGCGTCGACCGCGTGACGACCGTGACCGTCACCGCCGACGCGTCCGCCGGCACCGACGCGCGATAGATGAGCTTCGCGCCCGTCGGCGGATCAAGCCGCGGGAAGACCTCGACCGCTCCCAGCGTCCGCCCGAGTCCCGGCAGCGTCTCCCAGCGGAAGCCCGCCGGCGCGACGGCCGACGCGTAGTGCGGCGCTTCGATCGCCGTGTACGCGCGCGCCCCCGCCGGCGCGGGCGGCGGCACGGGCGGACGCGGCGCGGCCGGGCGCGGGCGCGCGGCCACGGCGGCCTCGTACGCCGCGCGCACGACCGGAGCCCACTTTGCGTAGCCGGCCGCGTTCGGGTGCAGATTGTCATCCGTCAGCGCCGGATCGAAGCGGCCGTCCGCGAGCAGGAAGACGTCCGCGTAGTCCGTCCAGAGGATCGTCTGCCCGTCCGCGAGCGGCCGGAGGAGCCGGTTCACCTCGTCGTTCTTGCCGCGCTCGACGCAGTCGGGCGTGCCGCGCGGCAGGATCGGGCACAGGAGGATCTTCGCCGACGGCTGGCGCGCGCGGATTTCGCGCAGGCACGCGCGGATCTGCGCGGCCGTCTCCGCCGCCGGTTCGTGCGGACCGTTGTTCGTGCCGATCATCAGCTGCACGACCTTCGCGCGGTAGCCGTCCAGCTCGCCCGACCGCAGCCGCCACAGGAGGTTTTTCACGTTGTCGGCGCCGAAGCCGATGTTCAGCACCTTGAGGCCGTTCGTCACGCCGCCGTACGCCGCGCGCCCGTGCCGCTCCCAGCGGTGCGTGATCGAGTCGCCGACGAGCACGAGGTCAAAGACCTTCTCCCGCGCGATCGCCGCGAGCGTCGCCTCGTGGCGGCGCATCCACCAGTTCTCGCCCATGTCCTTGTCGTACGACTGGTTGCGCGCGACCGAATAGATACGCGGCTCCGATTGAGCGAGCGGGGAGTTGAGAGCGGGGGATTGAGAATGGTCGTCCTCGACTTTCACCTCGCCATTCTCGACTCTCAACTTCGGCGGGCACGTGTCCGCCGGAAAGCCGTCGCTCCACGACGTGTAGCCGATGACCTTCTGGCGCATCATGCCGTTCCACTTGCCGCCGGCGACATCCTCGTTGTAGCGGCGGCACAGCTCCGCGTGGCGCGCGAACGCCGTGTCCATGCGGTCGGCCCAGGCGTTGGCGGCCGCGTCGCCCCGCGCCGCGAGCGACGCGTTCATCGCCTGCGCGAAGTAGAGGTCGTAGAGGTTCGCCATGACCGCCGCCGGGAAGAGGACGATCTCGAAATAGGCGTCCTTCGCCGCCGCGTCCAGCCGGTCGTACTGCTTCTTCGCCGCGGCCGCGAGGCGCGCGTAATCGCCCGCGGCCGTCGCCCATTCGCCGGAGGCGAGATCGTACGTGTCCTTGTTCAAGAGCTCCG
>Ga0310695_10014568_pt1 | contig 10603 bp, 9 predicted proteins | sample RumenRJG_04DNA_FD_203882 | JGI IMG/M metagenome (GOLD analysis project Ga0310695, IMG submission 203882) | Bovine rumen microbial communities from Lethbridge, Alberta, Canada - RJG_04 (v2) (version 2) | ecosystem: Host-associated > Mammals > Digestive system > Stomach > Rumen | place: Canada... | reverse complement strand
CACGATCCTCCTCATCAGACCGTGCCATGATCCTTATTCCGTTATTCCTGCGCCTCTTCAGCTCCGGCCCCCCTTTTTGCCCCCTTTTGATCTGCGGTTACTTTTCGCACTTCTCCCACAGACGTTTCACGGCTGCTTCATATGACGCCGGATCCGTTCTGTAGTTGACAGCATGCCCTGCTCCCTCAACGATCAGGAGCTCCTTATTTCCTTCAAAAGCTTCATAGTTCCTGCGGGACATTTCCGTAGGAACAAAGTCATCCTCGCTGCCGTGTACGAAGAGCACCGGAAGATCACAGTTCTTAAGAGACTCGATCGTTGAATAAGAGACGTCTCTTTCTCCTGTCCGGAGAGCGAACTTGACCTTTATCATGAGGTTCAGAAGCTTTCCGTACGGCAGATGCATATTTTTGTGCAGCAGATATGTCCAGATATCCTTAGGCGAAGTGAATCCGCAGTCAGCGATGACACCCTTTACGTTCTCAGGAAGGTCCATGCCCGCTGTCATCATGACCGTTGCAGATCCCATTGAGACGCCGTAGATATATACCGGCAGATCCTGTGATGTCTCCGCGCTGATCCACTTTATCCATTCCAGGCAGTCATATCTTTCAAGAAGTGAAAAACCCATGTATCTGCCTTCGCTTCCGTTCTGCGCACGTTCATCCGCAAGCAGCACATTGCATCCGCTGTCGTGCAGGAAGTCTATGATGTCGCCGAAGTCCTTGAGCCAGCTCCCGTGCCATCCGTGCATGCACACAACATTCCTTACTGCATTTTCACACGGATACCAGTGTCCCAGCAGCTGGGTCCCGTCGAATGAATTCATGAAGACCGTCTTTATTTCCGGATTATCATGATGCTTCATGTTAGTGTCTTCCGGAAATGTGTTCTTGTCCTTCTTCGGCATGTACACCGATGTATAGAGTATATAGTTCGAAACTGTCTCCGCCCCAAGTATGACAGCTGCAGTCGTAAGCCCCCATGCAGCAGCAAGTCTGCGTTTATTCATCTGATATTCCTCCGTATGCATGTCCTATTTCAGTTCCCAGTCAGGACTGTATCTACAATATACCACAAAAAGAGACGCGACCTGCAGTTTTCTGTAGATCGCGTCTGATTCAGTTGATGTCAGGGCTCCGTCACTCGCTTCGCTCGTGCCGCCTCACATCTAGTAAAGCTTTGCTCCTGCAGGGATCCTGTCGTCTACGAGCAGGAGGTTGAGCATCTCTTCACCGTCATAGTTGTTGACTGCGCTGATGAGCATGCCGTTCGAGTACTGTCCCATCATCTTCCTCGGTGGAAGGTTCACGATCGCAATCGCAGTCTTTCCAACGAGTTCAGCCGGATCATAGTACTTCTTGATGCCGCTCAGGATGACTCTGTCTTCGCCTGTTCCGTCGTTCAGAGTGAACTTCAGGAGCTTGTCTGACTTAGGAACTTCTTCGCAGTTTTTGATCTTAACTGCTCTGAAATCTGACTTGCTGAAGGTGTCAAAATCGACAAATTCTTCGAACAGCGGCTCGATTTCTACCTTGCTGAAATCGATCTTGACTGTCTCCTTCTTCTGAGCTCCGCCCTTGCCTTCCGGCTTCATTACAGGGAAGAGCTGGACGTCTCTGATGGTTGCGCTGTCAGTCAGCAGCATGACGAGTCTGTCGACTCCGATGCCGATTCCGCCTGTAGGAGGCATACCGACCTCAAGAGCATTGACGAAGTCTGTATCCATCGGATGAGCTTCATCATCGATACCCAGGTCGAGCTGTCTCTGCTGCTCAGCGAATCTCTCATACTGATCGATAGGGTCATTCAGCTCGGAGAAAGCGTTGGACATCTCCCATCCGTTGATGTATGACTCGAATCTTCTTGTGATCCTAGGATCCTTAGGGTCCTTCTTGGCCAGCGGGGATACTTCAAGCGGATGTCCGCATACGAAGCACGGTCCGTCGAGGAATCCAGGGATGTCCTCGCAGTAATCCTCGAACATCTCAGCGATGATCTTTCCTCTTGACCAGTCAGCCTCGTTCTCGAAAGTCATTCCGTACTTCTTTGCAGCCTCGATCGCCTCTTCATCACTGTCGATCTTATCGAACGGGATGCCTGTAGCATCGATGACAGCCTGTGTCATGTCGATCTTTCTCCATGGCGGAGTGACGTCGAATTCCTTGTCGCCGTACTTGACGATAGGAGTTCCGTTTACAGCCATAGCGCACTTGTATGTTACCTGCTCCATGAGATCCATCATGGTCTCGAGGTTGACATATGCCTTGTACGCTTCCATCGATGTGAACTCAGGGCTGTGGTTCTTATCCATGCCCTCATTACGGAATACCTTGCCGATCTCATATACGCCGTCAAGTCCGCCGACGATCAGTCTCTTGAGGTGGAGCTCAAGAGAGATCCTCAGAGTCATGTCGATGTCGAGTGTGTTGTGATGTGTCCAGAAAGGCCTTGCAGCAGCGCCGCCTGCGATGTTGCCCAGTACAGGTGTCTCGACCTCCATCAGATCGTAATCCTCCTCGAGGACTTTACGCATGGTGCTGATGATCTTGGCTCTCTTGCGGAATGTATCTCTTACATCCTCATTCATGATGAGGTCTACGTATCTCTGACGGTATCTGAGGTCCATATCCTTGAGACCGTGCCACTTGTTAGGCAGTACCTGCAGGGACTTGCAGAGGAGCTTTACCTCCATTGCCCTTACGCTGATCTCGCCTGTCTTGGTCTTGAATACGACACCGGTAACACCGAGGATATCGCCTACATCGTATGTCTTGAATACGTTGTACTCATCCTGTCCGATGTTGTCTCTTGCTACGAAGATCTGGATGCGGCCCTGCTTGTCCTGCATGTCGACGAAGGCTACCTTGCCCATGCGGCGGAAAGCCATGATACGTCCTGCGACTCTGACCTCCTGATCCTCCATCGCATCAAAAGTCTCCTTGATGTCAGCAGAGTGAGCAGTCACGTCAAAAGTCTCTTCGCGGAACGGGTCTCTTCCCATCTCACGGAGCTCTTCCAGTTTCTTTCTCTTGATCTGTCTCTGTTCGCCTATTTCCTTTTCAGTCAGTTCTCTTTCTTCTGCCTGAGGGTTCGGGTTCGCATTGTTTTCTGACATTATCTCTTGACCTCCAGAATCTCATACTTAGCCATGCCGTCCGGTACCTGGAACTCTACTACATCACCGGCCTTGTTGCCGATAAGATGCTCGCCTACGAGTGAAGCGTTGGAGAGCTTGCCGTTCAGAGGATCAGCCTCTGTTGTACCAACGATCTTATATGTTGCAGTGATACCGAGGTTCAGCTCCTTGATGGTGACTGTACGTCCTGTCTGAACAGTGTCGTCGCCTTCATCTGACTCGTCAACGATAACTGCGGTACGGAGGATCTCCTCGATCTCAGTGATCCTCTCCTCAGTTTCAGCCTGAGCGTCCTTGGCTGCATCGTACTCAGCGTTCTCGCTGATATCTCCGAGCGCGATGGCTTCCTTGAGCCTGAGAGCGTTCTCCTTACGTACTACGGTAATAAGATGTTCGAGTTCGGCATTAAGGTTATCATAACCTTCTCTTGTCATTTCATGGGTATTGTTCGGTGCCATTTCTTTTCCTTTCAGTGCAAAATGATATTGCGTTTATTGGTTATTTATTATCTATTGATCTTTTAACAGCGTTCTGCTGATAATAACTGTTTTCATTCAGGCAGGTGCCCTTCCCGCAGCTGCTAGAGCAGGCATCCTATCTCGCCTGATTCATATTTGGTCACATTCTCGCTCGATGAGAGGTTGAGCATGGCCGAGTAGTGGAGCTTGAACTGTATCACATCTCCCACCTTTACCAGCTCATCGCAGTCCTCGATGTCCAGGATGGTGTGGTCTCCCGAGCATCCAAGGACGAATGATCCTTTGAGCTGAGGCAAAATGTCTCCGTAGTCGCCGAAGTCCGCTCCTCCTATCGCGAGGAGTGCCCTTCTGCGGTTGCCCCTGTCTCTGTACTTAGGTGTCTTGCCGAAAGCGTTGACCCCGAGTTCTCCGATCGGGTGCGTCGGCTTGGTCCTTACTTCTATGACCTCTGCCTCAAGAGTGAAAGCGTCATCATAGAGGACATCAGCCTCTGTCCTGCCGTAGCATCTGCGCAGGTCTTCAAGTGCTCCGCAGAACGGAAGCGCTCCTATCCTCAGCATGTTTATCTTGCCCGGCATCTCCTTGTCAAACACCGGCATGAGGCTTGACGTAGCTCCGCCGGATACTATCTCAAGCGGTCTGCCGATCGCCTGCTCAACAGCCTCTGCGTATTCCGCGAGCTGCTGCATCTTGTCCGCTGTCGGCTTGACCGATCCGTAGCATCCGAGGTTGGTCCCTATGCCGGCGAGGTGGAGTCCCGTCAGAGTCTCCTCTGTGTATTTTGCCACATCGACGAGCTCTTCCGGATCGAAGAAGCCCTCTCTCAGGTCCCCGAGGTCGGCCATCAGGATGACATTGTGTATCTTTCCGTTCCTGATCGCTGCTTCATCAGCCGCCTTCAGAGTTGTGAATTCACTCTGCAGGCTGTAGTCGCAGATCGTGACCATCTCCTCCAGTTCAGAGAGCATCGGCACTCTGATCATCATCATCGGGAGCTTCACTCCGGCAGCTTTGGCTCTTGCCAGCTGCTCAAGTCTTGATGAAGCGATCCACTTTGCTCCGCATGCCTCATAGTCGATGGCGACGGAAGCGAGTCCGCCCGTTCCCTTGATGACTCCGGCAACATCTATGCCTGCATCAGTGCACCATCCGACTATCGTCTTCATGTTGGAGCGGATCTTTTCGTGGTCGATTATAAGCGAAGGCCTTTTCTTCATTATATATACCCCCTTCACTGTCCTGGCTGCCGGCCTTTTCTAGTCGGCCAGCTTGTTCTCCTCGACGAATCTCCTGATCTTCATTCCGGTCGTCTTGTTGAACTCGCCCTTCCTGAGAACGATGTGCTTCACTCTCTTCCAGTCAGGCCACTGTGCGTTGAGCTTGTCTATCTCGCTGCTGACAAGCGCCAGTACTGCGCTGTCGTCATCCGCATTGTCGCCAAGTGCATCTCTGACATTCTCCTTATCAGTTCTCAGCGTTACATAGATACCTCTGAGCATCCTGTCTTCGTTCGTCTCATCAGCCCATACCATGCATTCCTCGATGTAAGGGCTCCTTGCGATCTTCTCTTCGAGCTCTTCAGGGAAAACGTTCTTGCCGTTGGCTGCGATGATGACGTTCTTCTTGCGGCCTGTTATATATACGTAGTTGTCCGCATCGAGATGTCCGATGTCTCCTGTGTGGAACCATCCGTTCTCCATGCTGGCATCTGTAGCTTCCTGATTCTTGTAGTAGCCCATCATTACCATAGGCCCTCTGAAGCAGATCTCACCGTTGCCGTCCTCATCCTTGTCGATGATCTTGCATTCAGTGAACTGGAACAACTTGCCTGCGCTGTCATTGCGCATGTACTTCCACTGGTCAGGATTGAGAGCGACCATCGGCGAAGTCTCTGTCAGGCCATAGCCCTGCAGACACGGGATGCCCATGCTGCGGAAGAAAGCGAGGACCTTAGGGTCGACTCTCGCACCGCCGGCGATGAACATGTCGATGTTTCCGCCGAACTGCGCCATTATCTTCTTAGCGATAGGCTTCGCAACGTTGATGCCGATTTTGCTTGTAACATTGTTGATCGCGAAGAGCGTATTGACCAGCTTGTCCTGGCCCTGCTTCTTCAGCGTCTTCTGTATAGTGTTGTAGAACTTCTCGTAGATCAGCGGGACTGCGAGCAGGAATGTCGGATGGACTGCCTGCATGTCCTTGGTGATGTACTTGAGTCCTCTGCAGAATGCCATGGATGCACCCATGAACATTCCCTCGAGCATCGTGCATGTGCACTCATATGTATGATGGATCGGCAGCACACTGAAGAAGATATCCTCAGGGCATACCTCCAGATAAGTCTGTGCAATAAGGATGTCAGTGCAGAGGTTGCGGTGCGAAAGCATTACTCCCTTGCTGACTCCTGTCGTTCCCGATGTGAAGATGATGGACACCATGTCCGATGCTCTCACTCTTGCATCGAGGAAGGTCCTGTCGCCGGCTTCAACTGCCGCGATACCCTCAGCTCTGAGAACGTTCCATGAATACAGTCCGTTCTTCTCATCCTCGTGAGCTTCTTTGCCCACTCCGATGACCATTCTGAGTCTGGTCTTTCCTGACTCTTTGATTTTCTTGAAGATATCGTAGTACTTATCCTGGCAGCAGATGACAGCATCGATGTCACCCATTTCGATCAGGTTCTCAAGCTCTGCAGGAGACAGCTCCTTGTCGAGCGGAACGACGACTCCGGTGCCGCCTGTTACGGCAAAATATGATTCGGCCCATTCGTAGCAGTTCGCTCCGATGATGCCGATGTGTGAACCTCTGAGGCCGAGCTTCATCAGCGATGTCCCGAGTCCTCTTACATCTCTTCTTACATCGTTATATGTGAATTCGGTATATTCCTTGTCGCCCGGCATGATCTGGTGATAGAGCACCTTGCTGCCCCAGATGTCCGCGCTGGATTCAAGGAGGTACTTGAGGTCAGGTACAGCCCTTCCGATCCTGTACATTACCTCCGGTACGTTGCTGTCAGTGATAGCGTTGACATAGCTCTGCATGTCTGCCATCTCTGCTTCTTTAAGTTCAGCGTATTCCTCTTCACTCATCGCATACAGATCTGCATCTGCATACTTTTCCAGTACTTTCTTATATTCCTTTTCCATTAACATCTCCCAGTTATCCATCAGAAAACGCAACTGATAGATTCTACCATTAACCCCCTTGTTTTACAAGGAACTGTGCTATTCCTCAGGCAGCTTCACTACATCGATCCACTCGAGTGCACCCGATACCTCAAACAGCTCATCCGGTGTGAACTCTGCTGCCGAATTGGACGATCCGACTGCAGGGAAAACCGACTCGAACCTCTTCATAGTCTCGTCGCAGTAGATGCGCACGTCATCTCTTGTGACTCCGAACGCGCACACTCCGCCGATCTCGTGATTGGTATACTCAGGCACCTCTTCAGGCGAAAGCATTCTGGCCTTTTCCCCGAAAAACGCCTTATACTTCTTATTGTCTATCCTCGCATCGCCTGCTGCCTGGATCAGGATTCCGGTGCCGTCCTTCAGCTTGAAGCTCAGAGTCTTGCATATCCTTGCAGGCTCGGTGCCTACTGCCTTTGCGGCCAGCTCTACGGTAGCGCTCGAAACATCGAATTCGCGGATCCTGTCTTCGTATCCCTTTTCCTTAAGATACGCTCTTGCGATCTCTATCGACATGTGAATCTCCTCCCAATTATTGTTTTACTTTGTATAGTACCAGCCCGATCACCAGCCCGATCAGCGACGGCACGACCCATCCGAGGCCGATGTCGAAGAACGGGAAAACTTTGCCCGCAAACTCTGTCATGGCCGGAATGTTCAGTGCTGTCTGAACTCCTTCAGGCAGTGTCTTCGCAAAGTCGAATATGGCTGCAATGAAGGCTCCTGCTGTAACGCAGCGGTATACGTGCTTGCTGCCGCCGAATGATCTCTCCGCGAGTGCCATGACCACGAGTGTGATAACCAGCGGGTACAGCAGCATCAGGAACGGTACTGCGTAGTTTATGATGGCTGTCAGCCCTACATTCGAGATGACAAATGAGAATGCTGTGAATGCTATCGCCCAGCCTCTGTAGCTGAGTGTGCCAGGGAACATCTTGACGAACATCTCTGAGCAGCTAGTTACAAGTCCGAGCGCCGTCTTCAGGCAGGCAAATGTAATCGTTATTGCAAGTACAAAACTCCCGAAGCCTCCGAGATAGTGGGACGATATCTGCGTAAGTGCTATCGCTCCGTTGTCTGATGTCTCGAACAGTCCTCTGGACTGCGCTCCCATCAGTATGGTCAGGAGGTATATCACCACCATCAGAACTCCGGTGTATATGCCAGCTTTCAGTGTTTCCCTTGCGACATCGCCGTCATCGCTGATGCCGAGTTCTCTTATCGCACCGATTATTACGATCCCGAACGCCAGTCCGGCTATCGCATCCATCGTGCCGTAGCCTTCAACGAAACCGTTGAACAGTGCCCCGTCAACATAGTCCGCTTCCGGTGCCACGTCTGCGACTGCAGCTCCCGGGTGGATCATTGCCACGATTATCAGGAGTGCCAGGAATGCAAGGAACACAGGATTGATGATCCTTCCGATCCAGGTCGTGATCCCGCTCGGCTTCAGCGAGAAGAACAGCACGACAGCGAAGAACACGAATGTGAACAGCAGCTGCCCTGCTCTGAATGCGGATTCACTTATCAGAGGCGCTATGCCTGTTGTGAACGAAACAGTAGCACATCTCGGTATTGCGAAAAATGGTCCTATCGTCAGATACAGTATCGTCGTGAACACCACACCGTACCAGCCAGAGACTTTGCCTGAAAGATTCTGCAGGTCATCGCTGTGCGTGTTGCCTATCGCAGCGACCGCAAGGATCGGTATGCCTACGGCAGTAATTACGAAACCTATGATCGCAGGCCATGAATTGCTTCCCGCCATCTGTCCGAGATGCACCGGGAAAATCAGGTTGCCGGCACCGAAGAACATGCCGAACAGCGTACTTGCGACAATGACCGTCTCCTTCATTGTCAGTTTGTTTTTCATGATTGGATCCCTCTTTTCTCTGTCAGATTATCGCCGGCGCATCAGCTGCTGATGTGCGGCGCAGGAATCCCATCTACCCTTATTTTACAGTTCGCGCCTTCCCTCCATTGCTTTGAGAAGAGTGACTTCATCGGCATACTCAAGATCCCCGCCTACAGGTATGCCGTGCGCTATTCTCGTCACCTTGATTCCGGCCGGCTTGAGAAGTCTGGATATATACATCGCAGTCGCCTCGCCCTCGATATTCGGGTTGGTCGCGATTATGACCTCCTTCACTTCATCGCTGGCCTGAAGCCTTGTGATCAGTGACTTCAGATTGATATCGTTCGGTCCGATTCCCTCTGCGGGTGAAATCGCACCATGCAGCACGTGATACAGCCCCCTGTACTCTCTGATGCGTTCCATGGCTACGACATCCTGAGGTGTCTCCACCACGCAGATGACCGATCTGTCTCTTGTCGCATCAGAACAGATCAGGCACTTGTCCTGATCGGTAAGATTGCCGCATTCGCTGCAGTATCTGAGATTCTTCTTGGCGCTTACGATGGCCTCCGCGAGGGCCTCTGCTTCGCGCTCTGAAAGACTCAGAATATGAAAAGCCAGCCTCTGGGCGGTCTTTCCGCCTATGCCCGGAAGCTTGCCAAGTTCATTGATTAATTTGTTTAACGCTCTCGGATACTGTCTCATTACAGTCCCGGGATACCCATTCCGCCGAATCCTCCGGTGATCTTGTTCATCTCGGACTCAACGAGCTCCTCAACCTGTCTCATGGCCTCGTTTACGGCAGCCATTACCAGGTCCTGCAGCATTTCAACATCATCAGGATCAACAACATCCTTGTCGATAGTGAGCTTTGTGATCTCCTTGTTGCCGTTTACGGTAACCTCGATAGCTCCGCCGCCTGCTGTTGTAGTGATCTCTCTCTCAGCAAGTTCTGCCTGAGTCTGCTCCATCTCAGCCTGCATCTGCTGCAGCTGTCTGAGCTGTTTCTGCATGTCTCCGCCGCTTGGCTTGTTCTTAGGCTTCTTGCCTGCTCTCATTCCTTTTCCCATTGTGTAAGAATCTCCTTATTTGTTTTTAATCATATTATGATTGTTGTCAGTTTATTATGTATACTGCTTCAGGCACTTCTGTACCCTGCTGTCTACCCTGTAATTTCAGGCTTCATGCCGAACAGGCTCTCAACATCTGCCGCGATATCGCTGACGAGCTCATCGCCTCCGATTATCTCAGATGTCTCCTGCTCAGTTGCTGTTTCAGGCTTACCTGCTGCTGCCTCAGGATCTCCTGCCTTGAGAGTGACGAACACATTCTGTCCGTACAGGCCCCTTGCGATCCCGGTTATATCCACGAGCTTGTCCTCGGCATGCTTGATCTTATTAGGCCTTACGGTCACGATCAGCTCTCCCGATTCGAACTCCGTTCCGCGCGAGTGCCTTCCGACAAAGCTTACAAAGCTCCTGTCCTCTCTTGCGATCGTGTCGACAATGGTGTTCCACATGATCTCCGGGCTCCCGGTCTTCTCTCTCGGTGCCGGCGCTATCATACGGATAGGCTCATCATCTTCAGGTTCAGCTGCATGCGCTGAGCTGCTGCCCGCACTCTGACCTGCCGGTGCTCTGTCTGCAGTTCTCGAGGTATTACCTGAAGCATATCCCTGAGCACTTCCTGCCGCAGCTGTATTTGCTGCAGATGCCGGTCTTGCTGTCTGGCCTGCAGGCATCGTCTGACCTGCGGTAAGAGGCTGCGTGCTGTATGACGCTCCGCTGAGTCCTCCTGCGATCCTGACTGCTGCCGTCTCGAGGAGTATCCTCGGCCTGTCAGAATATCTTCCTATATTAATATACTCAGAGAGGAGCCTGATGGCCGCCTCTATTGAAGCGATATCTATGTTGTCCGCCTGAGCCTTCAGCCTTGCCGCATT
>Ga0310695_10014567_pt1 | contig 10603 bp, 6 predicted proteins | sample RumenRJG_04DNA_FD_203882 | JGI IMG/M metagenome (GOLD analysis project Ga0310695, IMG submission 203882) | Bovine rumen microbial communities from Lethbridge, Alberta, Canada - RJG_04 (v2) (version 2) | ecosystem: Host-associated > Mammals > Digestive system > Stomach > Rumen | place: Canada... | reverse complement strand
CGGTCCGGGCTTCCTCCCCCGCCGTGATCACGGTCACGGTATGCCCCCGTCCGGTCTCCTTCGCGAGATTCCGGATCATCTCCGCGGCGGCCTCGTACCGGGTCAGCCCCGATTCCGTCACGGTCCGCATACTGGCGGAGGCGTCCAGAATGACGAGATAATCCGCCCGGTTCTCCCGGGAGAGCACCGGACGCGCGGCGAGAAAAGCCCCGCCCGTGACAAGCAGAAGCTGCAGGACGAACACCAGCCACCGCTCGAAAAGCGTGATCGGCAGTCTCCGCTTCATGAACCGGTCGCTGAGCCGCCAGATATAGCTGCTCGACACCCGCCGGTTTTCGTGCTGGGGCCGGATCAGCCATATCGCGATGAGGACCGGGATCCCGAGAAGAAGCCACAGTCCCGCCGGATTCTGAAAACTCATCGTATCATCTCCGATCGGATCGCTCCGTCAAACAGGATGCGGGCGGCGGGCTCGTCCGTCCGGCATGTGAAAAACTGCACGCGCCTCGCCTCGCAGAAGGACCGGATGTCGTTCTCGAGCCAGAGGCACGCTTCCGCGTAGGCCCGGAGTCTCTGCCGTCCGATCTGCATCCTGAAATTCCGCTCGTCGTCCTCCCCTTCGGCCTCCGTGTCGCGGAACCGGAGCTTCCCCCTCAGTTCGGGGACCGTTTCGTCCGGGGAGAGGACCCGGATGAGGCAGACTTCCCTCTCCCTGCCGAGGAGCCATTCCACCGCGCTCTTCCAGTCCCGGTCCGTCAGAAAATCGGAGATCAGGAAGCTGATCCCGTCGCGGAACCCAGGATCCGGACAGCGGGGAATAGAGACGTCCATCTTCGTGTCGCCGCCGCATTTCAGCTTTTCCAGCCGCTCGAGGGCGAGGACCCAGTTTTCCCTTGTGGATACCGCTTCCGTCACCCGGCGGCACGCGTCCTTTTCGAGGGCGTACCAGGAGACCCGGTCCGATCCGCTCACCGCGAGATACCCGAGCAGCGCGGCGATCTTTAAGGCCGTCCTGTGCTTTTCCGGCTTCCCCCACGCCATCGAGGCGGAGCCGTCTATGTAGATCCGGTGGTGCTGCCTGCGCTCGTCCGTGAACAGCTTCAGATACAGCCTGTCCGTCCGGCCGTACAGATTCCAGTCGATCCGCCGCGGATCATCCCCGGGAAGATAGGGGCGGTAGTCCGCGAATTCCATCGAGGAGCCGTAATAGGCCGACCGCCGGTTTCCCCCGAACAGCCCTTCCATCAGGCTCCGGATGTTGAGATCCCGGCTTTCGAGGAGGGCGACCGTCCCGTCGTCAATCAAGCGTTCTTCTGCCATTTCCGCTCACGCTCTCGTGAAGATCCGCCGGTTCTGTTTTTCCGCGTCTTCCGTCTTCCCCGTCTTCGGGCGTCTGCCTCTCAGCTCGTCGATCAGCGCGCGGATCACCTCGTCGGGGGTGCGTCCCCGCATGATCGAATCGTAGGTCAGCTTCACGCGGTGGCGCAGGACGGGGCAGGCCAGCGCGTCCACGTCGTCCCGGGACACATTGTATCTCCCGTCGGTCAGGGCGAGGATCCGACCGCCGGAAATCAAAGCCTGCACCGCGCGGGGGGAGGCTCCGAACCGCAGTTCCTTCTTCGTTGTCTCGGGCGCGCCGTCGAGCTCCGGGTGGGTGGCGGCGACCAGACGGGCGGCGTACTCCACCACCTCGTCGATCACCGGGATCTGCTTCGCGGTCTCCCGCATGGCGAGCAGTTCTTCCCCGTTCATGATCCTCTCCGCCCGCTCTTCCTGCGTGTCCTGAGTCAGCCGCACGATCCGGCACAGTTCCGCCTCCTCCGGGAAAGTCATGAGGAGCTTGAACATGAACCGGTCCGTCTGGGCTTCGGGGAGCACGTAGGTCCCGTCCTGTTCGATGGGGTTCTGGGTGGCCAGCACGAAAAACGGCTCCATCAGGACCCAGGTCCGTCCTCCGGCGGTCACGCGGTGTTCCTGCATCGCCTCAAGCAGGGCGGACTGGGTTTTCGGCGTCGCGCGGTTGATCTCGTCCGCGAGGATGATGTTCGAGAAGATCGGACCCGCGGCGAACCGCTGTACGTTGTTCCCACGCTCGTCCTTTTCGATGATATTCGCGCCGGTCACGTCCGCGGGCATCAGGTCCGGGGTGAACTGAATGCGGGAAAACATCAGATCCAGCGTCCGCGCCGCCGACCGGACCAGCCGGGTCTTGCCGGTGCCGGGCACGCCTTCGAGGAGGACGTTGCCCCCCGCGATCATGGCGATCAGCGTCCCGTCCACCGCTTCGTCCTGGCCGACGATGTCCTTCGCAATCTCGGCCCGGACCGCGCCGTACTGCCGGCTGAAATACTTGATCCGCTCCTCCATGCTCCAGTCGTTGTTCATATCGACTCCTTTATCTGTCCAGATCTTCGAAATAGGAACGGGCGGCTCCCGAGACCTCGTAGGGGATCCCGCCGTTCTGGGCGTCGCGCAGATAATCCGAATAATAGGCGGAAAAGACCTCCCCGTAAGGCACGGTCCCGGAGATCGGATCGTAAACCGGCTCCGTCATGCGGGACAAGCGTTCCTCGCCCCCCTCTTCGCCGGAACCCCGTCCCGATCCGTCCTCGTTTCCTCCGGGCTCGCCCCCGGGCACCTCTCCCTCTCCGGGGAAGTCTCCGGGACCTTCCATGCCCTGTTCGCCCTCTCCCGGGACGAGGAGCATCTCTTCCCCTTCCGTCCCCTCGCCCTCCTCTTCCGGCGGTTCTTCTTCCCCGAGGAGCAGGCGGCGGGCTTCTTCCAGCACGTCGAGGGCTTCGTTCATCGCGCCCCGGGAAGCGTCCCCCTCCCGCGCCGCGTCCTTCACGCCTTCCTCCGCGTCGCTGATCTCCCCGACGGCCCGGAGGATGCTGTCCGTGTTTTCAAGTTCCCGGATCAGCTCGTCCATCTCTCCGGCAAGACGGTTTTCTCCCGCTTCGGCGAGACGGTCCCGCTCTTCCCGGAGCATTTCCATGACCTGCTCCCATGTCTCTCCCATCCCGTCCCGTTCCCGGGCGAACCAGGAGGAGGGGACCAGAACGCTCGCTGCCGCCGTCAAGAGGGCGATCAGGACGAGGACGACGGACAGGGCGCCGATTTTGACGCGGAGCCGGCTCGCTTTGACGGTCCCGAGGTGCCTCAGCGCGTCTTCCCTCTGAAGAGCGGCGATCTCAAAAGGGTAATCCCGCAGGGCGAGCATGGACAGGGTGCGGTCTTTCAGTCCGAGGGCGTCGATCTGACGGGCGGTCTCGGTCCGGCTAGGGAGGAAGACGAGAAACGCCGCGATCAGGGTGACGACCGCCGCCGCTCCCGCCGCAAACCACACGATCTTTTCCCCGTCCGCTTCCCTTTCGGCGATCTTCGACCCCAGCGTCACGGCGGCGAAGACAAATCCCCCGGCAGTCAGCGCGGCGAGAAAAGCCCGGAGCGCGGCGAAAAGGGTGAGCCTCAGCCGGAAGGGGCGGATGGATCCTGTTATGAGGGAGGTGCGTGTCATGATGCTCTCCGATGATCTTCAATCAGTTCCGCGCTTTTGTGCGGCTTGTCGCGTCGTCCGTCAAGGCCGGGCGGTACGGGTCTTCAAGAATAGTATAACGGGAAAAGACAAACCTGACAAGTCCCCTCGCCGTAACTTTTCTGTAAATAGGAACCGGCTTCCCGGCTCCGGATCTCAGAAAAAAGGGCCTGCCCGCGACCCTTTTCTCTTTCCCCGGTTCACCGCTCCCGTTTCCGCTCCTCTTCAAATCTCGCGTCGGCGAGGGCGGAGAAGCGCTTGATGATGTCGATCTCCTTCGGGTCATAGGGACGGCCGCTGATCCTCAAGAGATCGTGCTGCCATTTCGAGACGTCGATATCCCGGTTCCCCGCCTCCACCTGTTTCCAGAGGGCTTCCCAGGGTTCGTAGGTCTGATACTTCCCCGCGACGAATCCCCAGCACCAGCATCCGATGTTCAGCGCGTAGAACAGCGGAAAGATCTCAGCCACGTCGTTGTGCAGGCACCGGTTGAGCCATTCGGTGCAGATCACGGGCCTGCCGCTCGTCCGAATCAGCCGTTCGGCGCGCTCGACCGTGTCGGGATAGGGACCGTAATAATGGAAATCGACGATATCGACGAGGGAAAGGATCAGTTTTCTGACCTCCTCGCTCTCCCCGCCCCAGATATCGGCGGTCAGCGGCTGGATGGGGCCGATCTCCCGGGCGAGGGAAAACAGTTCTCTGAGGTAGGGCCCGCAGATCCCGGAGCGGTTGTTGTTCCCCGCCTCGTTGTAGAGATCCCAGATACAGATCCGCCCGTCGTCCCTGTGGGCCGTGATGATCTCCCGGGCCATCTCCATGAACGCGCCGTGGAGTTCCGGGTCGTCGAGGACCGTCCATCCCACCTCGCCCGGCAGGGAGCCGTGCTGGGACACCTTCCGCCCGCCGTGATACCCGACGTCGTATTTCTGCTCGCCCATTTCGGGTTCCCGGTACAGCCGCCGGGGGAGCGAGCAGTCGTTTCCGATCACAAACATCGTCGAGATCCCGTGCCGGGACGCGGTTTCGAGATACCGCTCGATGTGCTCCATATAGGAATCGTGTTCCTTCTGCCACACGGGAAAGCTGCCGATGACCCGGATCGTGTTGAAGCCGATCTCCGCCGCCATGGCAAGCTCCTCGTCCGCGGTTCTGAGCCTCTCCCCGAATCCGTATTCCTGCCACTGGTCGATCCGGTTTGCGCAGTCCGAGCTCATGAAATTGCATCCCCGGAACCACGGGCGGGCGTTGTACCATTCCCACGCTTTTTCGGGCGTCCATCTGTCTTTCATGTTCTTCCCTCTCCTCCGTTCTGATGCTGGGTTCCCGTTCCCGAAAAGGAATCGGGTGTTATAAGGTTTTCGCTCCGCGCGGCGGGAACCGTTTCCGGCCATGCGCGGAACGCCTGTCGATCCATACTTAACTGTGCTCCGCCAGCCAGATGGACACGCGGGACTGGATCTTTTTCGCGCAGTCTTTCGCGTTGTCCACGCCGGTGAGGAAGGCGGAGATCTCCTCGGAGATGATTTCGGTGATCTCCGGGTCAAGACGCTCGGTCAGGGGATAGCCCGCGTCGTTGTCGAGGAACGCCTCGAAGCGCGCGAAATCCTCCGCCGTCGGGACGGAGACCCATCCGGGAGAGCCGAGATCGTCTATGGTCGGGAAATTCCCGTCCGGCGCGCTCCTGCGTTTTGTGGTTCTTCCCCAGCCGCCCGCGTCATGGGTGAGCTCAAGCATCATGTGATCCCCCCGCTCGATGCACTCCGCCGCCCTTTCCTCGTAGGTCTGCTTCACGATGGGGAGGAAGACGTCAAACCCTGTCACGAGCGTGCGGATGACGTCCCACGCAAGGGCTTCTTCGGTACAGAAGTCCGTCATGAGGATCGCGGCCTCGCACTGAACATAGGCCCCGTTGCGTCCCTCGGCAGGGAATCCGACGATCGTCCAGTCCTTCGTGCCGAACTCAGCCTCCATAAGCTCCACCGCCTGGTCCGGCAGTTCGAGGTGACCCGTCTCCAGCGCGACCCGCCCGGTGTAGTAGTATTCCGCTGTGTCCTGCCGCAGCCCGACAAGATCCGGCGTGTTCGAGTCCCCCGTCTTCCCGGCCTCCGGGAGGGAAGCGAGAAAGTTCAGCCAGCGCAGAAATTCCGGGGAGTCAAAGGAAGCGGATGCGGATTTCCGGTCGATGAACGCGGCATATCCGTCCGGTCCGAGCAGCCTCTGCGCCGCGGTCTCCCGGTACAGACCGCCGATGAGATACGAACCCTCCGGCATACTATCTGCAAAATCCAAAAGTTCCGTCAGCGTCCATCCCGACGACGACCCGCCCCCGTCCGACCATTTTTCGAGGAGAGAGGTCGGCCCGTAGAGCGTGCTCACCTGAAAGGTCGACGCGATCCCCCACATCCCGCCGTCTTCCGCCGTGAAATACCGCCGCACCGCTCCGAACAGATTTTCCGGGTTCAGCGCGGGGTCGGACTCGAGAAAGGGCGTGAGATCCCGGTACAGTCTGTTCTTCAGCATTTGTTCGATCTCCGCGCCAAAGTCCGGCTCTTGATAACTGCGCGGCGAGGCGATGACGATATCCGGCTTGATCTTTCCCGTGACGAGGTCGGTGGTAAGCTTCTGCGTCCCGCCGTACAGATTCTCGTTCGTGTTGTACTGCATGTAATCGGTCAGGATGACGCGCGTCTCCGGGTGGGATTTGTTGTATTCCACGATCTGAAAGGAGTAGTTCGCCATCGACGCTCCGAATGCGCTGGCCGCGATCTCGATCGTCGGGACGGAGGAGAGGTCGATGTCCCCGAGCGCCATGTAGATCATGAGTCTGCCGTCCGCCTCGGTGAACAGGAGGTTTTCCGCGTCGAGAACGCCCCGGAGACGGGAATTTCCCGCGAGAATCCCCGAGTTCTGAAAGTCCATCAGAAGCACGCGCTCCGTGCCGTTCCATCCGAAGACTCCCGCGTCCGTCTCATAGAAGAAATCATAGCCGTCCCCGAACGCGATCCCGGACGGGCGATCCCCGAAGCGCAGAGCGGATTCCCCGCCCGTCTTCCCGTCGAGGATGCGGACGCCGTCGTCTGCGGGGACCCAGACCGATCCGTCCGGCGCGGCGCAGAGGGGTGCATAATACCCCCGCGAGACGAAAGAGGTCACAAACGAAAACTCCGGCGAGAGCACAACGATCTCAAGAGGGGAGCCGAGCCAGATATCCCCGTCCGCGTCCACGGCGAGGGAGGTGATCCGAAAGCCCCCGTTCTCCCCCTCCTGCATGTCAGCCGTTGAAAAGAAGGCGCGCACATCCTCCCGCATTCGCACCTCCCCGGTCTCAAAATCGCAGAGGTGGAGCGTCTCGCCGGTCGTTCGCCTGTCGGCACGGACCGCGGTCAGGTACGCATAGCAGTTTTCCCCGAACGCACCCGCGCTCACCGAAGCATCCTCCGGCACGTTCAGAAGCAGGTCTTCCGTCACTTCCCCGTCCCCGCTCAGAGTCAGAAGATGCGTCTGTCCGTCGGCGTCACCCGCGCAGAAGGTCACATATCCCGCCGCGTCGATCCTTACCGCGCCTTCCGTCGGTCTGAACGTGCCCGGAAGGGGGATTTCTTCCCCGCGGTAAACGCCCGTGAGCACTCCGACCCGCCCCGGATCACCGGAATCCCCTTTTTCCGACGGCGTGATGTGCAGCCCGCCTTGATCCCCGCACCCCGTGAAGAACAAAACTCCCGCGAGAACCAAAGCAAGCCATGTCCGAATACGCATTCCAAAGCCTCCGAATTCCGCAGCGGAATCTTTCCGATCCGGCGCCGTTCTGTACAGCCATTCTTCGTTCTTCACTGATGCTCACTGAGCCAAATCCCCGCGCGGGACTGGATCTTCTTCGCGCAGTCTTCTGCCGACGACGCGCCGCCGAGGAACACCGAGATCTCCTCTTCGACGATCTCCGCGGGCACCCCGTTCACGGCCGGCATACCGATCTCATCCAGCATGGTCTTCATCTCCGCCGCGTCCTCCTCCGTGAAGCGGGCGAGGATGCCGGGCTCGCGCAGGTCGCCGGCCGACGGAGGATTTTCCGGGTCGTATGGGAAAGATCCGCCCGATCCGCTGTAATAGCGCGCGAACACCGTGTTGTAATAAGACTGCGCATAGCGGTCAAAGGTGGTCTTCAGCGTCGGGAAACCGGAATGCGTCCACCAATCCCAGCCGAACCTGTCCTCCGCGTCGATAAAGCAGCTGCGGATAAACGCCCATCCCGCGTCGGGATTTTCGCTGAAAGACGGGATCATGAAGACGGTGTCCGCTTCGACGGCAGTCCCGCACGGGCCCACCGTCGGATACCCGATCAGCGCGGCCTCCTCCGTCCCAAATACCGCCCGCCGCGCGATGTAGGAATCGACGTCGTTCCAATCCGCACGGGCAAGCGCGACCTTTCCGGTCAGACGCCGCTCGGTGTTCTCGTCGTCGGAGAACCGCCTCATTTTCTCAAAGGTCGGAAGGGACGCCAGAAAATCCAGCCAGCGAACGAAATCCGGGCTGTCAAAGCCGGAGATCCCGCGCTCCCGATCGACAAACTGACCGTAACCCGCCGCGCCGAGCAAGGTGAACTCCGCCCGCTCCACGTTCAGGTTCTCCGCAAGCGATGCGTCTTCGGGCAGACCGGACGCAAAATCGAGCAGATCGCCGAGGGTCCACGACTCCCGCCCCGCCCAGGGTCCGAGCAATTCCGGCGCGGCAATCAGGGTCGATACCTCATAATACAGCGGCAGAGCGAAAAGCTCCCCTTCTGCCGTGGAATATGTCGTTTTCACACACCCGAACACATTGTCCTCACGGACGCGGTCGTCGGATTTCAGATAGGTACGCAGATCCACGAACGCGCCCTGCCGGAGAAGCCAGAGAATGTCATCCGTATCCGGATCACCGACTATCAGATCCGGGCGAGCCGTCCCCGCAGACAGTTCAAACGCGAGCTGCCGCGCACCGCCCCACGGATCGTCGTTTGTGCTGTATGCCGTATAGTCCTTCACCACGACGCGCTTGTCCGGGTTTGCCCTGTTGAATGCCGTGATCGACGAGCGGACGCAGATCGGGAGCGGGGAGGAATGCGCGAGCTCGATCACAGCGACGTTCGAGAGGTCGACGTCGGCAGCGCGCCGGCAGAGAACGGGTCTGTATTCGCCGTTCGCGTCCGGTTCGGAGAGAAAAACGGTATCCCCGTCGGGCATCAGGAGCAGAACGGAATCCGGGTCGATGTCGGAGTTCAGAAAGTCCGCGCTCTTCTCCCCCGTCGGCGTTCCCTTCTTCGGGACGTTCAGGCGGTAAATCCCGTCGCCCGCGATATAGTACAGCGAATCCCCCGCCGCCGTGACCTCCTTCGCACCGTCGGGCAGGAGGCGGATCTCTCCGAGATTCTGCGTCTCCCGGTCGATTTCGGCGATCCCATAGCCTTCGGCGAAATAGCCCTCGGCCCAGAGCGTCCCGTCCGGTTGGACCGAAAGGCCCCCGAACATCCCTGCCGCCGTGACGGTGAGGAAGGCCCTGAAATCCGCGTCGAATCCCACGATCTTCTCGTCCGTAACGACGTAGATATTCCCCGCGCCGTCCGATGCCGCCGCCTGCACAAGGGTCTGCGTCCCGCGGATCGAATCGGTGATGTCCGCCTGCGCGAGAATGCCGGAGCCGTCCTCCGAGATCCGCAGAACGGAGGTCCGGTCGTCCTCCCCGGACGTCACAAGGATGATTTCGCCGTTCGCGAGCGTTCCCGCGCAGACATTGCCGAATTCTGCGGTATCGCGCATCGACTGCACGCCTTCGGGGGTGAGGGCGGCAAGACACTGACTCCTCACATAAGCGACCGTGCCGTCTTCGTTTTCCGTCTCCGTCATTTTCTGCAAAAGACAGATGAACTCGCCGGATTCCGGATCATAGCGCGGCGTGACATACCGCCCCGGAATCCATCCGTCCGACAGCGGGTACTCCGTCGCGCCGAAAACCCCTGTGAGGATTCCCTCCCGCTCCGGTCCGCTCTTCTTCCCCGCGCACCCCGCCAGCGTCAGTACCCCCCAAAACGCCAGAATCAGCGCAAGCACTCTTGTCCTCATGTCACAAACCTCCGACTATTGCAGTTCACATCCCTACAATAGCAGATTTTTATACGCACGTCAAGTTATCTGCGCCGATATTTATAGAATATTTACAAACGGAAAGGAGTTCTTTTTCCCCTGCGGGATCTGCCGTCTGCGCGCCGCTGTGTACATCCGGAGCTTTATCCTATTCTCACCGGTCCGGGTCTGCGTTTTCGATCGGGTCGGGAACCGCTCTGCGATCTTCAAGTGTCACAGCAGCCTCCCGCGGCATCCTTCCATAGGCAATGATAACATACCCGGCAGACCTTGTCAAGCCTTCATTCTCCGGCTGTTGATCCGATTTCCTAAGCAGAAAGAACGGTCATTCTCATTGGGCAGGTCTTGCGGCTCCGAACGACTGCACCCGGCAGACGATCCCCTCCCGTCCGAGGAGCATCGGGCTGAGATTGTGAACAATCGGTAACAATTCTGCCGGGGGGGCTTGACTCGGCCAGATATGTATGATAAAATATATTTGCATCATACATGAAGAAAGGAGGGGCCATGGAATACGATTATCACGAGGCGATGAAGCTTTCCAATCAGCTATGCTTTCCGCTTTACGCCGCCGCAAGGAATGTGACCGGTCTCTACACGCCCTGGCTGAAACCGCTGGGCCTGACTTATACCCAGTACATCGTTTTTCTGGTGCTGTGGGAGAAAGACGGCATATCCGTCACGGAAATCGGGGAAAAGCTGATGCTGGACAACGGGACCCTCTCTCCCCTGCTGAAAAAGCTGGAGAAGGCGGGATATGTGGAAAGACACCGCCGTCCCGAGGATGACCGCGTGGTCGAGATCACCCTCACGGACGCGGGCAGAGCATTGCGGGAAAAGGCGGAGGACATCCCGTTCAAAGTCGCGGGCTGCATCGATCTGCCGCCGGAAAAAGCAAGGACATTATACGAGCTGCTCTATGAGCTTCTGAAAAATCAGGGTCACGGAC
>Ga0310695_10014566_pt1 | contig 10604 bp, 8 predicted proteins | sample RumenRJG_04DNA_FD_203882 | JGI IMG/M metagenome (GOLD analysis project Ga0310695, IMG submission 203882) | Bovine rumen microbial communities from Lethbridge, Alberta, Canada - RJG_04 (v2) (version 2) | ecosystem: Host-associated > Mammals > Digestive system > Stomach > Rumen | place: Canada... | reverse complement strand
TGACGCCTGCTGGCGCAGGGGCGGGGCGCGGCGAGTCGACGACCACGGCGGCAGGGATGTGCCGCGGTGGTTCTGCGTTCGTTTGCGCGGAATGGACTTGCGCACCGCCAGCCGAGGGGATAACAGGGCCTTGATGTCCAGAAATGGGCGTTACTTCTGGGAAGGGCGTTGCTTTTGGGAGGGACGCCGTTTCCTGGAGGGGCGCCGTTTCCTCTGCAATCATGGGATGCACAGACGGTGTCGCAACGGCGTCCCGGGCGAATGCTTGGAAAATCCTTGGCAGGGCTGGAGTTACATCGTCAGATGGCGTCTGCCGCGAAGTGGCTGCGTCGACGGGCGCGGTGACGCGGAGGATCGTGCGATGGATGTCGGGCGAGGCGGCGCCTCCGGACATCGTTCGCTCGAAGCGCGAGATGGATTCGGCGGACGGCATGGCGCTCGGCACGGCAACCGCGTCGTCGGGCGCGGCGCCTTTCCTTAACACGATGTCAGGGAGGCTCAGCGGCGTCAGCCCGCTTGTGTCTGGGAGGGAGAATGGTGATGGTTTCATTGCAACATCTCCGAAACTGAATGATATGGCGTCAATCATCAAGGTCCTGCTTCCTTCCCGTGAAGTCCTCGAGTTCGCCTTCGGTCCGGGCTTCTGCCGCCTTTTCTTCCTCCTCGACCCATGCGTCGCGGTGTTCGTCGAGTTTCATCCTGTTCTTCGTGGCGATGACGAAGGCCGCGCGCGCCTGCTCCGCGGCGGCCTCGCGCTTTCGAAGCTCGCTCTCGGCCTGGTGCACGTTGTCAAGCCGCAGAGCGCCTTCCTCGTCGATCCTCGCGACACCTTCCTGGGCGAGGTCGATCTGCTCGCGGCTGACCGGACGGCCGATGATCGCGGCGTATATGCGGTCGCGGCGCTCTTCCTTCGTGCGCTCGAACTCGGACAGCTCGCGCTTGCGGTCCTCGACGGCGTCCTCGGCCGTGCGCACGGCCCGCTTCGCGGCGATCAGCTCGCCGGACGCGCGGTCCTCGCGCATGATGCGGATGTTGAGGAGCGGCTGGAGAAGATATGCCATCAGGTCTTCCCTCCTTCCCCGTCGCCTGGCGTGGGTTCGCCGCGGACATCGCCGAAAGGCGGCACGGAAAAGGAAAACGCCCGGGCGACGAGCCTTCCAAGCTCGTCCCCGCGGTCCAGGGCGTCGCGGACCTCGGCGTCCGCCAGATGTATGTCTTCTTCCGTCTCCACGGAACATAAACACGCGGGGACGCGGAAAAGTTACATGAATTTTCTCTTTCGTAAATATGCGGCAATGTGGTATAATGTTGAAGCAGGTGAAAAAGAAAGCCGTTTAAGCCGCAGTCTTTCCCTGGAAGGGGATAGGCGGCGGCATGGAGGCACCAAGAAAGGGTCGGCGTCGAAATGGACGAACAGCAGAATGACGTAAAGGCGTATCTCGCGCGCATACGCAAAACTGTTGAGAAAAGCGAGAGCCTCATTGCGCAGGCGGAGCTTCGCATTGCCGAGACGGACCGCATGCTGGAGCGGCAGGGCCTTACGCGCGAGCAGGTTCTCGCGATGCGGTTTTCCGAGGCGCAGATCGAGGCGGCCAACGCAGAGCTGAAGCGGCGCGGGCTCAGTCCGATTGAGCAGTGGGGGATGGGCTCGGCGGAAACGGCGGCGGAGGCGCCCGCCCCGGCGCACGACTACGCGCCGGCCCCGGTGTCGCTTGACGATGAACTCGAGAACCGGCAGAGAAAATTTGGCATGATGATGAAACCTTTTCAGATCTGACGTGTAGACAGGGCGGATAAAAAGAAAGGAGCCCAACAATGGGAGACGGAATAACAATAGTACAGCAGCGTCCGCAGGACGTGGGAATCGGCGGGCAGTTAGCGGCAGGACTCCAGTCGTCCGACCTGAAGCAGCCGGTGGCGACGAAGTCGGTGATGTCAGGCGAGTCGCTGAAGGTCACCTCCGGCGCGGCGACGGACCTCGACAAGCTCGTCGCGCAGCTGAAGGTCGAGAACGAGGACACGAGGAAGACGGTCGCCCAGTGCAGGATCGCGATGCTGATGACGGTCCTCAACTCCATGTCCCTGCACATCTCCGAGACGCAGAAGTCGAACCTGATGCGGCTTGAGCTTCTCAATCTTGAGCTCATAGAGGTCGGTTCCGAGCTTGAAGGCTACACGGCTGATAAGGCTGTGGCCGAGGGCCGGAGCGCCGAGCTGGAGGCCAAGATACAGGCGCTGGAGGAGGCCATCAAGCAGGCCATCGAGGATGGCGAGACGCACCGCGAGCAGATGGAGCAGCTCAAGGCTCAGAAGGAGCTGGAGGACGCGAAGATACTCCGCCTCACCAACTCCATCAAGTCCGCCACGGTCAAGATGGCCGAGCTGAAGGACAAGATCGCCAGCTGCTCCGAGGCCATCGGCGCGGCGACGCTCGACGAGGTCGCGGCGGCTGTCAAGGCCGCGGCCGGCGAGGTCAAGGCCCCCCAGGATGCCGAGTCCGACGCCGAGCGCGAGAAGGCCGAGAAGAAGGCCGAGGCCATGGATGTCTCGAACATCATCCACGACGCCCTCGACAAGATGTGCGACGACATCGCCAAGATGATCGCCGACAGGCGGCTTGAGCCGGTGTGAGGCGCGGGAGCCGAACGCGAGTGCGCGGCCCGGGGAGCCCCCGGGCCTGACGTCTAAGTAAACAGAAACCAAAAGGAGAAAACCAAAATGGACCAAGAGATGACGAGCAAGAGGATCGCCGATGCGGCAAAGAAGTTTGTCGAGGAAGGCACCACGCTGAAGGAGTTCAAGGGCATTTCGAATGCCGAGCTGGAGGCGGTGTACTCGCTCGCGTTCGGCTACTACCAGACCGGGAAGTACGACGAGGCCGCCAAGCTGTTCCAGTTCCTCGTCCTATTCGACCACCTGAACGCCAAGTTCTGGATCGGCATGGGCGCGGTGCAGCAGGTGAAGAAGGACTTCAAGGGCGCGGTCGCCTCGTATGCGTACGCGTCGTTCCTCGACCTCGAGAACCCCAAGCCGCAGCTCCACGCGGCGGAGTGCTACCTCGCGATGGGCGACAAGGCGAACGCCTCGAGCGCCCTCGCCGCGCTCGAGGAGTACTGCCCGAAGGACACCGACGTCGGCCGCGAATACCGCGCCAAGGCGGAGAGCCTGAAGAAAATCATAGAAGCGGCGTAACCTTTTCGCCGCGCATGTGTAGACAGGGTGAACCGGAACTGCCCTGGGCCCGAGTGAACGAGGGGCCGGGGAGTCCGGAAGTGCAACCCGAAAGGAGGAAAGAACATGGCAGTAGGACTTAACACAGGTGCGCCGCAGACGCAGCTCAACGCGGCTGCGCTCGAGCAGGCGACGAAGCTCGCGGGGGCTGACTCCGAGAAGCTGAAGGCGGTCGTGAGCAAGGCCCTCGAGGTGCTTGCCGGGGCCAACGTGAAGGTGACGCGGCAGGACTCGACCGGCACGGACGGCGCGGCGGACAAGAAGACCACCGGCGCGACGTCGACGCCGGCCCTGGACAACCCCGACGACGCGAAGGCCCGCGAGGCGAACCTCGAGAAGCTGATCGCGTACCTCCAGCTCGACAACGAGGAGCGCCAGGCCGAGATGGCCAGGGACCGCATCGCGACGAACAAGGACTCCTTCGCGAAGGAGCACGAACACCGCACCGAGAAGATCAACAAGTCCATCGCGGACATGGACAAGGCCGAGAAGTCGCGCAAGGCGTCCAGTATATTCGGCTGGCTCATGGCCGCGATCGCGGTCATCGTGGCGGTCGTCGCCTGCGTCGCGACGGGCGGCCTCGCGATCGGCCCGGTCGTCGGCGCCCTGGTCGCCGTCGGCCTCCAGATCGCGAACGAGGCGGGGGTGATGGACAAGGTCACCGAGGCGCTGTCGGACTTCCTGGTGAACAAGTGCGGCATGAGCAAGAGCGCGGCGCAGATCGTCGCCGCGATCGCGATCACGGTCGCCATCATCGCGTTCTCCGCCGGTTCCGGCTGGGCCGCGGGCAAGGTCGCCGTCAGCAGCGGGCTCCAGGCCACCCTCTCGCACGCGGTATCGGCGAGCGTGCAGAGCGCCGCGGAAATCGCCTCCAAGGTCGCGACGGCCGTCTCCCGCGTCGTGCAGCTCGGCAGCGTCACGGCAGGCTCCGTGGCGGCGTACACCGGATACAAGGCGGGGATGTCCTCGGCCGATGCCACGGAGACGGCGAGGTTTGTCGCCGCCCTCAAGCAGCGCATGGAGGAGAGCCAGGAGGAGCTCGAGGCCATCCTCGAGCTGATCCAGGGCAACATCTCCCAGGTCGCCGGCCTCATCGACTCCGCAACCGACACCTCCAACGAAATTGCGCGGAACATCGGCTCGATGGCGTAACCTTCCGACGGTTCGCGTGTAGACAGTGCGGAAACGCAAGCAAAACAAGAAAGGAGATTTCCAATGAGCATACAGGTGAACACAGGCGCGACGGCGGTGAACTGGGAGTCGCTGCTGAGCAAGATCGGCGACGTGCAGAAGACGTCCGGCGCCGACGGCAAGGAGTCCTTCACCGTCACCATGAAGGTGGGCGACGAGACGAAGACCTATTCGTTCGGCATCCCGGACGACCTCGAGGCGCCGAATTCCGTCGACCAGAACGCGATCAACTCGCTCTGCGACAAGCTGCTGGCGGACAAGGACACGTTCAACCTCTCGGACGAGGACATCAAGGCCCTGAAGGAGGCGCTGACCAATGCCCTCACCCAGACCGGGGCCGGCAAGGTGTCGGACGCGAAGAAGACCTTGATGTTCGACATCTACCAGATGATGGCGCTTCTCGTCGAGGTTGCGCAGAAAGAGCGCGACGCGGCGCGCGAACAGCGCCAGGCGGAGAACGTCTCGATACAGACGAGCATCCTCTCCCAGGCGAGCATGCAGCGCAGGGCCGCGCTCGTGTCGATGATCGCGAGCGTCGCGTGCTGCGCCATCCAGGTGGGCATCTCCCTGAGGGTCATGGGCAAGCAGACCTCCGCGTTCAATACGCAGATGCAGACCCTGGAGACGACGGGCGTCAAGGGCGCGCAGAACACGCTCACGCAGCACACGAACGAGCTGAAGAGCTACCAGGCGGACGTCATGTACGGCAAGAACGCCCAGGGCGTCCCCCTCACTCCGGAGGCTCGCGAGGCAAAGATCACGGAGCTGAAGGCCAACGTCGTGGCGGACAAGGTGAACGTCGAGAGGGCTCAGAACATGCGCGCCGCCGACGAGACGTATCTGCAGGCGACACGCGACTTCGCCAAGTTCGAGACGTACAACAACATGATCTTCGCGCTCGGCAACGTCGCGCAGAGCATGGTGCAGAGCGCCAACTCCTTCATCCAGGCGAACGCGACGGAGATCAGCGCGGTCGCTGAGCGGCAGCGCGAGGAGCTCGACCAGACGAGGGACCTCTTCAACCAGGCCCAGGAGCTCGTCAACCAGGTCGTGAAGCTCATGCAGGCCGTCATCTCGGCGGAGACGCAGTCCATGCGCGACGCCATCCAGGTCTGATGGATCGCCAGCCCAGGCGCCGTGCGCACCCGCGCGCGGCGCCTTCGCCTTTTAAAACCCTTTGCGCCGGAAAGGGCGTTTGTGATATAATTACCGGCCATGGGAATGCCATTCCACATTGCAGGGCCCGAGACCCGAACTAGATGGGTCAGGCCGGAGATCGGCTCGGGCGGGGACGGGCACACGTTCCCCGGCGCGGCGTACCCCTTCGGGCTGGTGCAGCCGTCGCCGGACACCGGGCGCGAGGGATACCGCTACTGCGCCGGATACCGCTACGAGGACGACCGCATCCTCGGCTTCTCGCAGACGCACCTGAGCGGCACGGGCTGCGGCGACCTCGGCGACGTGCGCATCATGCCGTTCGCTGGAGAGCCCTCGCCCGACGCCTCCTCCGCGTTCCGCAAGGAGACGCAGACGTGCGCCCCGGGCTACTACGCCGTCACCCTCGACGACTGCGACGTGCGCGTGGAGGCGACCGCCGCCGCGCACACCGCTGTCTACCGCTTCACGGGCGCGGGGGCGAAGGCGATGAAGCTTCTCCTCGACTGCCAGTGGGGCATCGGCGGGAAGGTCCTTTCGAGGACGATCCTCTCAAGTGACGTAAGCGTGCAGGGAAGGCGCGTCGTCTCCGGCACCAACGTCCGCAGGCACTGGGTGGAGCGCCGCTATTCGTTCGTCATCGAGTGCAGCCGCGATTTCGAGACGCCCGCCGTGCTCGAGCCGCTTTCCCCCGACGAGAAGGCGCCGCGCATGGCTCTTCAGTTTGGCGAAGGCGACGGGCCGCTGATTATCAAGATTGGTTATTCGCTAGTGGATGAGGACGGCGCGCTGCGCAACATGGACGCGGAGTGCCCGGGCTTCGACTTCGACGCCGTGCGCGCGGCGGCGGAACGCGAATGGGAGCGCCAGCTCTCGCGCATGGACGCCGAGGGGACGGACGACGAGAGGACGAACTTCTACTCCGCGCTCTACCGTCTGCTCATCCAGCCCGCCAACATCGCGGACGTCGACGGACGCTACCGCGGCGCGGACGGCGAGGTGCATGTCGCGCCGGGCGGGCGCTACTATTCGACGCTCTCGCTCTGGGACACCTTCCGCGCCGCGCATCCGCTCCACACGCTGATTTCGTCCGAGATGGGGGACGATTTCGTCGAGACGATGCTCGAGCACCAGAAGGCCGCCGGGTTTCTCCCGATCTGGACGCTCATGGGACGCGACAACCAGTGCATGATCGGTACGCACTCCGTGCCGGTCATCGTCGACTGGTTCCTGAAGACCGAGGCGCTTTCGCGCCCCGCCGCGCCCGGCGGGGCGGACGCCGCGTCGCGCCACGCGCGCGACCGCGCGTTCTGGGAGGCGGCGTTCGCCGCGATCAAGGATTCGCTCACCTGCCTCCACAAGGGACGCATCCTCGAGGACTGGCCCGCCCTCGACAAGTACGGCTACTACCCGAACGACATCGTGACGAGCGAATCCGTCTCGCGCCTCCTCGAAAGCTGCTATGACGACTGGTGCGCGGCGCGCATGGCGGAGAGGCTCGGCTTCGCGGACGACGCGGCGTTCTTCCTGAAGCGCTCGCGCAACTGGCGGAACGTGGTCGACCCCGAGACGCATTTCGTGCGCGGACGCGACACCAAGGGGAACTGGACGACGCCGTTCAACCCGCTCGCCCTCGGGCGCAACGCCGGGTCGGGAAGCGACTTCACCGAGGGAAACGCCTGGCAGTGGACGTGGCACGTCCTGCACGAGCCCGAGGCTCTAATCGAGGCCGTCGGCGGGAAGGACGTCGCCGGCGAACGGCTCTGCCGCCTCTTCACGCTCGAGGCCGACGAGTTCGAGACCGGCACGTGCGACGACGTCACCGGCCTCATGGGGCAGTACTGCCACGGCAACGAGCCGAGCCACCACGTCCTCTACCTCATGAGGTACGCCGGACGCGAGGCGCGGCAGGCGGAGCTTTTGAGGGATGTCTTCGGGAGGTTCTACGTCAACAGGCCCGACGGGCTCTGCGGCAACGACGACTGCGGGCAGATGAGCGCATGGTATCTCTTCTCGGCGATGGGCTTCTATCCGATGAACCCCGCGAGCGGCGAATACGTGCTCGGCGCGCCGCAGCTTCCGAAGGTGACGCTTTGCGTGGGGAACGGGGAACGTATCCCCCGAGCGAAGCGAGTCGCCGAAGGCGATGCCCTAGCAGGGGTGGGAACGGGGAACGGGTATTTCACCGTCGTTGCGCGGAACCTCTCGGCCGAAAACAAGTACGTAAAGTCGGTCACGCTCAACGGCGTGCCGCTCAAGGGCTTCACCATCCGCCACGAGGACATCCTGAAGGGCGGCGAACTGGTGTTCGAGATGACAGGGAGCGCCGCAGGGGATGCGCCCGTGGAGGGGCCGTGAGAATCGCGCGCTCGATACTTGCCCTGCTGGCCTCGTCCTTCATTGCGACCGGGGCGTTCGCTTTGAACGTCGTCTGGGACGATCGCACACCCGAGGATAGCCGAAAGTGGGCGGACAAGCACTACATCCGCGAGCAGATGGAAGTGGTCGGCAAGAAGATCTGCCAGGCGCTGTACGAAGGCCACGGGCGCGTGAACCTCCACGAGGACTTCACGATCATCCTCTACCTCGCGCCCGTCAAGGGCGGCAACCCGGCGTTCGCGTCGGGCCGGCGGATCACATGGAAGGTCGGCCCGAATCCAAGCGGGAACCCCGGACTGGGCCTCCTGTGCCACGAGATGACGCACGTCCTCGACATGGGCTCCGACGGCGTGTTCACCGAGGCGATGGCCGACTGGACGCGCAACTACAAGGTGAACTTCCGCGGATGCTCCAATCCCCCTTACGTCCTCGGCCTGCGCTACAAGGCGCTGCGCGGCGGGCGCCACTACGGAAAGTACGTCGCCGGCGCCCACTTCATCGACTTCATGACGCAGAGCTACGGAGAGGGGACGATCTACAGGATCCTCCAGGGCTACAAGCAGCACGGCAAGGGCCACTGGGCGAAGACGTTCGGCAAGAACTTCGACGGGCTCGTCAGCGAGTGGCGGAACATGCAGACGATCTACGACCCGGTGTACCAGTGGACGTACAACGGAACCTCGTCCGGGGTCGTCCGCCACGACGGCAAGTTCTGCTCCCCAGGTTCGGTCAGGTGCGAGGACACTCCCAACGGCATTGGCGCATGGCTCACGGGCGCCACCGCCACGAAGGTGAACAAGTGCGGCGGCGACATGACAATCGCCCTGCACGGACGCCTCCCCAGGAAAGGCAAGGTCGCGATAGCTTCGCTAGGCTCGGCCAGGGAGGGGAACGGCAAGGCGCTGCTTCTCGCGACGACGTCCGCCAGGGACGCCCTCGCGGCGCACGTCGTCGCGTCCGTGCCGGGCAAGGGATGCGCGATCGTCTCGACGACGGCGGTGCCGGTGCCGAACCTCGCCGCCGGCCCGCATTCCATAATCCTGGCGACCCGCGGCGGAAACGAGGCCGTGGTGGTGGTGGACGGCAAGCCTGCCGCCAAGGTGGACATGAAGGCGAAATGCGACGGCTGCACCTTCACGCCGGCGTTCGCGGTCGGCGGAATGGCGGGCGGGATCGGCGTACATGGGATATCCGAGCCGAATGGCGAGGGCGGCGTGTGCCTCGACGACGTGCGCGTGTTCACGCGGACGTTCCGCGAACGCGAGACGAAGCAGTACGCGACGACCTTCGGCCCCGACTACCGCGGCGCGGTCGCCGTCGCGGCCTCGTGGTGCGGCGGGCAGGGCGATTCGGACGTAGGCAACCCCAACGGCTGGTTCTGCGTGAACTCCCTTGGCGAGAGGGTCCACGTGCTTCCGACGAAGGACACCGCCGTCACGGTCAGCGGGACGGCGCTGCCGTCGATTCCCCCCGGCACCAAGTTCGCCTGCAAGTCGTTCACCATAGACGGATGGGCGGTCGCGGACTCCGCGAACGTCGACCTGCGCGGGGTGAGGATCGTCGACGTGGACGACAACGCCCGGATCATCACGAGAAACGGGCACGGCATCGCGGTGAACGCCATCCGCGCCAACCGCATCAGGCTAGACGGCAACCTCGCCGTCGTCGGCGGAATCAAGGCGACCGGGAACCTGGAGATGAGGGAGGGCAGCTCGCTGCGGTTCCCCGCGAATCCGGACATGACGCTCGTGAAGTCGATCTCGGTCAGGGGGAAGGACTCGGTCGTCCTGAAGCCGGGTGCGCCGGCAAAGAGGGGGAGCTTCCAGAAGATACTGCGCATCGAGGAGATGCCTGCGGACCTAACGCGGTTCAGGCTGAACGCCGGAAGCGACGAGAAGGCGGCGACGTTCAGCGCCGCGCCGGGAGGCAAGTACCTCGGCGTCACCCCGTACAGATGAGGCGCTTCCGGGGCAAGATGAATTTTGTCAGAAACCGCCGTCGTGTCGTCCTAACCCAGTGTAAGCGCGAGAATGGGCTTGCGCGAATGACGAAAGGAACACGACAATGAACAACAAGGCAATACAGAAGTTGATGATGGCTCTTGCGGTCTGCGGCGCACTTTGCGGCACGACGTTCGCCGCCCCGAAGGGAAATCCTCCGCCCAAGGGCAAGGCGCCCACGGCGATGAAGGCGCCGGCGCAGAAGCCTCGCGCGGCAAAGGCGCCCGCCCCGGCCAAAAAGACGGCAAAAACGCCCGCCAGGGCGACTGTGAATGTCCGCCCCGCTCCGGCGAGGAACACAACGAGGCATGAGGTCGTCCGCCACGCCCAGCCTCCTCCGGCGAGGCACTACGAGCGGCACCACGAGCCGAGGCATGACCATCATCGGCATGACCACCGCTGCCACGACAGCCACTGCCGCGACCACCACCACGACCACCGCTGCCATGACCCGCACTGCCACCACGGCGACACCCTCCACACGGAGGACTGGTGCGAAATCGGAGCGTCGCTCCTTGGCGGGCTCGTGGGGGGCCTGATCGGCGGCTCCATCTGACAAAGCGAAGTCTGCCTGCTCCAACGGCCCGACGCATCCCAAAGTCAAGGAAGGCTACATCAAAGCAAGTGAAGAAAAACAAATACTTCAGT
>Ga0310695_10014564_pt1 | contig 10605 bp, 1 predicted proteins | sample RumenRJG_04DNA_FD_203882 | JGI IMG/M metagenome (GOLD analysis project Ga0310695, IMG submission 203882) | Bovine rumen microbial communities from Lethbridge, Alberta, Canada - RJG_04 (v2) (version 2) | ecosystem: Host-associated > Mammals > Digestive system > Stomach > Rumen | place: Canada... | reverse complement strand
GCGAACGAGACCTGGTTGGACAGCGTCTGCACCGCCGCCGAAAGGTTCGTAACCGCCGCGACGCCCGTGAAGGCGTTGCCGGTTATCGTGACCGGGGCGGACGACGCCTTGAACGTTATCGACTTGAGGGCGATCTCGAGGTCGTTCACGACCGTCGCGTCCAGGGCGTCGATGAAGATGTCGTCGTTCGCGGCGGGAACGTTGCCGCCAAGCCAGTTGCCGGGCGTTGAAAGCTTTCCGTCGCCGGTCGCGCCAGTCCAGACCTTCGCCCCGTGGGTGTCGGGTTCGACACCCACCGCAAGGCGGAGCGTCCTCGAGTCGTTCGAGTAGAGCACAGCCGCGCCGACCGTCGGGTTCTGAAGCGCGAATTTCTCCGCATATCCGTCCGGGAGCGCGCCGGACGTCAAGGCGAGGACGCGATAGTGTCCAGCCGGAATTTCAGAGCCGTCGCCGATGACGAGCTTGACCTGCCCTTCCGCCGGGAGCACGATGCCGGTGCCGAGCAAGACCGGCAAGTCGCCGGATTCCGCCGTGACGAGCGGCACCGCGAGCGTCGTTCCCGCGCCGAACGTGTGAACGCCGGTGGAGAGCGCGGCCGTGTTGCTGCCGAACTTCAGCGTCGCCGTGTCCGTGACGGTGACCGGCGGCTGGACGGTGTTGCTCGCTTGCGTGGAATTGACCACAAGCGTGCCGCTTCCAGAAAGCATAAATGTGGGCGTGTAGTTGAATTTCATTCTTGCGTTCAGCGTAATCGTGCGGCCAACGCCGCTTTCGTCGTCGGTATTGAAGACGACGTCGCGGAACGCATGGATTTCTTCGGCGGAGTTGCCGCTTCCGTGAGTAATGGTGAAGTCGGAATACCACGGACGGATCGTCTGCGAGTCGCCGTCCAGATTCCTGCCGATGCCGAGGCGCGAATTGCCGGTGCCGAACTCGATGCCGCCCTTGCCGATGAAGAACGTGCCCTGCGAAGCATTGTACTGGCAGGCGAAATACGGCGTATAACCGCTCGTCTGGTCGAGTTTCACCTTTTCGAACTTGAATGCATTCGCGTAACTCCATCCCGTATAGATGTCCTTTGTCGTCGAGCCGTTCACCGTCAGGCATTCCGTGACGACATATTCGCCGCGATTCTGGCAGGATAGACGCTGACCGTCGGCAAGCGCGACCGTCACCGTGGCGGCGGTGAACGCGCCTCCGTCGGAAATGGAAAGTTCCTTCGTATATCCGGCGCTGCCGACCGTGAGCGACGATCCGTCGTATATTATGTGGCGATAGTCGCCGCCGCGGGAACTTGCATACGACCACGCCGAAGAAGACGTCCTCGTCCAATGTCCGGCGTAGATATTGTGCGCGCCGGACGCATTGTCCATCGTCTCTTCGCCCGAGACGCCGCCCTCGAATATCACCATGCCGGCCGAGGAGATCGTGACCGAGTTGTTGTCATATCTCGCGCCGTGATACACTTCGATTGTCTTTCCTGCGGCATACGCGACGGGAGCCGTAAACGTGACGTTCGCCGCCGTCGAGAGGTTCGTTATCGCGAGGACGCCCGAAATCGCGTTGCCGGAAACAGTGACGTCGCCGATTCCCGCGCCGAACGTCATCGACCTCGCGGCGAAGCCGGAGATGTCGTTCACGAGCGTGCCGGAAGCGGACGGGAACACGAGGTCGGAGCCGTTCGCGGGGACGAACTCGGGCGACCAGTTGCCGGGCGTGGAGAACATGTTGCCGTCGTTCTCCGCGCCCGTCCACGTGCAGACCTGCTTGACGCCGCCCACGGAGAGGCGGACTTCCACGCCGGCGCGAACATACAGTTCCGCGTCGTCCGCCGTGGCGTTCTGAAGCTCGAACGCGGCAACGGCGTCTTCGGCGGCAATCCCGCCCGAAAGAGTGCAGATGCCGTAGTCGCCGGCCGCGAGTACCGAGCCGTCGCCAACTACGAGTTTCACCTTGCCTTCGCCGGAAACTGCAAACGTCGAACCGAGCGCGACGGAATCGACGCCAGGCGCGACTGCGGGAACGGCGAGCGTCGTCCCGGCCGCCATCGTGACGGGGCCGGTGCCGATGAACGCCGCGGCATTGCCGAACTTCAAGGTCGCCGTGTCTCTCACCTCAAGAGCGGCCGTGCGCTTCTGCCTGCCGGCGAGCGAGCCGCCGTTCTGGACGTACGTGCCGTTGCCGGATATGGTCAGCTTGCCGGCTTCAGAGCCGTTCTGCGTATAGACGCCGTTCATCGTGATCGTGCGCGGCGTTTCGCCGTCGGCATCCGTCGTCACGAATTCCGTATCGCCGTTCGTGTAGTAGTCGCCGCCGAATCCCGAATAATCTCCGTTCGGCTTTGCCATGACCGTGAAGTCGCTTCCCCACGGATGGATTCTTGCAAAGCAATATACCGGCGTCGCGTAAGTTCCTTTCGACGATGCGCCGTACTGCATGCCACCCTCGCCGACGTATATGTCATAACCGGTATTTTTATACGTTGTGGAAGCACCGTCGTTGCCGAGCCATATCACACCCGTGCCGTCGATACTTATCGTATTCGCCCAGAACGAGCCGAGGTTCTGCCCCGAAAAGCCGTAGGAAGCGGCATTGCCCGTGTAGCCGAGATGCTGGTTGCCGGAGCTGGTGAACGAATACTTGTCGAGGACGATGAACTTGCCCATGTTCCAGCACCAGGCGCGCTGGGCAGAGCTTATCGTCTTGTTCGAGACGACGAGCGAGCCGCCCGGCATGATCATGAATTCGTGCGTGTCGCCGCAATCGGCGGCGGTCGCCGTCACGGTCGAATTCGTGCCGACCGTCATGCGGTCCTGTCCGCCCGCCGCAGCCGAGAACCCGGTTGAATCGCTTGTCCAATAGAAAGCGCCCTTCATGTATTTCTTGTTCGTTCCGAGAGAAACCTGCGCTCCGGAAGCCCCGCCCGCGAAGTCGATTGTCGGGCCGGTAATGCCATAGGACGAATTCATCGTCGCCGCCGTGGTGTAGGTGACATTGCCCGAGAACGCAACCGGCGTATTCAAGACGGGCGTGACGGACGCGGAATTGTTCACCACGCTTCCGACGTTCGAGAACCCTTCGCCGGAGATCGAGAGCTGCCCGATTCCCGCGCCGAACGTTATCGTCGCCGGCGTGAGGCCGGGGATGTCGTTCACGAGCGCGCCGGAGGCGTTGTTGAACATCATTGCCTTTCCGTCGCCGGCCACGGGCGCCGCGCCGACCCAGTTCGCGGCGGTCGAGAAGAGGCCGTCGCCGCCTTCGCCGGTCCACACGTGGAAACCGGTGTTCGGCGCGCCCTCGCCGTCGACGGTGAGGACGAGATTGCCGCCCGAAACGGAAAGCGAGGCGTTCTTGCCCGCCACCGCAGACCCGCCAAGCGAGAAGCTGCCGGGGACGCCCGCGGCAAGGCTGCCGCTTGCGAGAGAAAGAACGGTGTAGTCGCCGTCGGCGAGAGGCGTTTCGCCTTCAACGACAAGCGCCGCCTGCGAAGCGGAAAGCGAGCCGACCGTGAGCGGCGTGACGCCGAAAGTCAAGTTGGATACGACGAGCGAGGTTCCCGCATTGAACGTGAGAGCGCCGCCGACCGTCGCCGTGCCGAGATCGGCCTGGGGGATTTCAAGGCGCGAGCCTTCGGTCAGCGTCACCGCGCCGGTGCCGGGCTTCTTCCCTGCGTTTATCGCGAACGTCGCCGAGTCTTCCACCGTCACGCCGTTCTTGAAGCCGGAGCCGTCGTTGTTGAACACGACCTTGCCGCCGCCTGTCACCTTGAGGCCGAGCGTATCCTGCAAGCTGCCGTTGATCGTTACGGTGTGGACCGTCGCGCCCTCGTCGTATTGAGGCTCGCCCACGACATAGTGGTCGGTGTCGATTGTAAGGATTGCGTTCTGGTAGCCGTAGATGGCCCAGTTGTTGCGGGCGTCAACCGACCAGTCGGCGAACGACTTGAGAGTCGTATTCGCCTCTACCATATAGCCGGCGTTGCCGTGGTTGCTCGTCCCGAACGTAAGGCCGCCCGGCCCAATCGCCCAAAGTCCGGAAGAATAATAGCGGGCGGCCTTGCTGTAATATCCGCAGTTGAGGTTGAACCAAGGCTGCGTATTAGCAGCCTTGTCAGTGGCGGCGCAAGTAAGCTTGTCGGCTATGATTATACCGTTCGCTCCGCGCGAATACGCCTGGAACGCGCAAGCTTTGCCGGTGGTAGTCTTGACTTCGCCGACGCGCACCGTTCCGCTGAGATGATCCACTATAAGCCCCCACCAGTAGCCGGAGTTCGCCTGGCGTTCATTCCCGTCTTTCGTTATAGTTCCCACATTCAACCTGCCGCCGTCGAGAATCTGGGTCCAGCTCGTTTCAGCGTTGGGGATGGTAACTACAGAGCCGCTCTTGACTATATTCATGTTGGCGGATTTCCACTGGCTGGAACTCGTCATTGTGAACTTGCCCCAGAACGAGCCGCTTGCCGTGGAGAACTGCGGCGCGGTGAAGCCGCCGGAGAAGAGCACGTAGCCGGAGGTGGTCTTCGGGATTGTCGGAGTGCCGGAATCGCAACTCAAGGCAAGCGCGATTTCATGGTTCACCGTGCCGCTGTTGGAGACAGTGGAAACGCCGGAAATGGGCTTGCCGACGAGTTTCACGAACGGAACCGTCTTGCCGAAGTATATTTCCGCGACGGAAAGATTCTCGACGTCGTTCGTGATTTCGCCGCCGACGGAGTTGAAAAAGATACTCGCCGTGGGACCGACATCCTGCGGACAACGGCCTCCCTGCCAGTTCGCAGCGGTCGAGAACTTGCCGTCGCCGCCAAGCCCCGTCCAAAGGCAATAGCCAGCCGTAGTATGCGGGGTATTACCCACATAGAGGTATACGGTTCCGCTGGTATTGGCGTTGAAGTTGTAGCCTACGCCCCCTTCCGTCGGGTTCGCGAGGACGAGACGCGAGAAGATTCCCTCGTCTATCGCGCCGGTGACGGAGAAGATGCTGTATTTGCCGGGCGCGAGCGTTTCAGTTCCCTCGCCGAGCTTGAGCGTGACGTTCCCTTCGCCGGCAACGGCAATTGAAGTGCCGAGCGCGACCGCGCCGGAACCGGCGGCGGGAAGCTGGAGCGTCGTGCCGCCGTAGAACGTGTGGGCCGCCGTGGAGAGCGAGGCCGTGGTGCTGCCGAACTTCAATGTCGCCGTGTCCTTGACCGTGACAGGCGGCTGGGCGGCGTTGTTGTGGATAGAGTTCAAGACAAGCGTTCCGCTGCCGGAGAGCGTGAACGTTGGCGTGTAGTTGAATCTCATCCTCGCATTCAGCGTAATCGTGCGGCCAATGCCGTTTTCGTCGTCGGTATTGATGACGAAGTTGCGGAATACATGAATCTCTTCTGCGGAGTTGCCGCTTCCGTGAGTAATGGTGAAGTCGGAATACCACGGGCGAAGCGTCTGCGTGTCGCCGGACCCGTTGTAGCCAAAACCGATGCGCGAATTGCCCGTTCCGTACACGATGCCGCCCTTGCCGATGAAGAACGTTCCCTGCGAGACGCCGCCGTTGCAGCCGAGCATGAACGTCCAGCCGCTCGTCTGGTCGAGTTTTATCTTCTCGAACTTGTACACGTCGCGGCCCGACAAGTAGCCGGTGTAGATATTCTTCGAGGTGTTGCCGGTTATCGTCAGGCAGTTCGTGACGACATACTCGCCGTAGTTGCGGACCGAGAAGCGCTGGCCGTCCGTCAGCGCGACCGTGATTGTCCCCGCCGTGAACGCGCCGCCGTCGCCGATGTAAAGTTCCTTCGTGTAGTCGGCGCTCCCGACCGTGAGCGAAGACCCGGGATAGATCGCCTGGCGGTAGTCGCCGCCCTGGCTCTTCGCGTGCGCGTATGCCGTAGCGGAAGTCCTCGTCCAGTGTCCGGCGAAGACGTTGCAGGAGCCGGAGGTGTTGCTTATAAGCTCGTCGCCCGTCACGCCGCCCTCGAATATGACATAGCCCTTTTCATCGAACGCAGTGCCGGAATTGTGGAATTTGCCTGCCTGGTAAAGCTCCATTTTCGCGCCGGCGGCGTATGCGACGGGAACAGTAAACGTGGCGTTAGCCGCCGTCGAAAGGTTCGTGACAGCGAGAACGTCCGAAAACGCTCCGCCGGAAATCGCGATGTCGCCCGCCATGTTCGCGGCGAATGTGATCCACTTGGGGGAGAGGCCGCCGATGTCGTTCGTGACGTTGCCGCCCGCCGACGCGAATACGATCGGGGTGCTGCCGCCGGCCGTCGGCTTCACGCCGCCGACCCAGTTTGCGGAAGTGGAGAAGAGGCCGTCGCCTGCCGCGCCCGTCCATGTGCAGGCGTCGCCGGGGCCGACGGTGAGGAGAATCGACTTCCCGTCGGAAGAAAGCTCGAAAGCAGTCGCCGCGTTGCCGCTCGCGCAGGCGAACTTGGCAAGGTCGGACTGCGTGAACACGCCGTCACCGAGAATGGTCAAAACGGGATGCGCGCCGAACGGGGTCGTTTCGGTCCCCGCGTCGCCAAGGCGGACCGTGACGACGCCAGTCTCGGGAAGAGTGAAGGACTTCGCCATGATCGCGGTAGGCACGGCGCCGGAAGCCTGCATCGGCTGGATCGTCGCGCCGGCCTCGAGAACGAAGTCGGCTTCGTTTTCGGAAAGATCCCCGGATCTCTTGAACGCCGCGCCGGAGCGGACGATGATCGTGCCGGGGAACTTGGCGGTCTCGGAACCGCCGAGAATCAGCGTGCCCTCGGCGACGTCGATCGTGCCGGGAAATTTCGGAACCCAGTTGAACTCAAATTTGCCGGTGCCGACCTTGCGGAACGTGCCCGTGCCGAAGTTTATGACGCGCTTCCAGACGACGTCGAAGTTCTGCGTATCGAAAGTCCAGCCGTTCGGCCCGACCGTGACAGGATGGAAGTTTTCGTCTCCGTTCGCCGTCGCGGTGGTGAAGGACGCGAGAGCGCGCGTCGTGCCGCCGTCGACGGTGAACGAGCACTTGCCCTGGCCGGGCATGTCCATGCGCGTGGAGTCGTGATTGCTGAAGTAGATATTCTTGAATTCGAGAACGCCGCCGTTTCTGACGGTGACGTCGAACGAGTGGATGTGGTCGTTGGCCGCGTAGTTGCGAATCTCGCCGTAGACCGTGAGGCGGCCACCGTTCTCGACGAGGACTTTCTTCGTGCCGTATTCGCGCACGGAGAAATGCTTGTCGGCTTCGGACGAGCCGACTTCAAGGCTCGACCCTTCGCCGGAGACGACGAGTTCGGAAACGCCGGGATAAATTCCGTCGTTGGCGCTGTTTTCCACATAGTCGGAGCCCATCAAGAACGTGCTGCGGCTCTTGGCGGTGGCGCCGTCCGTCACAAAGAGTCCGCCATAGCCGCCGATGGCCGACTTGGCGTCAACGTAGCCGAGCCAGATTTCCTGCGCGTCGAGGCTTGCATTCGCGCCGGCGACCGTGACGACGCCCGTCGGGTGGGAAGTCGCGGAGGTCGAGGCGCCGATCTGGATGTAGCGCGGAGTGTAGAGCGAGGAGCCCGCCGCGATGTAGACGAAGTTTGAAGTGCCAGACGTGGCGTCGTAGCCCACGCAGAACTTCGACTTCGTTTGATTGGAATACGTTTCGGTCAGCGTCGCGCCGTCTTTCAGGACCAAGCCCGTATTGCTCTTCAGCTGAAAGCCGCTTGAATCGTGGGAGTTCACGATATTCGCGCCCGCGCCGGCGACAACGGTCATGTTGGTGAAACCGTCATGGTCGGAAATGGGAGAGACGAAAGTCAACGTGCCGTTCACGAGCGTCACGGAGAGAGGATTCTCCAAGGTGGCGTACGGAGAGCGGAAGAAGTAGGCGCGCCTGTTGACGCCGCCGAGATCGAGCGACGAGACGCTGTTCGTGAAGTAGGCGGTCTGCCCCTCGGTGAACGTGGAGTTCCCGTGGCGGATGGTGTAATACCAGTTCGCGTCGCCCCAGTTGCCCGAGCTTCCGCCGGTCCACCACGAATCGGACTGGTCCTCCGCAAAGGCCGCGGTGTTCACCGCAACCGCCGCCGTCATCGCGGCAGCAGCCGCAAACTTTTTGAGCATCGTTTTCATCTGGTTTCTCCTTCGTTCAGACATGAAAATAAACATCCGGCGGCGGACGAACGCCGTCGGAGGCTACGAGCGGCCGCGCAAACGCGGCCGGTTGCGAAATCGGGGAATTACCGGTTGTGTGTGTGTGTGTGTGTGTGTGTGTAGCAAAACACAGGCCACGCAAAATGCGGCCTTGCACGGCAGATCAGACCCGCCGTTTATTGCAAGAATATGCCTATTGCCCCACACAAGGCGTTATTATACTACTTCCCCCGCCCCTGCGCAAGAGGACATTTTTTATAGGGCGCATCTGCGGTTTTTACCCAAGCGGTTTGAGATTGGAAACAACCGGAACAACTGGAAAAAACAACGAGCGTACGCCAAAGGAAAGTTGTTTCAAACAGTTGTTTCCCATAATCAAAAAGCCAGACGGTGAATTGCGCAGATGCGCCTTTTTTTATAGAAACGGCAACAAATGGGGGTGATTCATCGGGAGGGCCGCGCTCCGTCGCGGCCACATATGACGGACGGGACAGAGCCCGTCCCTCCCTGATGCAACTCAAACCCTTTAATTGCCGGAGCAATAGTGTTTGGGTGTTTGGGTGTTTGAGTGTTTGGGTTTACTTGTTGTCGTACGCTTGTTGTTTTTCGACAGAATTTACAGAATTGACATAATTGAGACAGGGTTTGAGTGTTTGGGTTATCGGGTGTTTGGGTCGGGAATGCGGCCTAGGATTCTAGAAATCTAGGATTCTAGGATTCTAGGATTCTAGGAATCTAGAGACGAGAGACGCCAGACGAGAGACGAGAGAGCGGTTTCCGCGCATCTGAAGTCTGAAAGGGATATGCCCCCGGTTATTTCAGGGACGGGAGCACGATGCCGCGCAGGATGACCTTCTGGCAAAGCAGGAACACGAGCGCCGTTGGTATCGAAACAAGGACGAATCCCGCCATCACGCACCACGGCTCGCCGGAATAGTTTATCGACATCTGGTACAGCCACACGGCAAGCGTCCAGTGCGACTCCTTCTGGCAGACGAGAAACGCCCACTCCCATGAATTGTAGGCGGCGACGAAAGACGTAAGCGCGTTCACCGCAAGTATCGGCGTCGTCAGCGGCAGCGTGATTTTGCGGAAAACCGTCCATTCCGACGCGCCGTCTATCGACGCGGCCTCGTACAGCTCGCGCGGCAGGGCGTCGAAGAACCCCTTCAATATGAATATCGACATCCCGCTCGCCACTCCGGGCAGGACGAGCGCGGCCATCGTGTTGAGAAGCCCCAGATCGCGCACGAGGAGGAATCCGGGGACTGCGGTGACGGCGGCGGGAAACGCCATCGTGGCGAGCAGGAAAAGAAGTATCTTTTCCGTGCCGCGCATCCTGAAACGCGAAAGCGCGTACGCGGCGAGAGGATTCACCGTAAGGTGCGCGAGAACGCTGAGCAGCACGAGCACGAGAGTGTTGGCGAAAGCGCGCCCGCGCACGAACAGATAGTCGCAGACCGTGGCGTAGTTGTCGAAAGCCGAACGGCGGAAGTCCCGCCAGCCGTGCTCTTCGAACTGCACGGCAAGGGCTTCGCGCACCGGAAATCTGCGGCCGTGTCCGTACGCGGCCCAGGCGTCTTCCGGCGTTTTCCCGTGCAGGCGCGCGGGCGGACCTTTCGCAGGCGTGGGAAACGGCAACACCGGCGAAATCCAGTCGTCGCGCTCTTTCATGCGCCGTCTGTAGAAGTCCTTGAATTCCAGCCACAGGGCGAATTTCGGAGTGTCCGGCGCGCGCCAGCCGGCATGGCCGAGCGGCGCCTGGGACTCGAGCCGGAACGAAACGTCGAAAAACGATTTGCATTTGACCGGCCATTCGGCATTCATCTTCTCCAGCGCCGCTTCGCGCAACGCCGCGCCGGAAAGCCCAGGATCGTCCAGCAGCGCTTTCTTTTCGAAATGCGACTGTACGAACGGGGCGACGTCCCGCCTGTCGTACGCGCACACGGTGTTTGTTATGTCGTACGCAAGCGTGAAATCGCGGAAATCCGAAGCGAGCCGTTTCCACTCCGCGAAGACGGCGGGGTCGCGCGCGGGATCGAGGTTGCGGCGGGCGAATTCGTCGATCCCATCCCTGTCCGCCGCGACGGATTCCCAGGTGTTCCAGTGCGCCGGCGCGTCCGGATAGACGTCGCGGGGGAACCGCTTGAAATAAAGAGAAAGCGACCGCATGAAGCGGTCGTTTCTGTTCCACAGCGCGCGCACGAAGGGGAGGTGGCGGCCGTAGTCGTAGGCCGACGTGAACGACGATGCGATCATCACCCCGAAGGGCAGCACCATCGTGACGCCTCCGAGCGCCAGCGCGGCGTAGACGAGCAACGCAAAGATGCGCGCCTTTGCCGTCCGGCGCTCGCTCGGCAGTATTACCGACACTTCAGCGCGTCACTTCGCCGGGGCCGGAACAGCCTTCTTGCAGGCTCCCGCCTCGCAGGCGGAATCTTCGCACCCGCCGTCTTTGCCGGCGGATTTCATCGAGGCCTCGAACCCGATCCGGGTTCTGGCGCTGCAC
>Ga0310695_10014562_pt1 | contig 10606 bp, 3 predicted proteins | sample RumenRJG_04DNA_FD_203882 | JGI IMG/M metagenome (GOLD analysis project Ga0310695, IMG submission 203882) | Bovine rumen microbial communities from Lethbridge, Alberta, Canada - RJG_04 (v2) (version 2) | ecosystem: Host-associated > Mammals > Digestive system > Stomach > Rumen | place: Canada... | reverse complement strand
TCTGGGATAACGATCTCCGGAGGATCCAATTGGAAGATTCTGGAAGTCTCGCATCCGAAGAAGTCCGTCACATGCATGGTGTGGACACCGAACGGTATGTTGTCGAAATGCGTGTTGTTGTCGCCCATGGATGGGAAGTTGTCGTACCAGATCGTATACGGTGCGGCACCCGCACCAGCCTCAAGGGTTACCTCCCTGCTGTGATATCCCACGGAATCGATGGAGGCGATCACCGGCAGGCTCTTCACCTCGATCGTGTAGCTCTCCCTTGCCGTACATTTTCCTCTCACCATATCCGCATAGTAGATCGTGGAGTGGCTAGGGCGAAGCGACATGAGACGGTCAGAAACACCCAACGTGTCGCCGTCGGAGGTGGTCCACAAGTATGTGGTGGCTCCGTAGGCATGGGCATCCACATACGACTCGTCGCCGTCACAGATCACGGAGTCGCCAGCCATCTCGCCATGGATAGGCTCATCCACGTTCACGTACACGTTATAGTTCTTAAATGTCTGACACATCCTGTTGTAGGCCACCACCACATAGGTGTAGACCGATTCGTTCCGGACACCCGTAGACTCGTTGTATGTCGGCTTCACCGTCACCGTCAGCGAATCATCCGTGGCGGAGAGTATCGTCTCGTCGGCGAACCATGAGATCGTCGTGCCGATAGGAGCGACGTTCTGAACCGTCAACTCGGTCTCCTCGCCCTCGCAGAGGGTAACCGTCTCCGGCAAATCCAACGTGATGGCAGGAATGACGTGTACCGGCAACTGCGCGTTCTTATGCTGCGAACCGTAGGAGAAATCAACCTTGTAGACCGCATCGTCCGTCGGGCTCACATCCAACACCAGTTTGTCACCCTCCTGCTTCAACGCCCTGGACATATCCTGGGTGATGCCACTCATCTCGACGAGCACCTTCAGCTCTACCGGGTTGTTGGCGCGGAACTTGCCCGTACCCGTCGTATCGATGTAGAGCCTCTCGCTCTCGCCCATACAGATCGTGTCCTTCAGCTCCGCAACGAGTTGGAGCTCGGCGTCCACCCAAATGGTGCTGATCAACGCCGTGCCACAATATTCCGGATCGTTCAGCGAGACGTAGTAGTTGTGGTCCGCCACAACGTCCATCTCGGTGTACTCCGCGCTGGAGCCCGTCTGAACGCTCTCGCCGTCGCGCTTCCACTCGATGTCGGACAGTCTGCCGTCCGTCGGAACCGTGATGTTCAGCTTCAGCGTCTGGCTGCCATGGCGTGCCACCACGATAGGACCCTCGTCGAGCGTCGCCTTCACGTTAGGATGAACCACAAGGCTGTCGGCGTTGCCCTTCGCGGTACATCCGCGGTTGGTCACCACGCAGTTGTAGCGTCCGTCGTTCAGCTTCACGACGCTCTCGATGCCGTAGTTGTTCACCGTCGTCGTGCTGGCGGTCTTCTTGTCACCCACCGGAGTGGTGTTCCTGTACCATTGGATCTGCGGTGTGGTCTCCTGGCACTTCACGTTCATCTTCGTCTCGAACACCTCGCCCTCGCAGAGGACCACCGTGGTGTCCGGTCCGACGTACTCGACGGAGAGAGGAACCGTCACGATCCTGAGGTTCGTCTGCGTCTCGCACTCGTTGATGTACTTGATCGTATATGTCTTCTCGCTGTACTGATCCGTCGCCGGGATGGTCAGCACGTCGCCCGTGTATATCTTATTGCCGCCCTCGTACCATTCGAAGTCGCCCTCCGTCTTGGAGAGATTGGACTTCACGGTCACCTCGCCACCGCAGCTGTACAGCGTGCGGGAATCCAGGTCGCCCGAGAACGCGTCCAATGTCCTCGGCAACTCCGAGTTGTCCGTCTCGCTCACCTCGATGCTTCCGATCACAGGACCGTCACCCACCTTCACGAAGTAGTCGGATGAGGTGAACTCGCACACGCCCGCCTTGGCGGTCACCTTGAAGAGGTGGTTCGTGCCGGTCGTCATGTCTCCAACCGCTGTGGCCACGTTGCCCGTCTGGGTGCTGTAGCCGCTCCACTGGTATGTGACGGTGCCAGGGTCCGTACTGGTCGCGCTGGCCGTCAGCGAGATGTTCTTGCCCGGACATACGCCCGTCTGGTCGCCGATCGTCGGAACCGTCAGGTAGTTCACCTCGACGTTGACAGGGAACTCGTCGCCCACGCAAACGTTGTCCATCACCTCGACCAGGTTACCGCCCCTATAGGCTCTCGTCGGTATGTTATATTCTCCCTTGATCTTATATACACCGCTCTCCTCCACGGCCGTAGGCACGTCGGCGGAATAGGTCGGGGTCACCGGCTCTGTCGTGTTGGCCGCCGTCCACGCACCCGTGATGTCCACGAAATTGAGGGAAGAACCGCAGGTCGCCGCAGGGTCCGTGATCGTCAGGATCGGCTTCGGATAGACAACCACGTGGATCTCCACAGCCGCACTGGTCGCACCCGTGTTGACGTCGTGCTGAGCCACGTGGTAGGTGGTCGACTTGATCGATCCGTCCGCCTCGACTGCGGCCGTGCCCGACAACACATAGGTCGAGCCCGTCTCATCCGGGGTCGTCGTCGTGCTGGCTGGCTTGGTCTTGTACCAATACAACTCGTAGTCGTTCTCCGTCTTACCCGTGATCGGCCTGATCTCCGCCGTGATAGGCTGGAGTGTGGATCCCTCGCAGTAGTGGTAGTCCTTCACCTTCGGCGGCATGGCGTCGCTGATGGAGACGGATATCTGGCTCACCTCGCTCGGACAGTCCTTCGGTGCGCCGTCCTTGACGCGGTAGACGTCGTACAGGATCGTCGTGGTTCCGCCGTTCAGGTTCGACACGTCGTAAACCGGCTTCGGTATGCTCGTGGAGAAGTTGTTCGCTCCAGCCTCGGAGTAGTAGTAGGTGTAGCCCGGCTCCTCGCTCCAGCCCTCCTTCGTGTCGATGGAAGGGAAGGTCTTGTTGTCAGCGCCGACCTCAGCCGCGATGTACGCCACGGAGGAGTCTCCCGTCGGCGGAGTGTATACCGACTTCACCGTATAGTAGGTCGTGTCGCTGTAGCAAGTCTCCAACTCAGCACCCAAAGCGGATGTGACTTTATAAGACTGAACCGCACCGAAGACATAGGTGGTGTCCTTCTTAATTCCCAGTACCGGCAACTTGTCCGCATCCCATGCGTCGCCGTACAGGTACCATTGGATATCGGACGCCTTCTCGTAGTCGGTCGTGCCATCCTCGGCGAACTGCACCAACGCGCGAGGGTTCTGTTCCTCATCGCAGTAGGTGTCTGAGGCAATCGGACTCAGCGTGTGAGCCTTATAGATCTTGACAGAAATAGCCTTCTTGTTACTTTCCGCATGCGTATCACCATTGGTTTGGCTGACATAGAAGGTTTGAACACCCTCCTTGGTATAATCAACCGTCGGTACAGTCGCGGAACCAGAACCCTTCGATGCATTCGGATCTGTATACCAATTCAAGGTAAAGACAGTATTTGGATAAGCAGGGTCACCCGCTGTAACCAGAGTGCTCAGGTCCACCGACGGATTAGGGTTCGTCACGCTATTCTGCACGCAGATAAGCGTGTCACGGCCACCAGGCATTGGTGCGTCATTCACCGTCACCAAGAAACTGGACGTGTCGCTCTCACAACCATCCACGTTTTTGGAAACCCAGAAGGTGAACGTCTTCTCCTCTTTCAAGGAAACGGTTGGAACCGTCGTCGACGGGTTAGCTGGGAAGTCGGACTTATTGGAGTACCAATGGATATCCCCCGTCTGAGCAGGAACGCCATCTCCCACTGGCTGACTCGTCTCTTCCGAGACAAGGAAGTCGATGTCTTTGACACTCGGTTTGTCCGGAATTGCCTTCACCACCACCTCAAACGAAGAGACATCACTGATGCAGCCCGTCGCAATGTCAGTCACCGCAATCTTATAGGTTTGCGTACCCGCAGCCAAAGCATTCAGGGAAGTAGCGAGGTCAGCCACAGCCACAGAAGCATTGGATGGGTCTAATATATCAGCTTTCAGGCCATTCAAAAGCGTCTTTAAATCATTGTTCAGATAATTCTTCACCGCATCGTCCACGAGGCCTTTGCAGAAAGAAGGAATCTCGATGGTCGGAACAACCGGTTTTTTGTTATACTTCACCACGACAGAGTCATGGACGAAGCAATCAGAGCTAGTTGGGTTCACATTGTCGCGGGCTCTGATATAATACTTCTCCGTGGTACCTTCCTTGGAGGCAGACCATTTAATTTTTGTCTTATAGGTGGAAGCGGTAGCCTGCATATCCACCTGAGCGGCATTGGTCTCCGATCCCAACTGATCCACGAACCAAAGCAAATCAAAGACTGCATCTGATTTCCTAGAGCTTTTTATACCAGCTACCGAGAGCTCCACCTCAGGAGACTCCTCACATAGGGAGATTGTGTCAGCCGTCCTTGCGGCGCCATCCACCAGCATCTTCACCTCATCCGGAGAGGTACATGGAGGACAACCCAATTTGGCGGACAACCTAATACGACCACAAGTGTAATCAGTCATCTTACCAAATTTAAGATTAAAGACTTCCGTGACATTACCCGAATTACTTCTATCGGTAGTTTTAAATTGAGCCAATGCGCCAACTCCTGAAATGCCTGTTTTTTGGCTATCCTTAATGGCAGAGGAGAAGTACACATCACTAGAAGCCGTCGCCACCAATTGTTCCGAGTAAATATCCACATTGTTTTGTTTTATTTCCACATAAAGGACATACTCGGCACCCCTTATCGAGTTCGCTTCCAAAACTTTATTTACATCGACAACAAGTTCGGTGTACCCCTTTTTCAATGTCGCAGTATCCAAAGAGAAAGTTTGAGTGGAGCCCGTGTAATAGTTAGCGCCGACGAAATAACCGCCATCCTGCACCTTTCCCGCTTTATATATATACGGTTTTACAGAAATAGTTCCAGAAGCGCTTCCTCCAGAAACACCCGCAAAAATAGAGAAAGAATTAAATTCAGAAGCAGACGTTATTTGTATGATTTGGGCATAGCCCTGCGATCCTACAGAGTTGTTATATCCTGTTGTTGGCACCCTTGTTTTTTGGAACAAATAAGTTTCAAGACGGGTAACGTCTTCAACCCACACAGAGTATAACGTATCATTCGGATTGACATCCGTATTAATATAATATTCTTTCACCTTATCACCTGGAAGTTCCATCTGAACTACGCTACCAGGACCGGCAGATGTATCAATACGAATTGTGTCATTGCTATTCTCCGTCGGGAACACCGCAAATGTCGTCGTCTGTCCAGTCTTATAGAACTTATCATTTACAACATATTCGAATCTTATTATTTCAGAAGCTGTCGGAGTTTCCCAATGTTCCTTATTAACACAATTCATCTCCGTTATAACAGTATCCACAGGCATCTCCATGTCAATCACCTCGAGTTTAGCCTTTGCTTCAGGGCAATTATCACAAGGAATCGACTTTCCAATGTACAAAACTTCCACCTCATATAATCCGCTCTCCGAAATTGGGATAACCGGTCTGTTATACTTGTCATTACTTCTATCGGCATCACTGATAAGACGAAGTTGCTCAATGTCATCCGTCTGAATATCATTGAGGAGTACACCATCCTTCTTCCATCTAAAGAAATATCTGTTCTCCCTAGTATCTACAGGAGTAAAACCACAATAGATAGAGTCATTAACCCCAGGACATTTATACTTTGGTCCATTCATAAAAGGCTCTGGACAAATATCTGGTGTTGAACACGGGATCTGTATCTCTTGCAAACACGTACTCATGTCTTGCACCTTTCCTGTACCCATCACACCATAGTGATCGTCTTTACCTGGTTCATTAGTGACACCCCACACGAAGTAACGGCCTTCCGAATTCACCATGAAGGTAACCAAATCACCACGTCCAATTGAAATCGCATCATCCACGCGCACCTCATTAGGGCCCTTCACTCCGGCACAATAATTAGCAAAAACCGGACCACCCGTTTCGCAAGTGCTTTGAATATTCTTATAAGAAGAGTTCGGTACAATACCACCAGAGTTTCCTGTTTTAGCGGCATTCACACCCCACCATAGCAAATAACCTTCCTCCGTAATAGCAGCACCACAACCATTACCTCCGACAACCTGTTTAACATCTGTCAAATGCGGTTGACCCGTAATCTGCTCATATTCACCAGACAATACCTTAGCAGCATACTTATTCGCAGCACCTTCCGGTTTACCTCCTATGGCCGAGCATCCCCAACCATTATTTCCCCAACCATATACATAACCTGTGGTTCCATCAACAGCAAACGACGAACCATCAGCGATACCAGTTGTCCTCACATTCATCAAATACTTTCCAGAAGAAGTACCCTGTGATCCCTCAATCTCAACAGGTTTAGCGTATGAATCGGTAGGATTTTCAGTTCCACCTCGACCATTCCACTCTCCTGCAGAGTATACAGTTCCCACCTGTCCATCCGGGGAATCAGCGACAATAAACAAAAGATTATCATCACCACCCATAATATGAATGATGTTATGTAAGATTTGGTTATTCTCATCCCTAATGTACAACGGAGTTGACGTCGGAGTATTTCCCAACAATGGATTTTTTCCCCACCATACGGCTGTTCCATCCTCCAAGATTGCCATAGACGCATTCGTTGTTCCACTCACATAAACTACACCTCCCAAATATTCTCCATTTGGATCAGGTTCTCCATTTTCATTATATCCCTGTTGCACCTCGCCTTTGTAGACTAATACCGGTTCGTCAGAAATCACTTCCGTAGCTTGCGGTCTACCACATTGAGCAGAGGTATTATCACCCCAACAATAAACGGTTTTCTTACAAGACAACGCGATGTTATGACCTCCGGAACCTGCGGATATTTGAGAAAATGTAAGATTTGGATTCATCTTCACCTTCATCGGAGATGCAACCGCAGGACCTGCCGTTTTATCCTCCAAACACAACTGTCCCTTGTCGTTCTTACCCCATGCGTAAATTTCTCCTTTGGCACAAATAGCCAACGCATGATTAGATCCTCCTGAAATAATCATACTTTGCGCCAACGCTCCCGTCACCACTCCCAGCGACAGAAGCAACCATGTATATAAACGTTTTCCCATGATCAAAATATACTTTAAAACCCCTTATATAAATACTATGTAAACACTATACCATTTGCCATCATACAGAAATTGGGCAAATATACGGATTTTTCCCTTACGGACAAAATAGCGGATACAGATTTTGCAACAAAACGGTCAAGGGAATCAACCTGCGGAGGTTTCATCTGCCGCATTAGACATAACGCAATTACCATTTAACAATTCACGAATTACAATTAGGCTGACGCGACATTTTCCGCATCAGCTATTCCAAACGCACCCCATCACCTACAACGTCCACACCATGTGGGCGATATAAGCCACGTAAGTAAGCAAAAGGACGGCCCCCTCCCAACGCTCGAGCGTCCGCTTCGTGAAAAGGAAAAGCCAAAGCAAAACAGCCAACCCAACCATCAACAGATAGTCATAGAAGAACACAGCGGTTCCCTCCATGATCGGACTGATGGCGGCAGACACGCCCACCACGAAGAACACATTGAAGGAGACACTGCCGATGATGTTGCCGATCGCAAGATCCGTCTCGCCACGCTTCGCAGACATGACTGAGGCGAAAAGCTCCGGCAGGCTGGTACCCACCGCAACGACCGTCAATCCGATGACACGCTCCGAAACGCCTAAAGCGGCCGCCACATTCTTCGCCCCATCCACCAATATATTCGCGCCTACGATCATCGCCGCGATGGAAAGAACCACCATGATGATGGAGACAGGCAGGGAACGCACAGGGGCATCCTCCGTTTTGGGCACATCCGCATCCCCCTTGCGTCGGGACGCACGTATCTGCCAAATAAGGAAGGCAACAAGCAACAGTATGCCCAAGATACCCGCAATTCGTCCAATCGACCCCATCATACCCACAAAGAGCAAAAGGACGCACGCCAACACCATAAACGGCAAATCGACACGAAGGGTGTGACTATCCGTCACACAGGTGTAGAGCAAGCCGGTCACACCCAGGATGAGCGCTATGTTAGCGATGTTGGAACCCACCACGTTGCCCAATGCGATGCCCGGACTATCCGCCAATGCGGCGTTCACGCTCACCAACATCTCCGGCGCGGATGTGCCGAACCCGATGACCGTCATACCGATGACCATCGAGCTCAACTTCGCCTTGCGGGCAATGGACACCGAACCTTCCACCAAGTAATCACCGCCCTTCACCAAGAGGACGAAACCGATGAGTATAAAAAGAATATTCGTGAGCATAACTAAACTTTAGTTTTTAGACGTTAGTCGTTAGTCGTTAGGCTTTTATTTTTAGATTGTTTCAAAAGGGAAAGAGTGCCTCCCATTAAGGGGAAGCACTCCAACCATATTTTTACGACAAAAGTAGAGACTACTTCGCGAAGCTGACCGCACGGGTCTCACGGATCACCGTGATCTTCACCTGTCCCGGGTAGGTCATCTCGTCCTGGATCTTCTTAGCGATCTCGTAGGACAGCGTCTCGATCTCCTTGTCGTCGATCTTATCCGCACCCACGATGACACGCAACTCGCGGCCCGCCTGGATAGCGTAGGTCTTGACAACACCAGGGTAAGAGAGCGCCAATTTCTCAAGGTCATTGAGACGTTTGATGTAAGCCTCAACGATTTCACGACGGGCACCTGGACGTGCGCCAGAGATGGCGTCGCACGCTTGCACGATTGGGGAGAGAAGGCTCTCCATCTCAATCTCGTCGTGGTGGGCACCGATAGCGTTGCAGATCTCAGGTTTCTCCTTGTACTTCTCGGCGAGCTTCATACCCAAGATAGCGTGAGGCAACTCAGGCTCGTCATCAGGCACCTTACCGATATCGTGCAACAGACCGGCACGTTTCGCCTTCTTAGGGTTCAAGCCCAACTCGGAAGCCATGACGGCGCAGAGGTTAGCGGTCTCACGCGCATGCTGCAACAAGTTCTGGCCATAAGAAGAGCGGTATTTCATCTTACCGATGAGGCGGACCAAATCAGGGTGCAAACCATGCACACCCAAGTCGATGGTCGTACGCTTACCCGTCTCGACGATCTCATCCTCCACCTGTTTCTTCACCTTAGCGACCACCTCCTCGATGCGGGCAGGGTGGATACGACCGTCGGTCACCAGTTGGTGCAAAGCCAAGCGGGCCACCTCACGGCGAACAGGGTCGAACGCGGAGAGGACAATAGCCTCCGGCGTGTCGTCCACGATGATTTCCACCCCCGTAGCGGCCTCCAAGGCACGGATATTACGGCCTTCACGACCGATGATACGGCCTTTGATCTCGTCGGAATCAATGTTGAACACAGTGACGGAGTTCTCGATGGCAGCTTCGGTAGCGACACGTTGGATGGTCTGCACCACGATACGCTTAGCCTCCTTGTTGGCGGTCATCTTGGCCTCCTCCATGATTTCGTTCACGTATGACATGGCATCGGTCTTCGCCTCTTCCTTCAAGGCTTCGATCAACTTCTCTTTCGCCTCGTTCGCGGACAATCCGGAAATAGTCTCCAGACGTTCGCTAGCCATACGGTTCAATTTCTCAAGTTCTTGCTTGCGGGAGTTGACGATGTCCATTTGGTTGTTGAGGGCATCCTTCAGGTTTTCCGTTTCCGCCTTACCCTTCTGCAGCTCAGATTGGAACTGGTTCAGCTGCATCTCGCGTTGTTTCAATTTAGACTCCTGCTGCTGCATCTTCGCATTATGCTGATTGCACTGAGAATCATACTCGTTCTTGAGTTCCTGGAACTTCTGTTTCGCCTCACGCACTTTCTCAGAGCGTATCCTAGCGCCCTCATTCTCCGCATCCTGCAAAATCTTCTGCGATTTAGACTTCAGTATGGTGTTCATCACCACCCAAGTCACCACAGCGCCAACCAGGAATGCGGCAATTATAAAAACAATCTCCATATTAATAAACTAATTGTTAAATATATATATAATAAAAAACGCATCACTTTTGGAGGCTAAATCCAAAAGAAATGCGGGTTGTTTCTACGAAAAAGAAGCCTCACGCCTACAATGTTTTCAGATAATTGGACAACTCTTTTTCCAAGGATTGTAATCTACTGTCCTCTCCCGAGCACTTCAACTCAAGGACTTTCAGCCGCAACGCGATCTGCAAGGATGTGTAAATCAAGAGATCCTTTTCCTCCACATGTGTCTGGGTTCCGAACCTATCCAGCATGCTCTGATATTCCTCTTTTATCAAATCGGCAGCCTCCCGATACAAAGGCTCATCGGCTCTCGAACACCTCATCGTGTATTCCTTACCAACCAATTTGAGCTTGATAGCTATATCTTTGTCCATACTTTGCCTCCACTAAATTAGGCTACACGTCATTCATTTAGCAACGCAATGCACTTTTCTATCTCCCGCTCCAATCTTGACAAACGGGCAATTGTCTTTTTCGAGTCCTCCTCAGACGACGAAATCGTTTTAGCGATCAGCAAATGCATATACTTATCCCTCCACGATTTTTCCGAAGTCTTCACCCTAGCCAACTCCTCCTCA
>Ga0310695_10014559_pt1 | contig 10607 bp, 5 predicted proteins | sample RumenRJG_04DNA_FD_203882 | JGI IMG/M metagenome (GOLD analysis project Ga0310695, IMG submission 203882) | Bovine rumen microbial communities from Lethbridge, Alberta, Canada - RJG_04 (v2) (version 2) | ecosystem: Host-associated > Mammals > Digestive system > Stomach > Rumen | place: Canada... | reverse complement strand
AGAGCGCGCATGGACAGCTCGAGGCGGCAAAAAAGGTGTAAAAAAATTATTTAAATTACTTCCTATTCTCATCTCTTTAAGTATGCACAAAGCTTATCAAACTGCGCTTGCAGTAATGAATAGATAATGCTATATTAATGTAGTCTTGCTTAAAATTTGTTGCAAGAAACAAAAATCGAGAGGTGCATTATGAATGGTATTTCTATCATAATCGGTGGTGTTGTGTTGGTGTTGCTAATCATCTTGTTTGCAAACTCCTATCTGACTGCTCCGCCAGACAAGGCTTTTATCATTTCAGGAATGCGAAAAAGACCTAAGGTGTTTATCGGAAAGGCAGGTCTTCGTATTCCTTTCTTTGAGAGAAAAGATGTTCTAGAGCTTTCTCTTATTCCTATTGATGTGAAAACTTCCTCTGCTGTGCCTACTGCTGATTTTATCAATATCATGGTTGATGCTCAAGTCAATGTGAATATTTCGAGCGAAGCGGATAAAATACAGCTTGCAAGTCAGAAATTTTTGAACCAAGACACAGATTATATTGCCTCTGTTGCTCGTGAAGTGCTTGAGGGCAATATGCGTGAAATTGTTGGCAAAATGACATTGCAGGAAATGGTAAGCGACAGACAAAAATTTGCTGACTTGGTAAAAGAGAATGCAGATCCAGACCTTGCTGCTATGGGACTTGATATTATTTCTTTCAACGTGCAAAACTTCATAGACAGCAATAAGGTTATCGAAAATCTCGGTGTTGATAATATCGTAAAAATACAGAAAAACGCATCAATTGCTCGTGCTGAGGCTGAACGTGATATTGCTAAAGCTCAAGCTACTGCAAAAAAAGAAGCGAATGATGTACAAGTGTTAGCAGATACTCAGATTGCGATTAAGCAGAATGAACTTGAAATTAAGAAGGCAGAGCTCAAGGCTAATGCTGAAACAGAAAAAGCAAAGGCTGATGCTGCTTATGAGATTCAAAAGGAAACTCAGAGAAAAACTCTTGAGATAACATCTGCTGATGCTAATATTGCAAAGTTGGAAAAGGCTACGTTAATCAAGCAGAAAGAAACTGAAATTACAGAAAAGCAGCTTGACGCTCAAATCAAGAAAAAGGCTGAAGCAGAGAAGTTTGCAGCTTTGCAAAAGGCAGACGCTGACCTTTATGAAAGACAAAAGAATGCTGAAGCCGAGCGATATGAACAGGAAATGGCTGCTTTAGCTTTACAGAAGAAGGCTGAAGCGGAGAAGTTTGCAAAAGAGCAGGCTGCTTTGGCTGTAAAAGCTCAAGCGTTAGCAGAAGCTGAAGGAATTAGAGCAAAAGGAGAAGCAGAAGCTCAAGCTGTGAAGCAAAAGGCTTTGGCAGAGGCGGAAGGTATCGACAAAAAGGCTGAGGCTATGAAAAAATATGGCGAAGCGGCGATTTACGAGATGTATTTCAAGGCTCTTCCTGAGATTGCAAAGAGCGTAGCAGAGCCTTTGAGTAAGGTCGGTTCTATAACGATGTACGGAGAGGGGAACGCTGCAAAACTCACTGAAGACATCACAAAAGCTATGGCTCAGATTACAAGCGGAGTAAACGATTCTCTTGGCATTGATTTGAAGAGTGCGCTCGGAGGCTTTTTGACAGCAAAAGCTGTGAGCAATAAATAATATTGATAATTTATTTTTGGAGGAAAATAAATGAAAATCTTGAGAAAGTTGTACACTGCAATACTTGCGGTGTCGGTTATCTTTGTTCAAGCGGTTTTTGCGGAGAAAACTCCGATTGAAAACCTCTATGAGTACAAGTTGGATAACGGTTTGACCGTTTTTATCGCGGAAAATCATACAGTTCCGCTTGCTTACATCGAAATCGCAGTGAAAGCGGGTGCAATTACGCAGACCCCCGAAACTGCAGGTCTTTTTCATCTCTATGAACATATGATGTTCAAGGGCAATGCTCTTTATCCGAATGCGGCGGCTGTGCAGAGAGCATTAAATGATATTGGTGTGGCGGATTGGAATGGAACGACAGGTCTTGACCATGTGAACTACTTTTTCACTATTCCTTCAGACCAGCTTGAAAAAGGTTTGGCTTTTTGGAACGCAGCTATTCGCTCTCCTTTAATGGACGAAAGAGAACTTGAGAACGAAAAGAAAGTTGTACTTGCGGAAATTGAAGGTGACGCTTCTAATCCTAGCACTTGGAGTATGGATTATTATAATTCGACTTTGTTTCCTGAAGAACCGTATAGATTTGACGCGGGAGGAAGCTCTCCTGTTGTAAAAAATGCTACAGTAGCGCAAATGAAGGATATGCAGTCTAAATACTATATTCCGAAAAATGCAGCTTTGTTTATTGGAGGAGATGTAAACCCAGAAGAGACACTTGAGCTTGTAAACAAGATTTACGGAAACTGGAGCAATAACGGAAACGATGTGCCTGAAAAGGAAAAGCAGCAGACAAAAACTCCTCTCTCAGAAATGAAGATAGCTATTCTTCCTTATGATAAGGTTTCTCCGCAGATTGCAGAGGTAGAAATCTATTTCAGAGGTCCTGATGCTGATTTTGATAGAGAGGATACTTATGCTGCCGATTATCTTTTGAACCTTTTGGCTGATCCTGACGGCGAATATAAGCAAACTTTGGTTAATATGAGTGAGCTTCAGATTCCTGACGTGGATTATATATCTGGCGGATATGGAACTACTAGAGCTTACGGGGCTTTCTACAGCACTTTATATATGCTCAATCCTGAAGAGGATTTGGCTAATCGTGTTTTGCTTGCAAAAAAGACAATACAAGAGCAGATTTTGCCAAATGTTGCAAAAGATAAAAAGAACTTCTCTAAGAAAAAAGTGTCTGATATTGTTCGTTCTTTGAGCGATGATAATATTCGCACTTCACAAACGGCAACAGGATTGCTCAGTCAGCTTCAGTATTGGTGGTGTGCTGCTGACCAAGAGTATTACTATACTTACAATGACAAGATGTCAAAGGTTTCAAGCTCAGATGTGCAGAACCTTGTTTCTAACTACATTGAGGGAAAGAATCCTTTGATTATTATAGCTTTGAACCCTGAAGTTTATGAAAAAGTCAAAGACTCTTTTGCTTCTCTTAATGCAGTTGAAATAAAAGATGAATACACTTGGTGGAAGCAGGATAAATTCCAACCAGATGCAGAGAAAATCGCACTTCAAACAGCTGTTCCAGAAAAGAGCGAAATCTATGTTCCTAATGAAAAGAGTGTAGATAATGGCTCTAAACTTGAAAATGCTCATGACATCGAAACCTATAAGCTCAAGAACGGAATCCCTGTTTATGTGAAAAACGTAAAGGGTGCAAAAATTTCTTCTGTATATGTTTCTCTTCTCGGTGGCATTGAACATTTGAAGAAAGATGAAAGCGGACTTGAAAAAGCTCTCTTCGATATGATGGCAAGCTCATCAAAGAAATATAGTTATACAAAAAGACAGACAATCGCTTTTAGAACTGGTTCTAGTGTAGGTTCTTACTCACGAGTTGGTGCTTCTGGGCTTTATATTTCTGCGATAAATGCATACTTTGACGAGATGCTTGGTCTTTTGGGAGACAGTTTTGTAAATCCTGCTTTCGAGCAATTACCTTATGAAAGCTATATGACTTCTCTTCGTCAGTCAGCTCAGAGCATGCTTAACGAGCCTAGTTCTTTGATTTGGCACAAGATTGATGAGGCTGTTTATGCAGGACATCCTTATGAAGTAACTTCTGGCGCAAAACCTGAAACAATTGACAATATTACAATCGAGAGCATGAAAGCTCTTTACGACAGAATTATCCGACCTGAAGATATGTATATTGTTGCTGGTGGAAACATTGACGCAAAGAAACTTGTCGCAAGCCTTAACAAGACAATCGGTAAAATCAAAGCAGGCAAGGGTAGCGCAAGAAACAAAATAGATGTGCCAACTCTTGACATAAAGGGTGAAAATCAAGTTTTGACTCACCCAAGTGCGCAAGGTTCTGGCTATGTTGCTCGCATTTTTGCTTCTCCTTCTATTCTCGACAGCGATTATGTTGCAGCGGCTATTACTAGCAATATTTACTCTAGTACGATGTTTAACGTGGTTCGTGAGCATTATGGAGCTTGCTATACTCCAGCAAGCGGCACGGAAAGTTCTTTGGCATCTTATGGATATGAATGGTTGTTCAAATTGACTGATTTCGACAACTTCCAAAAGTATATGGAAGAAGCTCGTAACTATATGGCTGAAGACAAGCTCATCGAAAATTCAAATGAAGCGGGTGAATATGAGTTCACTACTATTGAAAAATCTCTCGATGGCTATAAGAACAAATTCATTAACTCGTCATATGGTTCACAGGCTACTGTTGATTCTATGACTTTCAATATTGTAAGCAATATTCGCAATTACGATGATATGTATTACAGCGAAAAACGCCTTGAGCAAATTCGCTCTGTTACAGCTGATGATATAAAGACTGCTTTCCAGAAATACTGGATTGACGGCTCTTCTCGTTGGTTTGTAATGGTAGGTCCTGAAGACGCAGAACGCATTAAGTTCTAACAGCAGCCTGTGGCTATTTTGTAAGCAGACTGTGGCTGTGTTTTGACAATAATAGGCTTGTTCGGTACAATATCGGGCAAGCCTATTTGTATTTATGGATAAGGGAGATGAAAAATGACTGCTTTAGAAAAATACTATGGTAAGTTTGACGAAGAATCTAGGTTGTTGAAGCGGCACGGACAAGTGGAGTTTATCACTTCAATGAAGTATATTCACGATGTGGCAGAAAAACTTGGTAAGGCGAAAGAAGATATAAAAATCCTTGATATAGGTGCTGGGACAGGTCGCTATAGCGTGGCTTTGTGTAATGAAGGCTATGATGTAACGGCAGTGGAGCTTGTAAAATCTAATCTAGAAAAATTAAGAGCTAAGCATACACCTGTAAAAACATGGCAAGGAAATGCGCTTGATTTGCATTTTTTGCCTGACCAAAAATTTGATATTGTCTTGCTTTTCGGACCTCTTTACCATCTACACAGCGAAGAAGAAAGGTTAAAAGCCTTGTCTGAAGCAAAAAGAGTGATGAAAATGTCTGGAACTTTGCTAGTTGCATACATTATGAACGAATATAGTGTGTTAACTTACTGTTTTAAAGAAAAACATATCTTGGAATGTATTAAAAATGCTACATTAACTGAAGATTTTCATGGTATTTTTGACAAAAATGACTTATATAGCTATGTTCGCTTAGAAGATATTGCTGCTTTAAACGAAAAGAGCGGACTTGTGCGTGAAAAGATAATTGCGGCTGATGGGGCTGCTGATTATATGAGGCGTGAGCTTGCGGCTTTGAGCGATGAGGAGTTTTCTCTTTTCGTCAAATATCATCTTGCAACTTGTGAGCGAAGTGAATTGCTAGGTGCTTCTGCTCATATTGTGGATATATTAAAGATAATGGCTTAATATAACTGATTTTTTAACTCTGTCTGTATCACTTTACGTCAAACGATATGGTGTATCCTTTTTGCTTTCACTAAAATCCTTTTCAAGAGGTTTAGAAATGAAAACAAAGAGAATTTTTGCTTTGTTAGCGATGATGTTCGCTATTTGTGTTAGTGCGTTTTCGGAAAAAACTCCGATAGAAAATCTTTATCGATACAAGCTTTCAAACGGTTTAGAAGTATTTATCGCAGAAGACCACGATGAGCCGACGGTGTATATAAATGTGGCTGTGAAAGCTGGGGCTGTTGCTCAAACTGCGGAAAATGCAGGTTTGTTCCACTTGTATGAGCATATGATGTTCAAAAGCAACGCGCTTTATAAGTCTGCCGAAAAAATGCACCAAGTAATGAAAAATTTCGGTGTTACAGAAGACAATGCTACAACAGACATTGATAGTGTGGAGTATTATTTTTCGCTTCCTTCTGACAAGATTGAAGATGGCTTGGCTTTTTGGAATGCGGCTATAAGAAGTCCGACTTTAGATGAAGATGAGCTTGAAGTTGAAAAGAAAGTTGTTTTGTCAGAAATAGAGGGATATGCTGCTGAAACTGATTCTTGGTACAGGAATTATTTTCAGATGACGATGTTTCCAAAAGCTCCTTACAAGTACGATGCTGGCGGTTCTTCTGAAGCTGTAAAAAAGGCGACTGTAGAGCAGCTTCGGCAAATGCAAAAAACTTACTACATTCCGAGCAATGCTGCTTTGTTTATCTCTGGCGACGTAAATCCTAGCGATGTTATATTGCTTGTCAAAGATATATTCGGTTCTTGGAGCAACGAAGGGGCTTTACCTCCCGAAAAGCTCTTTGCTTTTAGCAAAACTCCGCTTGAAAAAACGACTGTCGCAATTTTTCCCGATGATAGCGTTGCTGACAATATCACTACTGTAAACGTGTATTTCAGAGGTCCTGACACTGATTTTGAACTTGGGGGAGCTTATGTTGAGGATTATCTACTCTATCTTTTACATAACGACAAGTATTTTAAAAAGCAGATTGAAGCAGACAGGTCTTTTGACTTGTTTCCAGACGGAGATGTGTCTTATTATTCTAACTGGCACAGACTTACAACGACTTTGACTTTTGATGTAGATCTGAAAAAGCCGACTGAAAATATCGTCGATGATGCGCTTCGCTTTGCAGATAAAATCCAAAAAGAGATTATGCCGAAAGTTGTGAATACAGATAGTTTTTACTCTGACTCGGTGAAAAACGGCATTTATGACGATTGCTCTGAGGATATGCAATTCAACTATCTTGCAAGTCGCGACACGATAGATATTTTACGCGATATGTGGGTTTTAGACAGTGCGGATTTCTATTTTGACTATCAGAAAAATTTCTGGGAAATGGCGACACAAAAGAATATGCGCCTCTTTTCAAAAAAGTATATCGAAGAAGCAAAGCCTCTTGTCGTTATTTTTATGAGCAAATCGAACTTTGCCGAGCTTGAAGATGTTTTGAGGTCAAAAGACGTTACTATTATCGAAGATGATTCGTATTTGTGGTGGAAAAAGGCAGAGTTTGCTCCTAATGCGTCAAAAGAGATTATCACGACTGCAAACGGAATCTATGTGCCTAACGGTCGTTACAGTGCCGAAAGCAAAAAAGTATCGCTCGGCGACATTGAAACAGCAGAACTTAAAAATGGAATCAAAGTCTATTTCCAAAAGCACGAAAGGAAAAATCAAAAGCACGTTTCTTTGCAATTCGTCTTGAAAGGTGGAGTTAGGCACATGAAAAAAGGCGAAGAAGCTCTTGAAATGGCAATGTTCTATTTTATGGGTACTCACTCAAAGAAATATAACAAGGACAAACGAGAAGAACTTGAAGATTCTGACGGATTTTCGCTTGATTACGATAATGAACTTATACATACATCTTTGTCGATGATAGCAGACGATGAAGAGGCGTTCTATAAAGGGCTAAAAGTCTTTGCAGACGGTCTTATAAATCCTGTATTTGACGAAAAAGAGATTTCGGATATGAAAGAGAACTTGAAGCAAAAATATGTAAGTTTCATTTCTGACCCGAACTTACTTATTCAGCTTGAAATGCAGCATAAGCTGACCGAAAGCAGAAATTATGCTGACACAAATGGCTTTGTAAGTGACGATGTGGAATATTTGACGAAAGAAAATTTAAAAGCTCATTACGACAGAGTGATGAACAAGGGGGATATGTTCATCGTTGTAACAGGGCAGATTGCAAAAGAGGACGCTCTAAAGGCTTTGGACAAGGCTTTCAAAAAGGCGAAGTTTGCAGATAAAGAGGGTGGTGAGTACCGTATGGAGCCGTATGTAGTAGAAAAAGCAGATAGCATTGTTTTATCTAGTGTGAACTCAAGCGGAACTGCCTTTATTTATAATGTCTTTAACTCTCCTGATTTTCTTTCGGACAACTTTGATACAGCTGTTATTGCGTCTGAGATTTATTCCAATGCTCTTTATAACATTGTGCGCGAAAAGTACGGAGCTTGCTATTCTTCAGGAAGCTTCTGCAACGGTTCATATATTGCAGAATGGGGTTACAAGGTTACAGACAGAGAAAAATATGCCCTCTATGCTGCAGAGGCGAGAAAGGCAATGATTGAAGATAGCTACATCGAAGATTATATCGAGGGAGCAAAAATCACAATAGAAACATCTTTGTTCAAAGACTGGCAATATCCGTCTACAAAATCTCTCGTTATTGCGCAAGGACTTTCTTTTGCAGGAGATGAGCGGTATTGGGAAAAGCGAATTGAAAAAGTGCGCGCTGTAACAGCCGACGACGTGAGAAGAGTGTTCAAGAAATATTGGATAGACGCACCTAGCCGCTACTTTGCGGTAACAGGAGAGGGCGAAGAGGACTCTTTGAAATTCGAGTAAACTGAGTAAAATCGCTTAAAAAAAAGAGGAAGAAAAGATGAAAAAAATATTTACAATTATTTTTGTGCAAATATTCTTTCTCTTTATTTGTTTTGCAATGGAGTTTTCAAGGCTTGAGCATACAAGGTTTTCTAATGGTCTTGAACTCTTCATTGCAAGCAATGATAAAGAAAGTGAAGTATATATTGAAATCGATGTGAAAGCAGGCTCTGCTTATCAGACTGCGAAAAATGCAGGGCTGTTTCATTTGCTAGAACATATGATTTTTAAGGCGAATGACCTTTATCCCTCAGCAAAAGAGGCTGAAAATGCGCGTATTTCTTTGGGTGAATACGATGGTGCAACCTCGATTGATGCTATAAGATATTCCTTTACTCTCCCTGCAGACAAGGTGAAAGAAGGCTTGATGTATTGGAACGCAGCTTTAAGAACGCCATTTATTGACGAAGCAGAGCTAGAGAGGGAAAAGAAAGTAGTAATAGCAGAGATGAATAGCCATTTTACAAACTCTGCTAATTGCTACTATTATGAAACTGTTTTTGCAAAAGTATTTTTATGAAAGCGAGCCTATAATCGAAATCTTTGTAAGTCCTAATGTACTAGAAAAATACGAAGCAAAATGGAGAAAGCAAGGCATTTCTATCGTAAAAGATAACTCTTTTGCTTGGTGGAAAAACTTTGATTTTGAAGAGAATATCAGTGATGACAGAGAAAAAACAGAAAGAGAAATTTATGTGATAAAAGAGAGTGAAAAAGATTATGATTATAAAGGCTCAAAGCGAAATACTCTCGGTAAAATAGATGAAGCAAGTCTTTCTAACGGCATAAAAGTCTATATTCAAAAAAATGAAGATATAGAGCAAGCCTTTTTAGCCTTTGGCATAAGGGGCGGTTTAGCAAAGTTAAAAAGGGGCGAAGAGGGATTGGAAAACGTGCTTTTTGAGGTTATGTCAACATCATCAAAAGAGTGGGGAAAGAAAGCTAGAAACTCTTTTTACGCAAATCACAATAGCAAAGTTACATATACATCTTTTGAACAAGGCAGCTATATGCAGCTTTCAAGTGATACAAGCGAGGATTTTTTTGCTTGCCTGCCTATTTTTACAGAAGGAATTTTATATCCTCGGTTTAGCCATAGAGAACTAAGATTGCGTAGAAAAGAAGCAAAAGAAGAAATAGTGAGCCTAAATGCAAATGTTCAAAATGCTCTTGACGAAAAGATGTATTCTGTTGTTAGACAAAAAACTGCGTTTTCTTTTAATTTGAACCAAGATTCTATGAAAAAGATAAATGCAAAGTATCTCAAGAGCTTGTATGAAAGAATTTTAAATGCAGAAGATATTTTCCTTGTTGCCACAGGTAATATCGACACAGAAAAACTTATTGCAGAACTCAATACCTCTATTGGTATGATAAAGAGTCAAGTAGAAAGAAACGCAGTGTTTGATACATTGCAGATAGACGAGGGGGCTGCTGTAAAAATCTCTCATGCACAAGCTCAGAACGTAGCTTTAGCCTATCGTATTTTTGAGCTTAACAGCAGAAGTGCAAAGGAAAGAGCTTGTTTAATGCTTGCTTCAAAACTCTATATAACAGCTTTGTTTAATATCGTGCGTGAAAAGTACGGAATTTGCTACACACCGACTAGTTTTCTTGGCTTTGATTATGGCTGTGATTGTTTTTATGCTTTGTATCCTAGTGCGATTTTAGAGCTTGAAGAGTATAGAAAAGAAGCTGTGAGAGAAGCAAAGTCTTATAAAGGGCTAATTGAGGGGTGCAAAAAAACTTTAGCAATGTCGTTTGAGTCGGCTTATTTTAAGTCTAGTCGCGAGAAATGCTATTGTATTGTTCTCGATGTTGCGAGAAGCAAAAATGCAAGATTTACAGAAGAGCTTATAAGTGAAATCGAAAAAGCAAATATCGATGATGTTATCGCTAGTATAGATTTATTCGATAAATCACCTTCTCGTTATTTTTTTGCAAGCAAATAAATGATGTTACATTGGCAGAAACTAAAAGGTATGCCTAGAAAAGTAATGTGTTATCCACTGCCTATGGATAGGCGCATCCACTGCCTGTGGATAGGCGCATCCACTGCCTGTGGATAGGCGCATCCACTGTCTATGGATAGGCGCATCCACTGCCTGTGGATAACAAGGCAAATTAAGACATAAGCATACCTTCGTAATAGGCAGCAAAAAACTAAGCTCTTGCAGCTCCGATTGCGCTGAAAACGCCCGCACTCATCAAA
>Ga0310695_10014558_pt1 | contig 10607 bp, 7 predicted proteins | sample RumenRJG_04DNA_FD_203882 | JGI IMG/M metagenome (GOLD analysis project Ga0310695, IMG submission 203882) | Bovine rumen microbial communities from Lethbridge, Alberta, Canada - RJG_04 (v2) (version 2) | ecosystem: Host-associated > Mammals > Digestive system > Stomach > Rumen | place: Canada... | reverse complement strand
ATAATCTCATTAACATAAGCGGCAGCATCGGTGCGGGCCTCGTCCTTCATGGCTTCCACCAGTCTGGCCTTAGCTTCCTCGGCGCTGAGTCCAGAGAGCTCCTCCAGCTTCTCGCGCTCTTTCTGCTGCATCTTACCAAGTTCCTCCTGTTTAAGGGCCAGTGCCTTCTTCTCGTTGTCGATACGCTGCTGCTGATTATCCAAATCATTCTTGCGGCGTCCTAACTCCTCCTGACGCTGGTTCAGCGAAATCTCACGCTGCTTCAGACGGTTCTCTCCCTGCTGGATGTGCTGGTTGCGCTGCTGAACCTCTTTTTCCAGTTCGCTCTTCTTGTTGAGGAACTTCTCCTTGACTTCCAACAGTTTCTTTTCCTTAATAACCTCAGCCTCCTTCGTGGCGGCATCGACGATGTCATTGTATCTTCCCTTGATGACTTTCAAGAAGATGAAATATCCGCAAGCCACACCTACGAGAAGCGCAGCAACGGCTATCAAAATCACATAAATAGTTTCCATAAATAAATATATAGGTTGTTAATATTCTCTCAAGAGACTGAGTGTTTCACTCATCACTTCTCATCTTTTAATGCTTCTTCGATTTCAGAAGTCAACTGGGAGAGAATATTATCATAAGGAGTGGTATCGTTCTTTGCCAACTCTTTCTCATAGCGCAGGGCAATCTCTATGAGCGTCATTAGCGCGATGATGTGATCGCTCTTCTTGGCTCTGTACACCTGAGAATAGGCTCCATAGCGCTCGGTGATGAGTTTGGCGGCTGCACGATAATACTCTTCATCCTCACGGTTGTGAAGTACCATGGGGATGTCTTCGTCGTAGACATGCAGCGTAATATTGAGTTTCTCCTTACTGTTCTCTGCCATTGCTTCTTGTTTACTTCTCGTCACTTAGGACGGCAATGCATTTATTGACGTCGCGAATCATCTTGGCTACGCGATCCTTGGCTCCTTCCAGGTCGCCATCGGTGATTTCCATCATGCGTGCCATCTTCAACGACTGATAGTCATGCTCCATCTGAGTCAGCTTTTCCTCAAGTTGTTTGATACGCTTCTCGTTCTCGTCGACCATCGCATAGAGGTCTGCGTTCTCCTTTTTCACTTCCTGAAAGCGGAGAACCAACTGACGGACGCGCGTCTGAAACGTGACTAAAACTTTCTCATTCTGAGTCATGTCTTTCTTTTTGTTCTACAAAAGTAGTAAAAAATCATTAAATTTACTACCTTTGAGTCACATATTTAATATTTATTAATCATTTAGCATCGTTTTGAGGCTGCTTTTCCTTCTTTGCAAGCATCACAACGCGATAAACGAAGTCGGTAGTCCACTTCTCTGAGAAGCCCAGGCGCTTATTGTATTCACGCACAGACACCACCGTTTTCAGCACACCGGCATCCTTGTAATCGTTCTTGTTGAAGATGTCGTGAACAGTTTTCTCCGTAGCTGTACGGATAGCACTCTTAAAGAAACTGGGAAGACGAAGTTTGAACTTCATCAGGTTGCCGGAAAGCATCATCACATCCTGAATAAAAGCCTGGAACTGAAGCAGATAAGTCTGCACATCCTGTATCTTACGGCAACGGCGGCGGATACTCTGATCAATCTCCTTGAAGAAGTCATCATCCATCTCATAGAGCTCCTTCAACATTTTCTTACAGCGGGCTTTCTCGCCAATGCCCAGTTTGCCGCCCTGGGTTGGTACACGCAGGGTAGTTTTAAACACACGAAGGTCGGGAAGAGCATTCAGATTAGTGATACCAAGATCTGCTGCCATCACAGCCTGAAAATATACGCGAATCAGGGTCATGAAATCTTCCATGCCTCCTACCTTCTTTTCCGTATCGGCCGACTTACGACCGAAGATTTTTGAAAAAATTCCCATAATTTTGTCTTAATTCGACTGCAAAGGTACGCTTTTTTATCGACATTCGAATAATTTTCATAGGAAAAAGACTCTTTTGACAAAAAAATTTAGTACCTTTGCACCGAAAATATAACGTTATACACAATTTATGAAAGGAATTGTATTGGCTGGAGGCAGCGGAACACGCCTCTACCCTATAACAAAAGGAATCAGCAAACAGCTGATCCCAATATTCGACAAGCCGATGATTTACTATCCAATCTCGGCTCTGATGCTGGCGGGTATTAGGGAGATTCTCATCATCTCAACGCCCTATGACCTGCCCGCATTCAAAAGGCTTTTGGGCGACGGAAGCGACTGGGGCGTGCATTTTGAGTATGCCGAACAGCCCTCACCCGATGGTCTGGCCCAGGCTTTTATCATTGGAGAAAAGTTTATTGGCGACGATAGCGCTTGCCTGGTACTTGGCGACAACATCTTCTATGGTTCTGGATTCACTGGACTGTTGCGCGAAAGTGTTGAGAATGCCGAGAAGCACGGTCTGGCTACCGTATTCGGCTACTATGTCAACGACCCCGAACGCTATGGTGTGGCAGAATTTGACAAGGACGGCAACTGCCTGAGCATTGAGGAGAAGCCAGAGCAGCCAAAGTCAAACTATGCTGTGGTAGGACTCTACTTCTATCCTAACAGCGTGGTGAATATCGCCAAGAACATCAAGCCCAGCGCACGAGGTGAACTGGAGATTACAACTGTGAACCAGGAATATCTGGCACAGAAGAAGTTGAAGGTGCAGACCCTGCAGCGCGGTTTCGCATGGTTGGACACTGGCACTCACGACTCGTTGGCAGAAGCCAGCACCTTTATTGAGGTGATTGAGAAACGACAGGGACTGAAAGTGGCCTGTCTGGAAGAGATTGCCTACAAACGCGGCTGGATTAGCAAAGAACAATTACTTGAGTTGGCCAAGCCCATGATGAAGAATGGCTATGGACAATATCTGGCACAATTAACAGAAATTTAAGTTACACATTATTTATATTATTAAAAATGGAAGAAAACAAAAGAGTTGACTCTACTGTAGAACAAGAGTTCAAAGAGGAAGAGGTTTCATTTGACATTAGAACCATTTTCGGACTTTTGGTCTTAAACTGGCAGTGGTTCTTACTTTCTATGATTATCTGCGTCCTGTCGGCCGCACTTTATCTGCGCTGGGCATCGCCCGTCTATCAGGTTTCAGCCAAGATGCTGATTAAAGACGAGACCAACAACCGACGCAACAGTGGACAGATGCTGGCTAACATGCAAGACCTGGGATTCATCACGAACTCTGCAGGTATTGACAACGAGGTAGAAATTCTGCAGTCACGCATCCTCTCGCTGGAAGTCGTGAAGGACCTGAAACTCTACACCGAGTACCGCACCGAGGGACGTATCAAGAAAACGCTGGTTTATAAGACTCAGCCTGTCACCGTTGACATGTCTGCAGAGGATTTGGAGCTTTTGCCCAAGACCGGCCTCAGCATGAAACTTATCATTGAAGGCAACAAATATCAGGTAACTGGCAAGAACAACGAGTTTGAAGGCTCGTTTACATCCCTGCCTGCCACAGTTGAGACGCCATACGGCACACTCACCTTCACCAAGAACCTGGCAGCCGAGCTGAATTCCCGCCACCCAAAGATCGTGGAAACCGATGCTGAGGAAGAGGATACTAAGAAGCAAACGTTTATCATCAACATCAACGAGCCAATGAGTGTGGCTTCGAGATATGCGAATGCTCTGTCGGTGAAACCGACTTCAAAGATGACCTCTATTGCCGAGCTGACAATCAACGACCTCGATCCCGAGCGCGGTTTTGATTACCTGAAGCATCTGGCAGTATGCTATAACAGACAGGCTAATGCAGACAAGAACGAGATTGCCTATAAGACTGAGGAGTTCATCAACTCACGTTTGGAGAAGATTAGCAATGAGCTGGGTACCACCGAAAAAGGTCTGGAGGCCTATAAGCGCCGTAACAACCTGGTGCAGCTGAGATTGGATGCCAGCCAGACCATGAATCAGGCTAATACTTACTATAGCCAGTTGATTGAAGCAAACACTCAGATTAGGGTTTTGGACGACCTACGTCAGTATATCGACAAGCCAGAGAACAAATACCAGATTATTCCTTCAAACGTAGGTCTGAGCGATGGTGCTTCTTCGGCCCTGATTACTCAGTACAACAAGACCGTTCTGGAGCGTAACCGTATCATGGCCTCGGCTTCTGTGAACTCACCACTCGTACAGACACATACCGAGCAGCTCGACCAGTTGGAGCTCAGTATCCAGGAAGCTCTGCGCCAGGCACGCCGTACAGCTGACATTCAGCGTCAGGGTATTGAGAAGCAGTACCGTGAATTCCAGACCAGGGTGGAAGCTACCCCCGAGCAGGAACGTATTCTGACTCAGATTGGACGTGAGCAGGAGGTGATGTCAGGTCTGTACCTGATGCTGCTTCAGAAACGTGAGGAGAACTCTATCTCACTGGCTGCTACCGCTGATAAGGGTAAGCTGATTGACGAGCCCGCATTTGGTGGCAAGGTCAGCCCCAAGAGCGCCATCATCATGCTGATGGCCATCGTGTTGGGCTTTGCTCTGCCTCTGCTTATCACATATCTCCTGCAGTTCATGCGTTATAAGATTGAGGGACACGAGGATGTAGCCAGACTGACTTCCCTGCCTATCGTTGCCGATGTGGCTGTAGCCAGCGACAGCGTGAAGACAGCTGCCGGTATCGTGGTTCATGAGAACAAGAACAACCAGATTGACGAGATATTCCGCTCGATGCGTACAAATATTCAGTTCATGATGAAGGAAAAAGAGAAGGTGATTCTCTTCACTTCGTCAACATCTGGTGAGGGTAAGACCTTCAACGCCGCTAACCTCGCTGTCAGCTTCGCATTGCTGGGCAAGAAGGTTGTCTTGGTTGGTCTTGATATCCGTAAGCCTGCCCTGGGTCGTCTGTTCGACATCTCGGACCGTCAGGTTGGTATCACCTCAATGCTGGTAAAAGATAATGTAACTGCAAGCGATCTTGATGCACACATCAGACCATCGGGTGTCAACAAGAACCTCGACCTGCTCCTTGCAGGTCCTACGCCTCCCAACCCAACAGAGTTGCTGGCACGTGAAACAATGGGAACCATTGTCAAGTTACTGTGTGACAAGTACGACTACGTGATTCTCGATACAGCTCCTGTGGGTCTGGTTACTGATACCATTCAGATTGGTAAATATGCCGATGTAACCGCATTCGTTTGCCGTGCAGACTACACACCGAAGACAAACTTCGGACTGCTGAACAGCCTGCATAGAGAGAACAAATTGCCCAACCTCTGTGTGGTTATCAACGGTATCGACATGTCTAAGAAGAAGTACGGCTACTACTATGGCTATGGTAAGTACGGCAAGTACGGACGCTATGGATATGGATACGGCTATGGACGCTATGGACGTTACGGCTATGGTGCGTATGGTAATTATGGCAACTATGGCAACTACGGTAACTATGCCGAGAGCCATTATGGAAGAAAAGACGACGATTCTATTAAGAAATAAGCTATGACGATTGCTGTTGATTTTGATGGTACTATTGTTGAGCACCGCTATCCCGAAATTGGAGAGGAACTGCCGTTTGCAACAGAAACCTTGAAGATGCTTATCAGAGACCACCACAGACTTATTCTGTGGTCGGTCCGAGAGGGCAAATTACTGGACGATGCCGTGAACTGGTGTAAGGAGCGTGGCGTGGAGTTCTATGCCATTAACCGAGATTATCCAGAGGAAACCATCGACAACAACCAGCATTTCAGTCGCAAACTGAAAGTCGATTTATGGATTGACGACAGGAATATCGGCGGACTGCCCGACTGGGGGACTATCTACAGAATGGTGAGACACCATAAGACATGGAATGACATCATCACTGAAGAGATAAGCCATTTCCGCATGGAATCTTACGAAGAGAGCCACAAGAAAAAGAAGAAACACTGGTGGCAATTCTAAAATGAAAAAGCAGTCCTTCGCGGACTGCTTTTTCTTTTCTATCTCAAGAATAGTCTATAGTGAGAAGAAGGTCTTATTTCACCAAGACCTTCTTCTTTTCGTTGCCTTGTCTGAAAATATAGATACCTGGCTTTGAGAGTGCAGGCACCTGTCTGCCGTCGAGTGTATAGATGCTGACTGGCAGAGTCGACGCGGATGTCTCGTAGGTGACGATACTATTCTGTACTGTCTCAACAGGACTGGTAACAAGAGCCAACTCCATAATTACTGAACCATTTGTAGCAATGGTATTCGTCAGAATACCTGTAATGTCGTATGGTTTTCCTGCATAGTTCTTGGGCATCGTCAGCTGATTCTTGTCAAGTCCGAAGGTATTGAAGATTCGCACTTCAACACCATTGCAATAAACAAAGGCGCCCTTCAATCCCTCAACAGTAGTGCTCTTCATCTCAGCACCTGTTATGGTAATCAAGTCGGAATAGAAAGACGAGTTTACCTGATCGGGAGTAAGAATATGCGGTTCGGGTATTGAACCTTCACTCACATTGACAGTAGAAGTATAGTCAATACCATCGAAGGCATATAATTGCTCAATATCGTTTACCTTAATTCTCATACCAGAAATGGTACCATTAAGTAAATCGTTTGCCTTAATATCCAACCCTGTATTCAACAACAGCAGACTGCCTGTAGCATCACGCAGGTAGATTTCTGAACCGTGTACATAGAGGACTTGAGCATTGTTTAATTTCAACTTACCAGAAAATTTGTCTGCAGAGTTCTTAAAGTCTGCAATATCTACAAACTCCTCCAGGTCTGAAACCGTTACCTTACATACTGCTGTCAACTGATCATTACCATTGGCCTTGACCGTAATGGTAGCCTCACCAACACTGACACCACTCACCACACCTTGGCCGTCAACAGTAGCGACTGCCTCGTTATCTGATTTCCACTCTAACGTACGGGGTGCGGTCTCGGGATAGCATTCTACCTCAAGCGGATAAGTAAAGCCAACATTAAGATTGACAGTTTCTGGCAACTTTATACTTGTCAATTGATTAACATCAACAACTTTAAAGGTGATGACACCATTTGTCTCCGTGATATTATCCAGTCCCCACGGTGATTCCAAACCAGACCATGTCTTCAAGTTGGCAGGTGATGTTGTGTTATCCAATCGCTTGACCTTCTTAGTGCCAGGGAAGGGATCGGATGCAGTTTCACCGTTCTTATAACCATTGGCACGCAACAGCTCATAATAATTGTGCTGCGGATTAGCATTTACCTTATTATCTTTCCAAACATAAGAATTAGTGGAGTCTACACGGAATACCAGCATACCATGACCAGGTACATATTTGTTCCACTTATCCTTCTGACGGTTCTCCAGCAGGAAATATTCCTTGTTTTGACGAGTATTAATACGGTATCCTGTATTAGTCGATACATTCTCAAGCGTGTACTCACCTTCGGCATTTATCACCTCAGGTGTAGCGAAACCTACTGCATAGCGCTCATAGAGCGTATAGCCCACAGGCGTACGGCTATTGTTATAATAGCTGCCAGCAGCCATGATATCCCAGTAGCCAGGATGGTTACTTGTACCGCCACTTTCATCATAGTCGGTATCGTATGCATCCATGAGCCCCAACACATGGCTGAACTCATGGCATATCGTGCCTATACCATCGATGATAATACTACCTGTCTGAGAAGGAATAAGCTCCGTAGAGCAGGCGAAGCGGCCTAACCGTACACCGTCTTTCCACACCCAACTCCATGTCTGAGGGTTATAGAACGTACTTGCATGCGGCCAGAGCAACCGACTATCATTTCCCTGAATATTTGAACCTAATCCGGCAAAGATAAGGTAAACCATATCTACAACACCATCGTTATCGCGGTCATAGTCCTGGAAGTTCACCTGACTATCAACGGCATTGACGGCATCAAGCATCAACTGTGCAGAATTCTTCGTTGCATTGACATAATACTGACTCCTATTGACCTGAACAGGACCAACCACATCAAACTCAGGTTTGAATAATCCTCCCGAGATATCATTGAAATAGTCGCGTACACTACCTGTAAAAGGATATTGTGCACTGAAGCCGGTATAGTTCTCCGCATTGGCAAAGTCGTTGACTATTGTAGCGATATCTCCACGCGAGAACTGCTTGTCATTATATTCCACCAAGATAATAAGCCCATGGAAGTTACTGTAATCATACTGTGGTTCATGATTCATCGCCTTACGACGAGCCAAGGCACGACGATTCATTTCACGTTCCTTTTCCTCTTTGACAGATTGTTCCATCTCTGGCTGCAAATACTTCTTTACACCACTAAGATAAGTCAGTTCCTCGGCAGTACGGGCACCAGCATCGTGAGCCATCCTAGAGGTTGGCTGTAACTGTCCATCCTTCAGTTCGGCATAGACATAACGATCGTTGGAATCTTTGACGATAGAATAGCCATCTGCAGTGGTATAGAAATGCAGATACTCATCACCATGAAGACTAATGGTTACGGTTGTCCCGTCGGGCTGTGTTATCTTCACACTACCCTTTCTTGCAGGGACGGCCATCGCTATATGCGAAAACAATGCAATGGCCAATGTCAGACAAATAAGTATTTTCTTCATATTCATATTGTTACAGATGGCAAAGTTACAACTTTTTCTTAATAATACAAAATGTTTTGCACGAACTAAAGTTTTTTTAGCATAAAAAAAGGGAAGGCCGTGTATGACCTTCCCTCATTTATATAATAAGGTGTGATTTACTTCACAATGAACTTCTTGCCCTTACTTACGACAAGACCCTTACCTTTCTTGGTTTGCTGACCAGCCAGATTATAACTCTTGTTATCAGCAGCCTTAGTCACAACTGTAGTAGCAACGCCTGATGTTTCATCAGCGATCTGCTTTACAGTGATAACCATGCGGGCACCTTCCTGCCAAACGACAAACTCACCCTCACGACTTTCTTCTCCAGCAGGCAGAGCCTCAGCACTTACTACGAGATCGAAACTGTATTCATCCTCGGTGTACTTTTCGTTCTTAACTTCCAGCATAATCCACTCAGGAACCTCATCCATGATGTCACCAATGAAAAGACGAGTGGTATTAGCCTCAGTCTCTTCATCAATTGAAGAAAGCATAGGCTTAACGTGAATAGTAGCCTCACCGCCTGTTGCAGGAATGGTAATATCAGTATCGTCTTCGGTGTGCAGATAACCATACGTTCCATGAATGAAACCTACCATGAGGTGAGAGCAATAGCCTGTGAAGCTGTAAACAGAACCTTCTTCTTCTGCCAGTTCGAAATAGATAGACTGTGAACCATTAGTAGGATCGTAACCATCGATCATGGGGTAGCAAGAGAATGTGCCATTGTCCCAACCTTCGATGACAATCATAAACTCTTCATCGATGAACAGATGGTCGAGTGTCTGGCTCATACCAAACTCGTCTTCTACATAGAACTCCTTCCACTGCAAAAGCGAACGAGAGTCAACTGTTACTACATCGTCGTTAGTCATCTCAGCCTCAGCAATAACATCGCCTAAAGCTATACGGCCACTGGCATTGCGTTCAACCTTTATCAATTTACACTTCAGGGTAAAGTTATCCTGAGATTCAAAATTGTAAACAAGCATATTGACACCCTCACAATAGAGCGGTGCGGATGGCTTACCCTGATACAGATAGAGCTTGCTCATAGCATAGTTAGCCTTGTCAGGTGTGGCATGGTTGCCATCATAATAGAGGTCGAAGTCATTGATGTTTGCGCGAGTAATGACAGGTTCGCTATCATCTGAGAACGGACTCCACACCATTCCAGCATAGACACAAGCATTATAAACGCTACCGTCTTCTTCGCTAACATAGTCTTTACCCCAAACAAATGCATCAGACTGCTCGCCGTTCAGGCTAGCCTTGAGCTGGGCAGGTGCGTACACCTCACCACCAACAGAGTTGAACTCAAAATCCTGAGTAGTAGCTGTGACAGCCTTATCCTCATCGAGGACCAGTTCATCTTCATCACTATCAGTCTTGTAGGGAGCAATCTTCCATGACCACTCATCAGCAGGATCAGCAGTGTAGTTCTTGAATGAAACAGGAGCGTATGCAGGAATCATTGCCAATGGAGCATAATAGCTGTAACCTGATACTGACATAGAGGCAAACAGATAGAGTCCTTCGGGCTCGTAATTGGGATTAGGAGCCATCTTCTGGTTAGGAAGCAGGAACTTAACATTATCGGTGATTTGATAATATCCACCATAGTTGTCACCATCGAAATCAATATTCTCGCTCTTGAAGGCACCAATTACAATCTCTTCGCCATCAATAGTAGTCAAAGAACCATCATCACCCACTGTCATCGTAATGCTGTAGTCATCCGATACACCACTGAACAACATTACATTGTAACCATCACTTGTATGGGCAATCGGCTGTGGCTCGACAACAATAGTGCTTGCCTGAGTTTTGTAGACAACAGGAATACCTGTAGGATAGATAGCCTCAAAGGCTTCTGGCTCGGGAACTATATTAAGAAGAGCATCATAGCTTTTTTCATTCTCGATAAGCGTACCACGCTGCATCGTCCAATTGACGCTGCTCTGGGTCTGATAGTCAGTACCAAATCCCTGATAATCCTGAGTCGATT
>Ga0310695_10014557_pt1 | contig 10607 bp, 18 predicted proteins | sample RumenRJG_04DNA_FD_203882 | JGI IMG/M metagenome (GOLD analysis project Ga0310695, IMG submission 203882) | Bovine rumen microbial communities from Lethbridge, Alberta, Canada - RJG_04 (v2) (version 2) | ecosystem: Host-associated > Mammals > Digestive system > Stomach > Rumen | place: Canada... | reverse complement strand
TGCCGTACAATCCCGTATCGACCACCTGCTGATTGTCCTGTACTTCAACAGTCCTTGACAGCCAGACATTCTCTCTCATGACCTCTGCGTACATGGCATAGCCCAGCAGAAATACGACGGCTGCCGCAAATACAATTCCGTCATGCAATATCCACCATCCGAAACGGTAGTTGAGTCCAGCAATGACAAACATGGCCAAAAACAGCAGGCTACTCATGGCAACGACGCTTTTCTGTTCTCCCTCTTTTTCCTTTGCATCAAGGCGTTTACGTAACAGTTCCGGGTTACGGCTCATCAGGATAATGCCCACTATGAGCATCGGAACAAACAGGATGCCGATGAACAGCCACGCCTGCCAGAAACTGAGCGTCCCTGCCGGAATAAACAATAGCACCATCACTATCGCTAATCCGACAACAAACTTCGTCAAGGCCTGAAAGAACAGCTTCTTCGTCATTGCAATTTACTTTAATTCATTTTGGTCATGTGATAGCCCATCCTTTTCAGTTGCATGGCAGCACCCATCAGATAGAGCTGATGCAGGCTGATGACGTAGCCATTAAATGCCTCTTTCGTGCCAGGCTCCAGATGCTGGTGCATCAGGGCATTATAGACACGGGATGCACACTCGCCTGTCACCTTCTCCAGAACGGTATAGTCTATGCCTTGCAGCAAAAGCACTTCCTCGCGGATGTATTCATCCATGCTGTCATAGCCTCGCTTGTCGCGCATGTAGGCATAGAGGTTTTCTATCTTTGAATAGATCTCCCATTCCGTGTCCCACATCTTGGCAACAGCCATACCTATATACATCATCCAACCGAGTGATGCCGATGGGAAGTCCTGGAACTCCCTGATGCCATCGGGGATATATGCCTTCGCAATCTCTTCCCATTTATCTTCGACATCAGGACATTCCGGCAACCGCTCATCCACTTCCTTCATAGAGAGGAGGAACTGGTGCAGGTCCTTTCTCAATATCTCTTCAAAATTCTCCATATATCTTCTTATAACTTTTGCTCTAATCTATCTACAGCTAGAGTAATATCCTCTCCAAACCGTTTGTGGTCTCTTAAGAAATCGGCCCTGCCGTCGGATATGGCCTCATAGAGTTCCTGGCTCATATCGTCCACATAGCTGCCAATGGCCATTTCTATGTCATCCTTCTGCCAGTCGAGGGTAGAATGGATATAGACGTTCCGCTTCTGGTGCAGAAAGCTATAGGCGGTCTCTATGCTGTCCTTCGTAATCATTGATCGTAGCCGATAGGCCTGAACTGTTTCTGTTGCTCACTCCAGACAAAGCCTTTCCTATAGAGGTAGTCCTTTATCTCTTTTGGATCTCTGCTGAAGGCAAAGCACAATGCTTCCAGCGTGTCAAACTCCTCATCACGTAGGAGCATATTAACGCTCGAAACCAATATGGCAGGGTCTTTGGGCAGATAATCCATTTCACAAATACTATTAAATCCAAGGGCAAAGGTACTCATAATTCCCCGTTTTTTCGTAAATTTGCAGCCAAAATTAGAATAGTTTAGTAATATGACACAAGAACAATTCAAAGAACTATTGCGTAGTCAGCAGGGCGAACTTGATGCCGTGCTGATGTACCAAAGACTGGCTAAAGTGGTAAAGACAGACAAGGAGCGTGAGGCTTTCCTTCAGTTGGCGAAGGAAGAAGGCCGTCATGCCAGCGTGTTCCATGCCTATACACAAAAGGCTTTGAAACCCAAGAAAACGATGGCTCGAATCATGCCTATACTTTACTGCCTGTTAGGCAGGAAGCGCCTCTATAAGCTGATTGCAAAGGGAGAATACGATGCTGCCGTAGGTTATGAACACCTGATTGCAGACTTCCCCGAGGTGAAGAGCGTGAAGAACGACGAGAAACGTCATGGCGATATTGTATCAGGATTGTTATGAGTGGATTTAGAGAAATGAGGCGTAAGCGCCAACAGCTTTCTGAGGAAGAGAGCATTGGCATACTTCAGAAGGCAACTTCTGGCACATTGGCATTACTTGGCGATGGAGGTTATCCGTATGCCGTTCCTATCAGCTATGTCTATCACGAAAGGAAACTATACTTCCATAGTGCGTTGGCTGGCCATAAGGTTGATGCCATCCGCAAATGCGATAAGGCATCTTTCTGTGTCATCGAAAAAGATGATGTTCAGCCGGAAAAGTACACCACCTTCTTCCGTAGCGTGATTGCTTTCGGCAGAATCCATATAATCGAGGACGAGCATGAGAAGTTAGAAGTGGCCCGTATGCTTGGCAACCGATACAATCCGAATCAGGAAGAAGCTCTCCAGAAAGAGATTGAAAACGGCCTGTCCCGCATGCTGATGATACGTTTAGACATCGAGCACCTGACAGGTAAAGAGGCGATAGAATTAGTCAAACGTAATGAATAAGAAAGACGGCGACACAGCCTCACATAGAACGGCGTCAGCAACCAGGTACTTCGACAATTGAAACAAAAGATTGGTAAATGGCGGAAACCCCGACTTACACTATCTGCAAGTCGGGACATCTACGTATTGAATAAGCTTCAATAGTTCTCCGCGTTTATCTCGAAATACGACTGCGGATGGAAGCAGACCGGACAAACATCGGGGGCATTGGTGCCAATGACGATATGGCCGCAGTTGCGGCACTCCCAGATGCTGATGCCACTCTTGTGGAAGACCTCGGCTGCCTCGACGTTGCGCAGCAGGGCACGATATCGCTCCTCATGATGCTTCTCGATGGCTGCCACGCCCCGGAACTGCTCGGCCAGCTCATGGAAACCCTCCTCGTCAGCCTCGCGGGCAAAGGTGGCGTACATGTCGGTCCACTCATAGTTCTCGCCGTCTGCAGCATGTAGCAGGTTCTCGGCCGTCTGGCCCAGGCCACCCAGATGCTTGAACCACAGCTTGGCGTGCTCCTTCTCGTTTTCGGCTGTCTTCAGGAAGAGGGCGGCAATCTGCTCATAGCCGTTCTTCTTGGCCACGGAGGCGTAGTAGGTGTACTTATTGCGGGCCATCGACTCGCCGGCGAAGGCGGTTTCGAGATTCTTCTCAGTGCGTGTGCCAGCATACTTATTGCCAGTGGCAGGCGCATCGGCCTCGGCAGTGACCTTCACGAAGTCTGATGCGGGATGCTTACAGATTGGGCAGGTGAAATCTTCGGGAAGTTCCTCGCCAACATATTCATATCCGCAGATGCTGCAGCGCCAGATAGTCTTGCCCTCTGCTGTCTGGCCGACGGGCTGGGGCTTCGGCTTGATATACTGCTGGTAGTAGTTATACGTGGCCGAGGGAACATCGGCGAGCACCTCCATCTCGGTGACGAGACCAACGAAGAGCATGTGAGTTCCCAGATCGATAGCCTGTTCCACGTCGGCAGAGATAAAGGCGTTGGTGCCACGCATGATGGCCATCGTGCCGTTGGCGACGCGGCGACAATCGGTGAAGTCAGCGAACTTATCGACCGTGCGTCCGCTCTGGAAGCCGAAGTGCTTGAACAGTTCGAAGTCGGCAGCCTCGCTGAGGATGGAGGCTGTGAACCGGCGCGAGCGCTGGATGAGCTCGGTGGTCAGGTTGCCCTTGTTCAGGGCCACGGAAATGCGGTTTGGCTGTGCCGTTACTTGAGCTACGGTGTTGCTAATACAGCCATTGTCACGCCCATCGTCACACGTTGTGATAACGAACAGGCCATACTGGATGTTAAAAAGTGGATTGCTCATGATGATTTTGTGTTGGGTCAAATATCTATATATACTTATTTGAACGCAAAAATAAGAAAAAATGCTGGAAAATTGCTAAATTTGCATCAAATTTTAGGATTATTTATGAAGAAAACGACTTTTATCACAGTAATCATAAGTTCATCCGTTTCCAGATACTCCAAGGGTTAGTTGCCTATAACGGCTTCTTCACCACAACCGTCCTTACAGATTACTGTTTCGGTCTTGGCGGCGTCATTATCGGCACAGCTTTGGGAGCCTACGTTTTCAAGCACATTCCTAACCGCATCTTCCGATACATCGTCTATGCATATATAGGACTCAGTAGCGTGATTATTTTTCTGACGAACTGATTTTCTCAGCCATCCTCACCAATTCTTGATAAGGTAGTCCGCCAACGATGCGTTCTATGTCACCATCCTTGGTGATAAAGAACAACGTAGGAATGGACTGAATGCGAGCTGCAGCAGCAAGTGCCTGGTTCTTGTCGACATCTACCTTTAGGACTTTGACACGCCCTTCATATTGTTCTGCTAGACGCTTCAACATGGGTGCAAGTGCCTGACAAGGGCCACACCATGTGGCATAAAAATCGATGATAACTGGCGTGATGCCTGTATAGTTGTAACCTCTGAGGTACTGCTGATAGTCTTTGATATTCTCCATAATAGCCTCCTATTTCTTTAATGACATAATCTTTGTAGGACACGCCAAAGTGCATTTACCGCACTTCAGACAGTCGGGATGCAGATAGCCAGACTCCTGACCTCGACTGTCGTAAGGCGTAAGCTGCATGGGGCAGACGCGGGCACAGCTCTTACACTTCATCTGGCAGGTAGCAGCAACATGCACAGCAGTGTAGGGCTTGGGTAGTGGCTGACGTTTTGGAGCTACCCACGACGAGATGGTTCCCATGGGGCAGAACGAACACCATGTACGAGGAGCATATATAAACGATAGGGTGATGCCTACGATAGTTGTCATCACGATAATCGTCCAAAATACGCGACCGATTCCGCTCCACATAGCCAATCCTCCCTCGCTCCAGGGAACGGTCAATGTCAGTTGGGTGCCAAACATGCCGAAAATGAAGAACACCATGAAAAGTCGGAAGCCGAAGGTACGCACAAACGCAGGTATCGGCTTGTGGGGCGAATACTTTGACAGCAGTCGGTCATACAGGTTGCCTCGCGGACAGACATTGCCGCACCAGAATCGGCCTCGCCAGATGGAGGTGAGCACAGGACCAATCATACAGATGAGTGCGATGAGTCCGATGACAGGATAAAACCACCCGATGATGATATAGGCGATGATAATCCAATAGAGATTCAATCCTGGAGTCGCAAAGTGGCGATGGAATTGTTTTTTCTTATTCTCTGTTCCCATAATCCTTATTTATTCTTAAATTCGGTGCAAAGTTACGAAGAATATAATAGACAAACGAATCTTTTTGTCTATCTTTGCATCGGTTTTATCTATCATTAAAGAAGCATATGACACTACAACAACTGAAATACATTGTAGCCATCGACCGCCAGCGTAACTTCGCCAAGGCTGCCGAACAATGTGGTATCTCACAGCCCACACTCAGCGCCATGCTGGTAAAACTGGAAGAAGAACTCGATGTGCGCATCTTTGAACGTAGTAATAAGTCAGTCATTCCAACTGCTGCTGGTGAAAAGATTATCCGTCAGGCAGAGAAAGCCCTGGTTGAAGCAGAGCGTATCACAGAACTCGTAGTCGAAGAAAAAGGTGATGTAAGTGGCGAACTGATTCTTTCCGTAGGTCCTACTATCGCACCTTACATCTTGCCCAAGTTCATCAGGCATTATATGGAACATTATCCGACGGTAAAACTCTCAGTCCGTGAGATGAAAGCCGATGTGATGCTCAGCGAACTACTGCTTGGACATCTCGATGCAGGTATTGCCATCAGTGGGAATTCGCGTCAGGGCATTCTCGAAGTGCCGCTCTACACTGAGCGCTTCATGGTTTATCTCGCTGAGAGTTGCTGGCGCAAGCTACCTGTGTTCAAGCCAGAGAACCTGGAACACGAGAGGATGTGGATCATGAAGGAGGCACAATGTCTGCGTGAAAGTGCCTTCAGCTTTTGCAAGGCAAGAACCAAGGGTAACCGTGTGTACGAGGCTGGCAGTATCGAGACGCTAATCCGCATTGTCGATGAGAATGGCGGTTTTACCATTATCCCAGAGATGCACTTGCCATTCCTCTCAGAAAGTCAGCGTGAAAACGTGCGACGAATAGAGGGCGATTATCTCTCACAGCGCCGTGTGTCGCTCTATATCCGCGAGGACTACATCCGCCAGCGCATGCTAAACACCATCACCGATACCCTCCTCCTATTCATGCCCGAGGGAATGATGGAGGAGCGGATAGCAAAGTTTGGCATTAAGCTATAACAGGATAGTGTTCTCGCTCATTGGATTTGTCGTCCCGCAGGAAAAAGCATGTATCTTGTCACCCATCACTTGATGTAAGGTCGCAAAGACTGTATCCCCCGTACAATGGCTGGTGTAGAACTGTGTCTGGGGGTAAGCTTTCATCAATCTGTTGGCAAGTTCTGAAAGCTTGTCTTCGCTCTCATGATTGTCGAGCAGGTGGAATCCTCCTACGACGGTATTCACAGGGAACGGACAGGCTGCAAGGATGTTCTCCAAGCCGCTATGAGCGCAACCGGTAAAGAGCAATCCGCCAGTATATAGCGCCAGCTCGTGACGGAAATCATCATTTTCATAGCTGCCATCCGTGTTCTCTACGAACAGATGCTGATTACCCTCTGGCATCGGATGAACCTGAGGTATGTGCGCTAAGATGAAGATGTTGTCGTCAATGCTTTCGCTTTGGCCAATCGTCAATAATCGCTCTTGCGGAATCTCAGGCCATTCTGTAGTTATGCCATGCAAGTTTTGACGTTTGGAGTAAAATTTCCCCTTGAGGGCATCTGGCGACACGATGATTCTTGCCTTGTCGTTAATCTCCATGAAATGCTTCAAGCCACCAGCATGATCGCTGTGTCCGTGAGAGATAAACACATAGTCCACCGTACTAAGGTCAATGCCCATCTTCTCGGCATTACGGATAAAGACATCGCTTGCTCCTGTGTCCATCAGAATCCGATGATGGTCTGTTTCAAGTAAGACAGACAAGCCATGCTCTGTCTCTAACGAATCATCACAGCTTCGATTGTCTGATAGTACGGTCCACTTCATATCTATTGATTCGCTTTTGAGAATAGTCATCCATCAAGAAATGCTTATTTTACTAAATAACCTTCTGCTTTCAATACATCAATAGCCTTGTCGAAATCTTCTTTTTTAGTTAGGATATAGTCTGTATTGAAAGTTGAAATCGCAAATATACCGATTTTATTTGCTGCCAGCAGACTGGAAATCTTTGAGAGAATACCGATTAGTGAGAAGTCGAGAACACCTTCTATGCGGAAAGCCCGCCAGCCGTCCTCACGCTCAATGGTGTTGCCTGGAACTAAAGAAATCGGGCATACAAGCGATTTTTCCTCGTCTGTTGAACCTGTAAACACATATTCCTGATTCAGGTTAATTTCTGAATAATCCACAACCTTACATACAGAGAACTCGTTATTAATAAGCTTTAATTGCATCATCTCTCTCTTTATTTCTTGCCGAACGATGGTACGAAATACACAGGTTTCTCTTGATGGTTCTCACAGTCGTGATGATCGCAGGATTCAAGAGAGTCTTTCAACTCGCCATTCTGATAGGCCTTTAGTACGTCTTCAACCTTTCCGTGACAGCCTCTGATGACCGCGATGCCGTGAGCTGAAAGCTTGTTGTAGGCTCCCATACCCATGTTGCCAGCCAGCATGAGGGTGATGCCCATCTCCTGCATGACAGATGCGATATTCGATTTGCATCCGCATCCTTCAGGAGAATTCAGACGCTCTTGCTTCACAACCTGGTTCTGTTTATCGAGTGTTACTACGGTATAATAGGCACAGTGGCCGAAGTGGTCGTCCACCATGCTATCACGTGTCGGAATTGCTATTAACTTCATCATTATTTCACAAATACTATTAATTCAAAGGGCAAAGGTACTCATTATTCCCCGTTTTTTCGTATATTTGCAGCCATATTTAACAAATAAATGAAATAGGAGGCCTGATTATGGCAGAGAATTGTGAAAAATGTAAGTTTAGGGCTAAGTACGACCAAAAGCCCAATTCGTTTTTAGGCAGGTTCTGGCGGTGGCATATCAACTTTTGCCCAGGCTGGAAAGCGTATTTCACCAACTTGAGTGAAGAGAAGAAAGCCGAGTTAAGGGAAAAGTATAATTTCACGAAATATTGAACTATGAACTTATTGGATTTAGCAAAATCGAGGTACAGCTGCAGGAACTATCAGCCTACGAGTGTTGAACAGGAAAAGCTGGACTATATCATGGAGTGTGTTCGCTTTGCACCTTCAGCAGTGAATAAACAACCTTGGTTGTTCCACATCGTCAGCAACGAGGAGAACAAGACTAAGCTGCAACAGTGTTATAACCGTGATTGGTTCAAGACGGCCCCGATGTATATCATTGCCTCTATCCTGCATGATGAAGAGTGGGTAAGATCCGACGGCAAGCATCATGGCAACATTGATATTGCCATCGCTGTGGAGCATCTTTGCCTGGCTGCTACTGAGCAGGGGCTGGCTACGTGCTGGGTATGCAACTTCGACGCTAATCTATGCAAGGAACTGTTTGGTTTGCCAGAGAATGAGGAACCAGCAGTCATCATTCCTTTGGGCTATGCTGCTGATGAGATAAAACCAAAGAGCCGCAAGGCCATTGGTGAAATTGTTAAGTGATATGGCATACACAGGACGTTTCGGACAGTCAGATGACTATAGGCGCGAAGAACTGATTCGAATAATTGAGCACTCTGTAGAGAACCTGACCCTTCAGGAATTGGAGGCTCTGTATTATGACATGTCTACCAAAAACTACATCAACGAATGAAACTGAAGAAGCGAAAAATAAAGTATGCTGCTTTATTCTGCCTCTGCTGGTTTGTATTCTTAGTTATTCTGGTTGACGGAGTTCTGAAATTCCAGACATTGGTTGACTACTTCGGATCCTACGCATTAGTAGAGATTACGCTATTGCTATTAGTCATCCTGCCCACATTGGCAGTATACAGATTCACAAAAGAAGATAAAACGATGAGTAAGAGAGAATACATACAGGCAAACAAGGACTGGCTGGAGGCCAAGTCAAAGGAGGAAGGGGTTAAGGCTCTTCCAAAGGAAATATATTATAAGGTGCTGGCCGAAGGTGACGCTTCGAGTGCCCAGCCGACGGTACGCAGTATCATCACGGCCCACTACACAGGAAAGACCATCGATGGCAAACAATTTGATAGCAGCCGTGGCGGTGTGCCTCTGGCTTGCAGGCTATGCGACCTCATTGAGGGCTGGATTATCGCCATGCAGCAGATGCATATCGGTGACAAGTGGGAACTGTATATCCCTGCAGAGATGAGTTATGGCAGGTTCTCTCAGCCTGGCATCCCAGGCGGTTCAACGCTTATTTTTGAAATTGAATTGTTAGGTGTCGCATGACGTTACGTGAGCTCATACTATCAGTAGATTCTGAGCAATATAGCGATTCTACGCTATATCAGAAGCTCCGTGAGACTAAGCCAGAATATGGCTCCAGCAGACATATACTAGTCAAGTTTGTCGATGGGGAGATTGCTGTCACCGATGCCAATGTCGGCTCTTTGGGCGATATTATCACTTACCCAATTGACGTTGAACCAGATTTGAATATCTCAAAGGTCCAGCTTTTGGATGCTATTCTTCATGAACTATCCAACAATGGTTTCAGTGAATCAGAAGAGTCTGATTTTTGGAGTGACTTTGATAATCTGCAAAAAGCAAAGATAGTACGATGAAGCTACCGAAGTTTATCATTACTATGGACGGTGTTTTCCGTCTCGGCATGGTTGACCAGCACAAGCACTTGCTAAAGCCGGGTGACCAGTGCATTGGTGGTGGCTATTATACCTTCGACTTCGTTTCCAATCGCATCATCCTTGACAGAGAGTCATACGACTTTGGCCGTCCCAAGTGGCATTTGATAGAAACACTAAAAGTTCCCTCTACCTATCGTGGCCTTCGTATTGTTTACAAGTACGATGATGGATTCCATGATGATTTCAACGTCAGCGAAGAACTGCAAATAGAATACTATGATTGACTTTGATTCCATTTGGCGCACTCAGGATGAGATAAGGACGGTGGTTAATGCCGTTCTGGGTGAATGCATCTGGAATCTGGCCTATGAAGAAAGGCGTAGTGCCATCGTTCTTGAACTGACATTCTTCCTTGATGAAGATGCAATCAGTAATCTTTGCTGCCAGTTCCCAATACCGGCAGATTATGATGGAGTCGGTTCTAAAGGAACTAAGTTCGTATTCTACCTGTAAGTTACGTCTGATATTGTGCAATTAGTGCATAATTCCGTCCTAATTATGACTATTTTTGTGAAAAATCAAACTTTTTTTCTGCTACGAAAAAAGGCTTCATCAGCCTATTATACCTTTGCACCCAGAAAGATGAAACAAGGCTCGTTAGCTCAGTTGGATTAGAGTACGACGCTACGAACGTCGGGGTCGGGAGTTCGAATCTCTCACGAGTCACCAACATTGCTCTATGGTGTAACGGTTAGCACGTCAGATTCTGGATCTGGAGGTGGTGGTTCGAATCCATTTGGGGCAACAGCATTCAGGATAATGCCCTATGGTATAACGGTAGCACAACAGGTTTTGGCTCTGTTAGCGAAGGTTCGACTCCTTCTGGGGCGACGATATACTGCTCCATGGTGTAATGGTAGCA
>Ga0310695_10014554_pt1 | contig 10608 bp, 2 predicted proteins | sample RumenRJG_04DNA_FD_203882 | JGI IMG/M metagenome (GOLD analysis project Ga0310695, IMG submission 203882) | Bovine rumen microbial communities from Lethbridge, Alberta, Canada - RJG_04 (v2) (version 2) | ecosystem: Host-associated > Mammals > Digestive system > Stomach > Rumen | place: Canada... | reverse complement strand
TAAATGCCTTGGCGTTCTCGAAAGACAAAGCCGCAAAAAGATTAGCAGCCTTGTCTGACGTAACGCTAGTGATACCCTTACCCTTAAGGTGTTCAAGTATGGGGTCTATTTGTTCGCGGGAAATTCCTATTTTTTCTAGGTCTTCGTATGCCGCATTAAGCTCTTCGTCTCCGAGATCTTTGAATGTATCGAAGAGACGGTTTTCTCCATGCGTAGCATATCTTTCCTCAACAATGCGATCAGAAAGACTCTGGTCAAGAAGTTCACCAGCCTTGCGATCTTTGAAGTAAGTTTCATAAATACTTTTTCCAAGTTCCTCTCGTTTTTTGATCTCATCTGCGGCTGCATCAAGATTACTATTATTGCCAACGATAGCGAAAGCAAGAACATCCGAAAAAAGCCCGTTACTGGCTCGATCAAGAAAGTTTTGACTGTAACGATGAGACCTTAAATTACTGATAACACGCTCGTCAACACGAATTTCGTCATTAATCTTTGGCCGATCGAAGTTTTCGAGCTGGACAAATTTAGATTTGGAAAACTCGAACTGTATTTCATGCTCAAGACCGTATTTTCCTTTTTCTCCGATCTTGTACATAAAACGATGGGCATCATCGTCGTCAAAAGATATATCTCCTTCATGACCGAGGTATTCCTTAGAAATTTTCTTATACGCATCAAGGTCTATTCTTTTTTTGTCTTCATTCCCTTTACTATCTCTAAAAAAGATCGGATCTAGGATCTTGTTGATGGCTTCATTGCTGTATTTAACACCATCTTTTCCTTTTCCTTCGAGAAGAGCTAAACGGAATTTTTGGAGAGCGGTTTCGGGAGCATCACCGTGCTTGGCCTGCCCTGGCAGGTTGTTTCCGATAAAAGCGAAGCCTTCATTAGCCTTGTCTGCGCCTATCCATCTAAAAACGCTTTGAAGCGCTTCAGTGGCGGAATGACGTTCCGCGAACATTGCCTCGTGGAATTCCTTGGTGCCGCCGAAATGCTTTTTGATAGCATCCTGAAGCTCCTGCTCCGAAAGACGTTTCGTCTCACCGAGAGCTTGGCGCCCGGCCTCGATAGCCATAGCTAGCTTGGTATCTTTGAGTCGCTTCCTGCTCTTGCTTTCATCACTGATCTGGAGCATCTCGTCGATGACATCTGCGGTGACCTCGTGTCCGATAAGATTGGTAGCCTTAACGTCTTCCAAGAAGCTTCTGATTTTCTGGCTATTCTCGTGATCACCAGCGCCAAGACCAATGATGGAAACGCGGCCAACGCTTTTTTCATTCATCTCGGCGAGCTTAATCTGTCCGGAAATATCTAACGCATCTACGTAAAGCTTGCTGGAAAATCCCTTCTCCCGAAGAATCTTATGAGCCTCAAGCTGCTGATCTTCCGCGTTAAGAATACGCTCAGCATTTTCTTTGATATTTAGGATTTCTGTAATACGTTCGTCTGATACGCGGGTGCGATCAGAAAAATACGACATACGAAGGAAGCCATCCTGTTTTGCCTTGATTGAGCTATCGATACCAAGATCATTGGCTTCATGGAGGATTGTATCACCAGTAGAGACAAATCTTCCATTCGTACTCGTGTATTGAATCTTGCCATCTTCAATACTGATCTTAGGAGAAGTAGCGAAGATGTTATCAAGGAGTTTCTTATTCTCATGACCTGCATCCAGTTTGTTCAGATCGATAATTTGCTCATAGAACTCGTGGTTCATAGCATAGTCAGCCGCGTAGGACGTGACCATACCAGCCCCCTCGTCCGTAATCAAAGCGCCGAGAAGATTGTCTATCGCGCCGCCGAGTTTTATCGTTCCGCCATACTTGATGGCAAAGTCTTCATTTTCTCTCGCGGCGGCCCAAAGTCTTCTCCAATCACGAGAAGTAATCGTGACACTATTGGCGACAAGACCGCTGGCAACTTTCTTGTTTTTGCCGACGGTGCGTTCCACTTCTTCGGCATAAGCAGCTGTCGCGTATTTTGATTCTTCGGTTGCACCATAGTCATCATAATAAGAATGCTTGAGATATTTGCCGAGATTTTTTTCGCTTTCATCATCATAAACAAAATAAGCTCCGCGACCTATCTTTCCCGCCATATCGGTTTGAGCACTATGAAAATTCTCCAGTTCGCCCGTGGTGTCGCTAAGCGGGTTAATAATGCCCTTATCTCCATTATGAATGATTCTTCCGGCCTGTCCTTTAATAAGACGAATGAGCTCTTTCTCTTCTGGCGTCTCAACAAGCTCCTCCAAGGCTTCGAACAGCAAATGACCATTTTGGACTATTGCCTCGGCTTCGCCCGGCAGAAGCTCACTTAGTGCTTTAGCATTTTCTTTGTTATAACCTCTGCTTAGCAGCTCCTTAAAGACCTCTTCAACACGATTTCCTTCTTCGGGAATGAAATTCAGCATAACTTTCGTTTTCCCGATTTGATCGAGGCCTTTTATAGCGTCTCCATAATAGAACCCATTTGCCATACGGCGGTCTGCCTTGTCAGCATCAATGGCGGCGGAGAACTTGCGCTGGCGAGCATCCATCATAGCTATAATGCTGTTTACGCCTTCAGCGAGATCTCCGGCCTCACGCGCATTGAACAGTCTTTTTTTCAAGACATTTTTGAGGTCTTTCGAAGCGATACCGAGCTGGTTCGTGATATGGAACTTCCCATCCTTGCCGACAAATATACCAGCCTGGTCTACGAGACGCTGGCCATTTTTTCCATTGCGGCTATAAAAAGCGCCGTTCTCGAACACTTGGCGAGAAAAGTGGAGTTCATGCGGGTCCTTGTCGGCCGCATTATTGAACATGTAGACCTTACCCTCAGCCTTATTGTACCCTACGTGACCGCCGTTGGCGTACACGCCTTCCAGTATCTGAGTAAGAAAGTCTTCGGAAGACTGTTTTTTTACGAGGAAGATTTTATACTGAATCTTCGCGTCGGCCTTGCTATACCCGACTTTCTCGAGTTCCTCGACGAAACCTGCCTCGTCGTGCGGAATAGATTTCTCATAAATCTCTGGATTGAAAAGAATATTGTCATTGATGTCCTTGGCGATGTCACGAAGGGCTTTTTTTTGTTCCTCACTGATATACTGACGAACGACACCATTCTTGTCTTTCGTAGACTGATAAAAATCTCCGAGAATGTTGATTTCGCCGCCTTTTACTGCGGCCGCCCTAATCTCTTCTTCAGTAAGTCCATGATTCTTAATGGTAGACTGTGTAATATCCATCTGCGTAAGAGGAGATAATACACCTGCCGCGAAATTCGTTTCTTTCTTCTTGCGTAGTCCCGCCATTATTTTTGACGCAGCAACGTCAGACGTCTCTTCGGTCTCTATAATATCCGGAAGCAATTCCTTGCTGACAGTACCATTGCTTACGAGGAAATCACGAAAATCTTTCAGAAGAGCTACTTTTTTCTGTTCGTCAACATCTTCTATCTTTCTTCCGTACATTCCTCGCAGGATCTCGTCTGCCATTCCATATCCGGAACCTGATAATGAAATCTTGGCGAGTCTGCCCTCTGGTGCATCTATACCACGGAAGCCGTCGAGGTCTACCTCGAAGATATTATCCATTTCGGCAGCGATACGTGGACGATATACATACCCGAGGGCAGACTTATCCTGAAGATATCCTTTCGTCACGCCGCCGGCACTTTTTGCAAGAGCGACATCCTCGATATTCTCACGTGCTTGTCTGTAATACGCTTGGAAAAGAGCGCTAGAGACTTCGGCACCATTCGTCCGGCGCGTCGCTTCTTCCATGGCGATATCTATGACGCCCCTGTTTCTGCGTACAAAATTTTCTAACTGTCTCGCATTCCAGGAAGTAGACGTATAGACTTCATGCTCCCCGGCAGAGTTCTGCCAACCGAAGTAGTCAAAATATGTCCCCGTGATTTCGTCCTTGCTAAGGGAAATACCATCTTTATAGTATTTCTGCATGGAAACTCTGGATTTATCATGAACTTTTTGGCGGAATTCCTCGCGAAGTTTCTCCGTCGCTTCTTCTTGCGACATACCAGATACCATAGTAGAGGAGAGGTTGTTTTCTACGTAGGCATCCATCTCGTCGATGTATCGGAGAATATTCTTATCCTTACGTGCGTTCATCTCTCTGGCGACACGTGCCGGAGCATCATTATCGAAGGCAAATGTAGAATCATCCACAAGATCTTTAAAGGAAGCATCTACGGGTTTCATAAACCCGTTACCCAAATCCACATAATGCCTAAGCTTTTTCTTATTCTCTTCGCTAACATGATCCATGTTCCACTGGCCAGTGGTCATATCGCGGTCGCCGGCATGGATAAAATCCTGGTTGAAGCGCTTCATAAGTTCTTCTTGCGTGCCGACCCAGACAGTTTCGCCCTTTGCTGCATCAGACTTAGAATTCGATATGCCGGCCATCTTGATGTACATCAAGGAGCCCATATCCATGTCTGGATGGGCGGCGGTCATTGTCTTATATAACGCATTGTCTTTGGTTAATACTCCTATATCAGTTATAGTTTGAAGAGTACGACGACGAACTCCATTGAAGGCATAAGTCGAGCGTGCCCCGCGGTTTCCTACAGAAACAGCATCAGAAGTATGCCACTGACCAGTCAATGGGTCATAGTTCATCGTGACTATGTTGTTGCGAGTAGCGCCGAAAGTAGAATTGATGGCATAGAATGCTTGCGTCGAATTACGTTTTAGTTCTAACGCATCCTTGATTCTACCGCCGGAAATAAGCGAATCTCCTCTGTTTGGATCATAAAGAGGAGTCTGAGACAAATCGAAAAAACCTGTCTTGTAGAGAAGAGTGCCAGTGCCAATAGCATCTTCAGAAGCCACGTGGGCAGCGTGCTGTACCGCAGCGCCGCTAGTCCTAATACGATAAGCTTCAAGGACAGCTTCCTGCGTAAACTGCCCCCTGTCATTTTTCTTCATCCAGCGGTTCCATTCACGGAGCTTTTCTTGGTCACCGCCAAAATAGTCACTGAAGAATTTCTGTCGATCTGGAATCTGTGACTTCAAGACCTGAAAGCTGTCAAAGTTATAATCGAAAGAAAGCGCCTTGTCGCCGATGAGACCATGAAGTTTCTTTTTAAATGCATCACTGACATTCGGAGAATTGGCGAAGAGGCTCAGGTGCTTAATATCAAAACCGGATGTATTGTGCCCGACGGCAGTGAGTTTTTCCTTTCCAACGATGAGTTCAAGGGCATTATAAAGCTCATTTTCCCATGCCCTCATTTCTCCCGGCTTAGCAAGCTTTTCCTGGGCTATGCCGATATCACGGATTTCCTTAAGTCCTTTTAACATAGCCTCGGGATCTTTAGTAGCATCCTTAGCGTCAGTGAAAGACTTGTACCGGAATATGCCTGTACGATTGCCGGTAGTCCAGTCAACCTCAGTATTCTTGCCACCCATGCGTGCAAAACGGTCGAGGGTAACTTTTTCTCCGTCTGTCAGTTCTTCGCCAAGCTGGTATCTCTTTATAAGATTGAGACCTTCTTTGTATTCCTTCTCGGAAAAACCAATAATAGAGCCATAGGTCTTTTTGATTTCAAAATCGCCTGTTTTAAAGTCGCCTTGTGCGAGAGAAAACGAGAACTCTGTAAGACGCTGTCCGAGAGGATGCCCGGATTTATCAATACGTGGACCGAGGGTCTCGAGATCCCAAAGGACGGCACGCCCGCCCTTGTTTACGATATTCCTTATCGCGTCACGGTTCGAGCTCATCGACTGTGTTACATTGCGAGCTACGCTCTCATAAAAAAGATGAATATTGCCATCTTTGCCGATTTCGAGAGAGTCATTGATAGCTTTTGCGCTAATCTTGTTATAAGCAGCCGTAACATTCTCTGCCGGGCTGGCGGCATTGTACGGCTTCTTGATGGCGGAAAAAGTGGGCGCAAGAACACTGTCCTTCCCAACGACATCTCCGATCTCAGCCGCGAGAAATGGCGCAATTTTACCGGAAGGCATTGCAGAATTTTTGATTTTCTCTATGCGCTGCTGAAGTTGTTCTCTTCTTTCAATTAAGGGCGTGATTAACTTACCAGACGCCCTTAACGTAGGATCCGTTTCCCAATAGTCCGGACTTTCCAGCTTGTGTATATCTGCCGTGACACTGGATAGTTTGGTTAGCATTTTGTCCATGCGTTGCTGGAGCTTATTTCTTTTCTTGTAATATCCAGCGATATTCTTTTTCCAAAAATCTTTTCCGTCAGGGAGTTCCTCATCAACAATAGCAATTGCTTGCCTGTCATACTCGTCCCACTCGGCCTGTAACGCATTCAGCCTATGTGTCAACGGAATCCTGTAATGAAGCAAGCTGCCTACGTTTCTGGAGGCATATTCAGCCTCTTTAGCGGAGGCAGAGTTGGAAGTACCCCAATAAGAAAGATTCTCTATATTGTCGTCAATTGCACCAATTTGCTGACGCACATTCGCCATTTGCGCCGCGACAGCTTTCTGCCTCGCCACAATGGAGTCAAATTGCTTTGTCGCAGTTTTATTGGCAAAATTCGTAATCCCTCTTTCTGACCAAAGTTCCATACCACCGATGGTCTCATTGAGATCATTGATTTCGCTAGCCAAGCTCCAGATATCATGGCGAATAGCTTTTCTTTTCGAGACAGCCCCTAGGATTTTCTTGCGGTGCTTTTCTGTCGCGACATGATTACCCCACGTAGATTTGTTTGCGATATCGATATTTATATCTTCGATTTGATCGTAGAGATCAAGAAGCCTTTTGTCTGTCCTGTGGCCTACATAGTTATCTATATATTGTTGTCTCTTTGCACGCAGTCTAATATTCCTGCTGTTTTCGTTTCCGTATATCATATCCAGATACCCCCGAAATCCGTCATCGTTTTCTCTAACAGTAGATTACCTTACAGAGGAAGGAATATAGACAAACAAAAAGAGCCCCTAACAGGGACTCTTCAATTTGGGGTAAAATTTACCCCCAATTATTATACGAACAATTTGCCGATAAGCTCTTTCGTTTTGCTGGAAACATCTTGTCTCTCATTGATACACCATTTTATAGTATCCTTAACCGTCTGAAGCTCATCATTGGAACAAACAACGGTAAATGTGATATAGTCGTCAGGAAGCTTCTCGTCAAGCTCAGCCCTTGATAAAACGGTATAGGTTGTCGGCGCATCAAAGATATTGTCTATATCTTCCGTAGTCTTCACGAGCCTAAGCTGTTTCATTTGCAAGGAGGAGAGCTTTATGTCATACAGGTGTTTCTCGTATATATACCGTTGTAAGTTGCTATCGAGGCCAGCAATAACTCTGGCGAACTGATTAGTAATTCTATCGGAAGTATTCTTGGCATCCATTAGCGGCCAAAATTCCGGGATCAGTGAACGGAGCTGGTAAAGTTTCTTGACCGAGTTCTCGTTCTCTCCGATAACCTTTGCTACTTTAGTCAATGCCCGTTCCCTTTTCGTGTCAGGTCTTCTCTTGGCGCGGGTCTCTTTCTCTAGCTGCGCCATATTAATGACGGCACGTGCCTTAATGGCCGTAGTATTGTCGCGGCGGATCACGTTATCGAAAATAATGATCTTCCGAGCCTCAATCTCGTCAATCTCGTCAGGCCCATACACATTGCAATCCATGGTTTCGAAACGCTTTGATTGCTCCTCGTCACCCGATTCCTTGAATATGTCATGAAGCTTCTTTATAGCATAGAAACGTGTATGTCCTCCAAGAATCATATAGTTTCCATCCGGCTGCGCCCAAACGATAGCAGGGGAGAGTTGCCCATAGACAACGATGTTTTTCATCATCTCATCCAAGGTATCCTTGCTTTGGGACGGGAAAAAGTTCCATTCCTCGTTGGCGGGGAGAAGTTTCTCTACGGGTATGTGTTCCCTGGTGAAAACAGGATAGAGCTTTTCAATTTCCTGCTGGCGTTCATCCGATACCTGTTTTTGCTTATCTGGCTGTACATCATCCTCACTCAAGCTTTTCCAGTAATTCGGGTCATCATATGATAATTGGTTCTCTTCACGAACATCCTTGGGGATGAATGATTTATGAGAGACAACCTGCATTCTTTTCTTAGGCATTGCCTGACACCTCCAATATCTCCTTATAAAGGTTCTTGAAATCCCTGGCTATATCGCTGGTCTTCTCAGTGACTGCACAGTGGAAATTGATAGCCTTTTGGGCTTCCTCACTATTCCTGATCGTTGACTTAAAACAGATACCTTCATTTTTTCCGCCGTTCATTTCCCGAATAATTGCCGGCAACTCTTCGCGGGCTGAAGGAATGTATTCTTTGGCGGAGCTTGTGTTTGCCTTGACCTTGTTGAAGAAGTATCCAAGGAGACGAATGTTCGGATTCATGATCCTGCGTGTCTTAGTGATTTCTTGGTATACCTCGGCAAACCCTGATATTGAGCGCTCGTTTGCCTCGAGTGGGATAATAACCTCATCACAAGACTGAAGAGGATAAGATGTTGCCATACCGGAGGACGGATGAGTATCCATGATGACAACGTCATAGCGACGAAGCTTCTTGATGGCATTGACCATCTCGATCCATGGGTTGATATCGTCTTCCAGCTTCGCCTTTCTTACTCTGGAAAGGAACTCGTCCTTCTCTATGTATGGATTGCCGGGGATCATATCGATGTTCCCGTATTGAGTCGGCAAGATAAATGTCTCGACGGGGATAGGTTCGCTTACGGTACGAGAAACGACCGCGCCTTGAACATCTTTCTTTCCGTCCATAGGGGTGTCCATCGTCTGCGTAAGATTTGCCTGTGCGTCAGCATCTATCAGCAAGACTTTCTTTTTTCCATCCTTGGCAAAAAGGTATGCCAGAGCAGCCGCAGTAGTGGTTTTTCCCACGCCGCCTTTACCACTAGCAATGCATATAACATGTTCTACATTTCTGGTAGTGTCCTTGGGCATAAAATCACGCCTTTCTTCTTGTGTGTCTAATGTTGCCTTGGTTTACAGTTTACATTTAATTGAAGGTATTTGTCAACGAGATAAGAACAAAAATTGACCTTTCGTGCTGAAAAAACAAAGTGGTCAAAGGGAGTTCCAAAATTGCACCCCCTTTGACCACTTTAGCAATATCGGCATTCTACGTCAAGCGCTATACATAGATAAGCTGTCATTAACGCGTTTTTGTGTATCCCTGAACCCCATCATGGTTTTTATCGATGCTATGATAGAAGTAGTTCCACCGCTAGGTCCAGCCTGTACCGATATGTCTACGTCCTCAAGACCCTCACCCGCGAGAATGGTCTTGAGGTTTTTTCTCACCTGTGCTTCGTTATGTCCTTTGGAAGTTCCTGAATAGTTGAGGCTTGGTGCATCTATAACATTTGGATCGCGAAGCTGTGACTCATAGAACCCGAAATCAGAAAGACTTAACGCCTCATTTTCTATCGTCTGGACTTCAACATCCTTGAGGTCATATTGCGGAGCCCATCCTGCCCAGTTTTCCTGGGGAAGCTCATGTCTCGCAAAGAAGCTCTCGTTATCTTCTTGATCGGGAACATCCTGTCCCCAAGCAAGAGACAATGCTTTCTTGAGAAATGGGGATGCTGTATCCAGTATCGCGGCACGCTTACTCGGATCACGAACCTTGACGAACTCCATGAAGTATTCACGATCATTCGTAGGCAAAGCCGTAATAATCTCAGACCATGACGCACCCTCTTTGAGTGCATACATGGTAGAATCGGCAGCTTTCTTGTAGATAAGTGCCGTCCTTGTCCATTCGCCGCCTGGGAGGAGCATCTTGTCTTCTTCCAATGCGTTAATACGCTCATTAAGCGTGGACATCATTTCGTCACGAAGCTCGGAGTCCGGATAGTTTCGTTGAAGCTTCTTCTTGAGACTCTTGAAATAGCTCGAAGCTAGGCGGTTTTGCTCCGTTTTCTTCTCTCGCTGTTCAAGTATTTCTTCAAGGTCAACATCTTCTTCCTCTTCGGCTTTCTTGGCGGCCATCTTGTAGAGACGCTGATACTTTAAGTAGGTCAGTCGGTCAAAGTAGTCCGTAAACTCCCAGTTCGCTTTGGTACGCCCAGGGATGGAATTGCCTTCATCACCAAATGCTGCTCTGTATGCTACGCCAACCGCCGCGCCTATAATGCCGGCTCGTCCGCGTTTTTTCTCGAAGAATCTCCCGATTTCTTCGCCTACGGCAAAAGCCGAGGCGGCTTCGTCAGCATAACTATTGCCTCCCGTAAGAACATGTCCAGCAGCTGTTATAGCGCTGGTATGTCGTGCCCATCGCATAGTCCAGTCACGCTTGGGCGAGGTGTCTCCTCGTCCTCCCGGATCGATGAAGTTCGCGATCGCCGCTCCTATGAACGCTCCGCGATCAGAGAGGAGATATCCAGCACCAAGCAACTTTTGGGCCCCGGGAGTCATGCCTGGGACATCATGCATATAACGGTAAGCCGTGCCGATAAGCCCGGTGAGTGCCGTTCTTTCATAGAACGCTCGGATGAATGCCGGTTCGATAAAGGAATCCCATGGATGTTCCCACGATTGATATGGTGTACCATATACTTGTTCGGCGCGATAGGATTCCAGCGGTGAACGCACGCGAAGGAACTGGTCTG
>Ga0310695_10014553_pt1 | contig 10608 bp, 9 predicted proteins | sample RumenRJG_04DNA_FD_203882 | JGI IMG/M metagenome (GOLD analysis project Ga0310695, IMG submission 203882) | Bovine rumen microbial communities from Lethbridge, Alberta, Canada - RJG_04 (v2) (version 2) | ecosystem: Host-associated > Mammals > Digestive system > Stomach > Rumen | place: Canada... | reverse complement strand
GGTCATAACAGCGGTACAGCAGGTCGGTGACCTTGGTATCGGCGCTGCTGCGCTTGCCGGGGGCGGAGGCGACGACGTAGCGGCGGTCGGGGTCGCCGCGGACGATGTCCGCGACCTTGCGGAACTGTGCGGCGTCCGAGAGCGAGCTGCCGCCGAATTTGGCAACAATGGGTTTCATATATGCCCCCCCCCTTATTCGTCCAGCGCCGTGAGATCGTCAAAGGACTCACGGCGGACGGCGACATAGCTTTCGCCGCCGCGCAGCATGACGATGGGCGGGCGGGGAAGGCGGTTGTAGTTGGACGCCATGGAGTAATTGTACGCGCCGGTGGTGCAGACTGCGACGAGGTCGCCACGGCGGATGTCCTCCGGCATGGGAACACTTTCCTGAATGATGTCGCCGCTCTCGCAGCAGCGTCCCACCACGGAGCAGGTGAACGGGCGCGGCGTGTCCATGTGAAGCGCGGGGAGCACCGTGTAGCGGGACTTATAGAGCGCGAAGCGGGGGTTGTCCCCCATGCCGCCGTCGATGGCGACATAGTTCTTGTAGCCGGGGATGCGCTTGACCGCGCCCACGGTGTAGAGCGTCAGCCCCGCGTCGGCGACGATGCTGCGCCCCGGCTCCATCATGACGGCGGGCTCAGGAATGTCGAGCCGCGCACAGGTGTCGTGGATCACGGCGGCGACGCTGGCGATCTTTTCGCCGATGTCCAGCACGGGATCGTCCTCTACATAGCGTACGCCGTATCCGCCGCCGAGGTCGAGCTGCCGCGCGGTGCAGCCGTGCTTGTCCCGCATGGAGGCGATAAATTCCAGCATGATGACCGCGGCGCGTTCAAACACGTCCTCCGCGAACACCTGTGAGCCGACGTGACAGTGGAAGCCCACCAGCTCAATGTGCGAAAGCCCCAGCGCGACAGCGGTCAGCTCCGCCGCCTGTCCGGTCTCAATGGCGGCGCCGAACTTGCTGTCCACCTTGCCGGTGTTCACCGCCTCATAGGTGTGGGTGTCGATGCCGGGCGTCAGCCGCAGCAGCACACTCTGCGTTTTGCCGCGCTTCGCCGCCTCCGCGTCGATGGCGGCAAGCTCCTCCGCGCTGTCCGCGACGAAGTACCCCACGCCGTGCTCCATGGCGTAGGCGATGTCCGCGTCGGTCTTGCAGTTTCCGTGGAAATAGGCGTTCGCGAGGTCGTAGCCCGCTTTGGCGGCGGTATGGATCTCGCCGCAGGACACCACGTCGATGCCCATGCCCAGCTCGGAGAGAATGCGGTACATCTGCGTGAAGCAGCAGGCCTTCCCGGCAAAGAGCGGGCGGGAGCCGGGGACAAAGTGCCGGCCCATGGCGTCCAGGTACACGCGGCAGTTGTGCCGGATACGCTCCTCGTCCATGAGGTACAGCGGTGTGCCGTATTGCGCGGCGAGGGCGGCGGTATCCTGCCCGGCAAAGGTCAGGTGCCCGGCGTCGTTGACGCCGAGGTTGTCACAGGTGAACATTTCCAAATACCCCTCTGTCTCTTAGAGCATGTGTGCGCGCAACTCCTCGCCGGAGAGCGGGGAGAGGTCGGCGGGCGCAATATCGAAAATGGTCTTGCAGCCCTTATCGCCCCGCTTCGCCATCTTGTCAACCGCGCGGGCAAGCGCCACCAACACCCCCGCGGTGAACTCGGGGTTGGAGTCCAGCGTCAGGCGGTACTCGATGGTATGGCTGTGGTTCTTATCAAGCCCGGTTTTGCCCGTGCGGAACACGAATCCGCCGTGGGGCAGTTCCTTGTGGTCGCGGGCCATCTCATCCGCGGAGATGAATGTGACGGTGGTGTCGTACTCGTCGAAGTAGTTGGGCATGGTGACGATGGCCTGTTCGATCGCGGCCTTGTCCGCGCCGTCCTTGGCGACGACGAACACCTCGCGGCGGTGCTTCTGACGCGTGGTCAGCTCCGGCATGGAGCCGCTGCGCACCGCATCCAGCGCCTCGGGCACTGGGACGGTGTACTGCCGCGCGTCGGCGACGCCCTCGATGCGTCGCACCGCGTCGCTGTGGCCCTGGCTGACGCCGCGGCCCCAGAAGGTGTAGTCCCTGCCCTCGGGCAGGACGACGGAGCCGTAGAGCCGGGCGAGCGAAAACATACCCGGGTCCCAGCCGCCGGAGATCAGCGCGACATGGCCGCTCTCCTTTGCGGCGGCGTCCACGTTGGCAAAGTGCTCGGGGATGCGGGCGTGGGTGTCGAAGCTGTCCACGACGTTGATCTTTTTCGCCAGCGCCGGGGTCATTTCGGGCAGATCCGTGGCGCTGCCGCCGCAGATGATGAGCACGTCGATGTACTTGGCTCGCGCGTCCAGCTCGGACGCCGCGAACACCGGCGCGCCGGTGAGGGGCTTGACGCGCTCGGGAGCACGGCGTGTGAACACGCCGACGAGCTCCGCGTCGGGATTCTGGGCGATGGCGCACTCCACACCGCGCCCAATGTTGCCGTAGCCGTAGATCGCGAGTTTCATAGTCAGAAAGTCCTTTCAATGAAATTTGCTTTACAGCGAAATCATGCTTTTCATGTCATAGAGTCCGGCGGGTTTTCCCTGCAAAAACGCCGCCGCCGCCAGCGCGCCCTCGGCGAACAGAGCGCGGCTGTGCGCCTCGTGCTTGAGCGTGATGGTCTGGCTGGCAGTGCCGATCATCACCTCATGCTCGCCCACGATGTTACCCATACGGATGGCGTGGACGCCGATCTCATTCGGTGTGCGCTTGCCGTGTCCGCTGCGGCCGCAGTTGACCGTCGCCTCGGGGCGCACCTCGCGGATGGCGTCGGCAATGGCGAGCGCCGTACCGCTGGGGGCGTCCAGCTTGCGGTCGTGGTGCTTTTCGATGATCTCGATCTCCGCGTCGGGCATCGCCGCGGCGGTCTTTTGCGCCAGCTCGATGAGCAGCGCCACGCCGAGCGAGCAGTTGGCGGAGAAGAACAGCGGCACCTCGGTCGCCGCCGCGAGGATCGCGGCCTTTTCCACCTCTGTGTGACCGGTGGTGGCGAGAACGAGGGGCAAACGGCGCGCCTTCACAAACACGAGCAGCGCCTCCGTCGCGCTGTGATGGGAGAAATCCACCACGCAGTCCACGTCAGTCGCCGCGCGGTCGAAGTCCGCCGCGCAGGGAACGTCAAATTCGTCGCAGCCGTGGGGGCTGACGCCGCCTACTAATTCCGCGCCGCGATAGCCGGCAAGCGCCAGTTTCGCTACCTCGCGGCCCATGGCGCCGCCGAGTCCGCTTACTAAGATACGCATACCACGCCTCACAGCAGGCCGTGCTGACGCATCAGCGCGAGCAGCTTTTCCTCATGCTCCGGCTCCATGGGCGTCAGCGGCAGGCGAAGATAGTTCTCGCACCAGCCCAGCGCCGCCATGCCCGCCTTGACGGGGATGGGGTTTACCTCGCAGAACAGCGCGTTGATGAGCGGCAGCAGCTCGCACTGGAGCTTCGCCGCGCCCGCCACATCGCCGCGGAAGAAGCGCTCGCATATTTCAACGGTGAGCTTCGGCGCGACGTTGGACAGCACCGAGATCACGCCTTGACCGCCCATGGCGAGGATGGGGACGATCTGGTCGTCGTTGCCGGAGTAGATGTCCAGCTTGTCGCCGACAAGCGCCGTGGCCTCGACGATCTTGGAGATGTTGCCGTTGGCCTCCTTGATGGCGGCGATGTTGGGGTAGCCCGCGAGCGCCGCGTAGGTGGACGGCTCGATGTTCACGCCCGTGCGCGAGGGGACGTTGTAGAGGATGATGGGCTTGGTGGAGGCGTCGGCGATGGTCTTGAACATGGTGACAAGCCCCTTTTGCGTCGCCTTGTTGTAGTACGGCGTCACGACCAGCATGGCGTCCGCGCCCACGTCGCAGCAGTAGCGGGTGAGGGAGCAGGCGTAAGCGGTGTCGTTGGAGCCGGTGCCCGCGATGACGGGGACGCGGTGCGCCACGCGCTCGACGGAGTATTTGACGACGGCGCGGTGCTCCTCGTCGTCCAGCGTGGAGCCTTCGCCGGTGGTGCCGGCGATGACGAGGGCGTTGACGCCCTGCTCGATTTGCCAGTCGATGACGCGGCCGAGGCGGTCGTAATCGACGCCGGAATCGGACAGCGGGGTGATAAGCGCGGTGGCTACGCCGCGGAAAATGGGCTGTTTACTCATGTTCGGATACTCCTTTACACGATATAGTATATGTTGATCCCAACTATTCCAATTAAACAAAAACACAGATAGGCCCTGTTGTCAAGTGCAAAATTGCACAAAAGCACCGTGCGTATCACGGCGAAAAAGGATCGCGTGACCGAACCGGCCGCGCGATCCTCTGGGTATGTTGTCAGCCCTGGTTCTGCGCCTCGACGAGGCGGACGCCGCAGTATTTCTCCCGCAGCTTGGGCTTTTCGATCTTGCCGGTGGGATTGCGCGGCACGTTCGCAAAGATGACCTTGCGCGGGCGCTTGTAGCGGGGCAGATCCATGCAGTAGTCGTTCAGCTCCGCCTCGGTCAGCTCCATGCCCTCCTTGACCTGCACGATGGCCGCGGCGATCTCGCCGAGGCGCTTGTCGGGCAGGCCGATGACCGCCACGTCGTGGATCTTCGGGTTCGCCGCGAGGAAGTCCTCGATCTGCACGGGGTAGAGGTTCTCGCCGCCGGAGATGATGACGTCCTTCTTGCGGTCGACGAGGAAGATGAAGCCCTCGTCGTCCTGCTTCGCCATGTCGCCGGTGTGGAGCCAGCCGTCCTTGAGGACCGCCGCAGTCGCCTCGGGGTCGTGGTAGTAGCAGCGCATGACGCCGGGGCCTTTGACGCACAGCTCGCCGACCGTGCCCTGCTCGACGATCTCGCCCTGCTCGTCCACGATCTTGCACTTCCAGCCGAAGCCCGGCACACCGATGGCACCGACCTTGCGCACGTTCTCCATGCCGAGGTGGACGCAGCCCGGGCCGGTGGACTCGGACAGGCCATAGTTGGTGTCGTACTTGTGGTTGGGGAAGTATTGCAGCCAGTGGCGGATCAGCGACGGCGGCACCGGCTGCGCGCCGATGTGCATCAGCCGCCACTGGGCGAGGGTGTAGTCCTCAAGCTTCAAATCGCCGCGATCCAGCGCCGCCAGAATGTCCTGAGCCCAAGGCACCAGCAGCCAGACGATGGTGCACTTCTCCTGCGACGCGGCGTCGAAGATGGCCTTGGGGGAGTTGCCCTTTAAAAGCACGGCCTTGCTGCCGGTGTAGAGCGAGCCGAACCAGTGCATTTTCGCGCCCGTGTGGTACAGCGGCGGGATGCAGAGGAACACATCGTCGTGGGTGGTCTCGTGGTGGGTGGCCTCCATGCGGGCGCTTTGCAGCAGCGCCGCGTGGTCGAGCAAAATCGCCTTGGGGAAGCCCGTCGTGCCGGAGGAGAAATAGATCGCCGCCTCGTCCGTATCCTCGATGAGCACCTTCGGTGCGCTGGAGGAGCAGTTGGCGGTCAGGTCGTGGTAGCTCTCAGCAAAGGTGGGGCGCACCTCGCCGACGAAGATCAGCATCCGGCTCTGGCCCAGCTCCTCGGCGATGTCCTCCATGCGCCCGATGAACTCCTGCCCGAAGAACAGAATGTCGGCGTCCGCCAGCTCCACACAGTATTTGATCTCGTCGGCGGTGTAGCGGAAGTTGAGGGGTACCGCCACGGCGCCGGTCTTTAAGATGCCGAAGTAGATGGGCAGCCACTCGAGGCAGTTCATCAAAAGGATAGCGACCTTCTGACCCTTCTTGACGCCCCGGGAGAGAAGCATATTGGCAACGCGGTTGGCCTTCTCGTCAAAGACGCTCCATGTGATCTCGCGCCGATAGGGCGCGGCGGCGGAGGGCTGGATCAGATCGAATTCCTTCCACGTCACGCGGGGCTTTTCCGTCACCTCGGGGTTGATCTCGACGAGGCAGACCTCGTCGCCGTAGAGCTTGCTGTTGCGTTCCAGCAGATCGGTAATGGGCATGGCGATGCTTCCTTTCACTTTCGTGATTTTACACATTAAAGTTTTAAATGCTTGAAGTATCATAACGCATTGCGACGAAAAAGTCAAGGGTGAAAAACTTTCCCGTTGCAGGAGGGAGGGCGGAATGCTATAATAGGCAACAGAGAAATAACGGCGCGCGTCCGCGCGGCCTTGACAGGAGGTATTCCCATGGCGAATGTTCCGAATCCGTCCTTTGTGGGACATTATTCCCAGAATTCCGCGTCCATTCCGAATGTCTACAACGGTATGCGCATGGAGGTGCTGGATCACAACAATGAGCTGCTGTTCGTCGGCGACGTGGAGGTGCTCAGCGAGAAGATGATCGAGATCGTGCGCACCTCTGACCTTTTAAGCCCCACCATCACCGAGGGGATGGCGGTGAGCATCCGCGGCTTCAACGCCTACGAAAACTGCGGCGTACACATCGACGGGGTACTGTATAAGCTGGCCCACGATCAGGACAGCGCGTGGCTTGTCAAGGAGCTGGACGTCAAGGGCAAGGACACCGGACGCTCCTTTGCCCGCCAGCCCATCCACGCGCAGGCGTGGGTGCAGCCGGACGGCTCGGAGCAGTGGCTGCCCTGCTCCGTCGTGAACGCCAGCGCGGGCGGCGTGTGCTTCCGCATGAACGAGCCGATGGAGATCGGCGCGCGGCTGAAGATCCGCTTCCGCCTGCGTCAGGGTCACGAGCAGCCGCCCCTTGCCATCGAGATTCGCCGTGCCACCGACCGCCGCACCGAGTTTGAGTACGGCTGCGAGTTCGTCGATCTCAGCCCCGAGGTGGATACCATCATCACGCGCACGGTCATCCGCCTGCAAATCATGCAGTAAAATTGTAAGCAGTAATATTGTAAGGAGAAAGAAACCATGAAACAGTTGATGCTGGGCAACGCCGCCGCCGCGCGCGGACTGTACGAGGCGGGCGTCGCTGTCGTTTCCAGCTACCCCGGTACGCCGAGCACCGAGATCACCGAGGAGCTGGCGAAATTTGATGAGGTCTACAGCGAGTGGGCGCCCAATGAAAAGGTCGCGATGGAGGTCGCTTTCGGCGCGAGTCTCGCGGGCAAGCGCAGCTTTTGTGGCATGAAGCACGTGGGCCTCAACGTCGCGGCCGACCCGCTGTTCACCGTGTCCTACACCGGCGTGAACGGCGGCATGGTCATCGCCGTCGCGGACGACGCGGGGATGCATTCCAGCCAGAATGAGCAGGATTCCCGCCACTACGCCCGCAGCGCCAAGCTGCCGATGCTGGAGCCGTCGGACTCCGGCGAGGCCTATGCCTTTGCGAAGAAAGCCTACGAGATTTCCGAGCAGTTCGACTGCCCGGTGTTCCTCAAGATGTGCACCCGCGTGGCGCACTCCCAGTCCATCGTCGACCCCGGCGAGCGTAGCGAGGCCGCGGCAAAGCCCTATGAGAAGAACATCGCCAAGTACGTCATGACCCCTGCCAACGCCATCCGCCGCCACCCCCATGTGGAGGAGCGCATGGCGAAGCTGGCGGAGTTTGCCGAGACCAGCGATTTGAACCGTGTCGAGCCGGGCAGCGACCACAGCACCGGCATCATCACGTCCTCCACCAGCTATCAGTATGTCAAGGAGGTCTGCGGCGACCGTTTCCCGATCCTGAAGCTGGGCATGGTGTGGCCGCTGCCGGAGAAGAAGATCCGCGAGTTTGCCGCCTCAGTGGACAAGCTCATCGTGGTGGAGGAGCTGGACAGCTTTATCGAGACCTACGTCCGCGAGCTTGGGCTTGCTGTCACGGGCAAGGAGCTGTTCCCGCTGCTGGGCGAGTTTTCGCAGAACCTCGTCGCGGAAAAGCTGGGCGTCAGCGTCCACAGCGGAAAGGCGCTGGATGAGAACATCCCGCCGCGCCCGCCGGCGATGTGCGCCGGATGTCCCCACCGTGGCATGTTCTACATCCTGAGCAAGAACAAATGCACCGTGCTGGGCGACATCGGCTGCTACACCCTCGGCGCCGCCGCGCCGCTCAATGCCATCGAGATGACGCTTTGCATGGGCGCGTCGGTGAGCAGCATCCACGGCTACAACAAGGCGCTGGGCGCGGAGAGCGAGAAGCGCACCGTCGCCGTCATCGGCGACTCCACGTTTATGCACTCCGGCATGACGGGCCTTGCCAACATCGCGTATAACCAGTCCAATTCCACCGTCATCATCCTCGACAACTCCATCACCGGCATGACCGGCCACCAGCAGAATCCCACCACGGGTTACAACATCAAGGGCGATCCCGCGGGGAAAATCGACCTCGAAGCGCTGTGCAGGGCGATGGGCTTCCGCCGTGTCCGCGTCGTCGATCCCTACGACCTCGACGCGTGTGACAAGGCGGTCAAGGAGGAGCTGGCGGCGGACGAGCCGAGCGTCATCATCTCCCGCCGTCCCTGCGCGCTGCTCAAGTACGTTAAGCACAACGCGCCGCTGCGGGTCAACACCGACAAGTGCGTGGGCTGCAAGGCCTGCATGAAGATCGGCTGCCCGGCGATCTCGTTCAAGGACGGCAAGTCCCGCGTGGATAACACGCTCTGCGTCGGCTGCGGCGTATGCTCGCAGCTGTGCAGGTTCGACGCGTTTGAGTCCACGGCAAAGGAGGGTTAAGGCATGGAGACGAAAAACATCATGATCGTCGGCGTCGGTGGGCAGGGCAGCCTGCTGGCCAGCAAGCTGCTGGGACACCTCCTGCTGGGGCAGGGCTATGACGTCAAGGTTTCCGAAGTCCACGGTATGAGCCAGCGCGGCGGCAGCGTCGTCACCTATGTCCGCTACGGCGACAAGGTGGCCTCCCCGGTCATCGACCGCGGCGAGGCGGATTACATCGTGTCCTTCGAGCTGCTGGAAGCGGCCCGCTGGATGGGCTATCTCAAGCCCGGCGGACAGATCGTCACCTCCACGCAGCAGATCGACCCGATGCCCGTCATCACCGGCGCGGCGCAGTATCCGGAAAATCTGGTCGAGAAGATGCGCGCCGCCGGCGCGAAGGTGGACGCCCTCGACTGTCTGGCGCTTGCTGAGCGCTCGGGCAGCAGCAAGGCGACCAACATTGTGCTGATGGGTCGGCTGTCCCACTACTTCGATCTCCCGGAGGAGGCGTGGCAGAAATCGCTGGAGGCGATGGTGCCCGCAAAGTTCCTCGATCTCAACCGCAAGGCGTTTGAATTGGGCAAAAATGCTTAACGGGAGCGCGAAAAACCCAAATCAGTTTGTGCGGAACATACATTGACTTTAACGCGCTAACGCATTATACTGTGAAAAAACGCGGAAGGAGCATGACAATGCGTAAGCTGTCCAACAACGTGTTCAGCTTTACCAACGGCTATTTCTTTAGCCGTTTCTTTGCCATGCAAAAAACAGACTGCCCATAGTGGGAAGCGTGTGCCGCGATATAACGTCAATGACATGGCCTCGTCCACCAAGGGCGGGGCCGTGTTTTTGTATATTCTTCCGAAAAAGCAAATACCCATAGCAATTTTATTCGCAACATGCTATCATAAAGAAAGGAATGATTCCCATGGAACGCTATTACCAACCCGAGATCGAAACCGCATCCCGCGAGCAGATCACCGCATGGCAGAGCGAACGCCTTGCAAAGCAGGTCAGGCACGTCTGGGACAATGTTCCCTACTACCGCAAGAAGATGGAGGAAAAGGGCGTCACGCCCGACGACATCAAGGGCGTCGAGGACCTTCACAAGCTGCCCTTCGTCACCAAGGCAGACCTCCGCGAGGCGTACCCCTACGGCCTCGTTGCCGAGCCGCTCAAAAACTGTGTCCGCATCCAGTCCACCTCCGGCACCACCGGCAAGCGCGTCGTCGCGTTCTATACCCAGCACGACATTGACCTGTGGGAGGACTGCTGCGCCCGCGCCATCACGGCGGCGGGAGGCACGGACGAGGATGTGTGCCAGGTCAGCTACGGCTACGGCCTGTTCACCGGCGGCCCCGGCCTCAACGGCGGCAGCCACAAGGTGGGCTGCCTGACCATCCCCACGTCATCGGGCAACACCGAGCGCCAGATCATGTTCATCCGCGACTTAAGCGCCACCATCCTCTGCTGCACCCCGTCCTACGCCGCCTACCTCGGCGAGACGATGAAGGAGATGGGACTCACCCCCGACCAGATCCCCCTCAAGGCGGGCATCTTCGGCGCGGAGGCGTGGAGCGAGGAAATGCGCCGGGACATCCAAAAGACGCTGGGCATCAAGGCGTATGACATCTACGGCCTTACGGAGCTTTCCGGCCCGGGCGTGGCGTTTGAGTGCTCCGCCCAGAACGGTATGCACATCAACGAGGATCACTTCATCGCCGAGATCATCGACCCCGAGACCGGCGAGGTGCTGCCCGACGGACAGCAGGGCGAGCTGGTGTTTACATCCATCACCAAGGAGGCGTTCCCGCTCCTGCGCTATCGCACCCGCGATGTGTGTGTGCTGAGCCACGAGAAGTGCTCCTGCGGGCGCACCCACGTCAAGATGGCGAAGCCGCGCGGCAGAACGGACGATATGCTCATCATCCGCGGCGTGAACGTGTTCCCGTCCCAGATCGAGACGGTGCTGCTCAACCTCGGCTACGGCGCGAACTACCAGATCATCGTCGACCGCGT
>Ga0310695_10014551_pt1 | contig 10610 bp, 8 predicted proteins | sample RumenRJG_04DNA_FD_203882 | JGI IMG/M metagenome (GOLD analysis project Ga0310695, IMG submission 203882) | Bovine rumen microbial communities from Lethbridge, Alberta, Canada - RJG_04 (v2) (version 2) | ecosystem: Host-associated > Mammals > Digestive system > Stomach > Rumen | place: Canada... | reverse complement strand
TTAAGTGCAAGCTTTTTTATTGCTCTTGATTATTTTCTTGCACTTATTATAGCACATTTCGATGAAAAATGCACTGTTTATCGAGAATTTTACCGATTGCTTGTTTTGAAGGCAGTGACTATGTATTGTGTATCATGCGGCAGTATCATCGGCGATGATTTTCGGTTCTGCGAATTCTGCGGAATGCCGAATGCCGATTGCTTTGCGAAAGAAGGCATTGCAATAGAAGAAAACGACCCGGCAAAAACCGAACCGCCGGAGGTCATACCGCCTGCTGCTCAGCAGGAGCCGCAGGCGCTTATCTGCGAAAAATGCGGACGGGAGCTTGACGCGGATTCCCTGTTCTGCGACAAATGCGGCGCTCCCGTTGGTCAAAAGCAGCAGGAGCCGGTCGGTTACCGTTGTAAAAAATGCGGAGCTGAACTGGAAGAGGGCTTCGTTTTCTGCGACAGGTGCGGAGCAAGGCAATAACGAGTAAAACGAGGGATAGATATGGCTGACGGCAAAATGGAAAAAGCCTTTGTGTTTGCGGCTAAAAACGGCAATCCAAAAAGCTTTGAGGAATTGTATAAGCTGCACTGCCAAGAGATTTATGCGATCGCGCTGACCGTTACGCGGCGCAAAAATGAAGCGGAGGAGGTGCTTCGCGCCACCTTCGCGGCGGCTTGGCAGGAGATCGAAACGTTTGCACTGTCAGAGGATTTCGGATTGTGGCTCCGCGATATCGCGCGCAGAAAATGCGACGAGCTGGTCGCTGAAAAGCAAAAAGCTCAGCAGGTGATCGAAGAAGAACCGCTGACGGATTCGGAGCTTCAGGATATGGCGATCCCGACGGCGGTCGCTATGGATATTTTTCAACAGGTGTTCCGTCATGGAGCGGAATCGGTAACGGTCACCACCGTTCCGTTTCCCGAAATCACCGAACCGCCTGTTATCGAAACACCCTCGGTGCCTGTTGCGGAAAGCGTCGGCGCGCCGCCTGCACAAGCTTCCGTTCCGGCAGGCGGCGGCTCGTCAGCTGCCGGCACGGCGTCGGCGTCGGTCAAGTCGACTGTTCCGCTGTGGACAAAAATCGCCGCCGGTGTGCTCGGCGTGTCAATTGTCGCAGGCGGAGGGATCGCCGCGTATCAAACGCTCACCAAGCAAACCGACCCGATCGTCAGCGCCGCAGTCGGAGACGAAATCATCTTTGGCAAATACGAGCAGGATAACGATCCGGAAAACGGCGCGGAAAATATCACATGGCGCATCTTGGACAGAGAAGACGACAAGCTGTTCGTCGTGTCGAAATATGTGTTGGACAGCGCTTCCTATGATGACTTTCGAAGCAATCCAATCTGGCGCAGCACCGGCATGCGACAAAAACTGAACGGAAGTTTTTATACCACAGCGTTTTCCGAGGAAGAACAAAAGCTGATATGCAACGCGTATGTGCTGTCGCAGGATACATGGGGTCAAAAGAAAGACGACGATGTTTCGGTTGAAAAGGTGTTCCTGCTCGGTCAGGGTGAGGCACGGAAATATTTCGTTTCTGATGACGACCGCATCGCGCTGGCGACGGAATACGCCGCCGCCAACGGCACTCGCACAGACGAGCATAACCGAGCCGTATGGTGGACGCGGACGATTGTCTTTGAAAACGATCAGGGCGCGGTGTATGAGGACGGCAACGCAAGCGGCGAGCTGGGAGGACACAGCGGCGACCGCTTCGGTGTACGACCTGCCATGTGGATCGATACAAAAGCTGTCGCCGGGGAAGGCAAAGCGCGCGAGGTCGTTCAGCCGCTCAACACAAAACGCCTGCCGAAATCGTTGAATCTGTTCCTGTGTAACTTTGCACTCCATTATAACGACGTAACCTTTAACTGTGAAACCATAAACCAAACTAACAATATACTATACGGCGTGATCGGGGAGCGCGAATGCGTCGATTACGCTGTGTATTCAGATAAACTTGCCGAGGAAAATGGGCGCAATAATTGGGTCGTAACAAAGAAAATGCCATCTCCTATACCGGCAATCAATGAAAAAAGCAATTTTTATAAGATTTTGGACGCGGAACCTGTGGACGATATCTTAAAACAGATATTTAACTGCACCGACAATGATATTCAGAAAATGCGCGGCATGCAGTTTCCAACCAATCCCTACGGTTATGCCGACGGAAAATATTACTGCGCGACGGACGGCAACGGCGGTCTTGCTCTCAAGTTTGAATATGAGGATTGTGAATCCATCAACGGCAGATATTATTATACTCTGACCTTTTACCCTGAAGGCTATGATAACCCCAATTATCCCACAACGCCGGATTCTCCCGTGACGATGTATGTCGCGACAAAGCTTCTGGCGCATGAGGGAAAGCCGTGGTGGTCGCTGTATTATTTATTCAAAGGAGCCGTTTTTTGAGAATGAAGATATAAAGAAGAAACCGGAAGAGGCGTCTTCCTCTGCCATAAAGCCGGACAAAAAGGATACAACTCAAAAAGCCACCGAAGTACTTTCGACTGATAAGCCTGCCGTAGCGTCGACCACGGTAGAGCCGACAAAAAAATCCGAAAATTCCGGCATTTTCAGAGAATATACGCAATACGCTTATAATGATGAATTTGAGTATAATACAACAATTAAACTGAATGATGAAACGTCTTTTACAGGGCATTATGAAAAAAGCGCAGGAAGCGAAATTTACACATGCGATTTTCACGGAAAACTTGGTTCCTTTCAAAAACAATCCGAATATGTGTATAAAGCAGATATTCTTTCTATGGAATCCGACAGACCGGCAGGAACAGAAAAAATCGGTAACATCACTTATCATTATATAGATGCGTCAGAGGTATATCGAGTCGAATTGCGGCTTTTGAGAGTGTTCACTCCAGATGCTCCCAACACTTCCGTTACAAAACGAATCATTCGACATGTTCATCCTGACGGAAACACTGCAAGCGGTAAAATCGACGTCTATTATTTGCTGATTAATGACATGTATGGATTGATTCAAAAGGATTGACCGTATTTTTTCGCAACTATTCAATCAAAGGACGGATCGTTTGACCGGTGTTTTAGAAACAAATTCAACGTAAAAAGCATGGAGGAAATGAAAATGAAGAAAACCTTGTTGATCATCATCACAATACTGCTGATCGCCGTGCCGGCAGGGTGCTCCGGTCAGAATAAAGAAACGAGCAAGTATGAGGCTCCTACGGCCGCCCAAACAACATCTGCGCAGGCAACGGCTGAACTGGAAACAACCGCAGCGCCTGAAACGACCCAAGAGCCGACGACAGCGCTGCCGGAAACCACCGCGCCCTTGACCGCGGAAAGCTATATCAAAATCTATAAGGAAGGCTCATATTATAATTCGCTGCTAAATGAGGAGGATTCCTACGCGATGCCGTTGATCAACATAGATTCGCCCGATGCGAACGCGATCAACGAGCAGCTGATTTCCGCTTATGATGAATGCCTTAACAGCTTCGAAGCCTACCAAACAAAAAACTTTAACGACGGCGTATGCTCTGTCAGCTATGGCGCTTGGCTTAACGGAGATATTCTGTCTCTCTGCGTCAACGAGCACCCTGTGATCTCGGAAAAATACATCGTTTATAATGTTGACGTGAACACGGGAAAGGCGATAGATAACAGCGGGATAGCGGACTTCTTCGGCAAATCGCTCGCTGAGCTTCACGAGGATATCCGCTCAGCGATAGATAATGCGTATCGGCAAAAATTTTCGGGATATGTAAATACCAACGGCAATATGTACCCTAAAACTATTTCGGACGAAAATGTAAACGCCGCGCAGCTGTTTATCAAGGAAAACAACGCGCTTTACGTTATGTATGACTGGTATTTTGAAGCGCAGGCAAGCCACGGTCAAGACGTGGGTCATGTTGAAATATAATTCCATAAAAGCAAGGAGAACAGAAAATGAAAAAAGTATTATCAATGATTCTTTTGATCGCCTTGATCGCCGTTCCGGTCGGGTGCTCCGGTCAGAATAAAGAAACGAGCAAATACGAGGCTCCCACCGCCGCCAAAACAACATCCGCGCAAACAACAGCGGGAGCAGAAACCACCGCAGCGCCGGAGACGACCCAAGAGCCGACGACTGCGCCGCCGGAAACCACCGCGCCTTTATCGGTTGAGAGCTATATCAAAATCTATAAGGAAGACACCTATTACAATAATACCCGCAAATCGGATTTTACCTATGTAATGCCGCTTTTTGCGATCGATTCTGCGGATGCCGAAGCCATCAACAGCGAGCTGACTGCGGCTTATGACGAAGCACTCAAACAGATCCAATTCTATCAAACCCAACCGTTCAACGACGGTACTTACAATGTGAGCTATGAGGCTTATTTGAACGACTCGATCCTTTCGCTTTGCGTGAAGGAAGACAGACCCGCTTCCGCGACCACCTATCACGCATACAATATCGACGTTGCAACGGGTCGGGAGGTCAAAAACGACGGCATTGCGGCGCACTTCGGAACGACAACGAAAGCCCTGCACGACAACATTCTCGCCGCTGTTGACAGCGGATACCGCAGCAAATTTTCGAACTCCGCCGAGAGAAACACCTCGCGCTATCAAAAGACGGTGTCAGATGACAACATCAACGCGGCAAGGCTGTTTATCGGAGCGAATAACGCGCTAAAGGTCATGTGTGATTTTTATTGGGACGCGATGATAGGCGAGGGACGATCTGTGCTCGACGTGAGCTTGGATTGATGCGATGGAACCGAGGGGAAAGATATGGCTTCCGACAAAATGGAAAAAGCATTTGTGTTTGCGGCGAAGAACGGCAATCCCAAAAGCTTTGAAGAATTATACAAGCTGCACTGTCAAGAGATCTACGCGATCGCGCTGACCGTTACGCGGCGCAAAAATGAAGCGGAGGAGGTGCTTCGCGCCACCTTCGCGGCGGCTTGGCAGGAGATCGAAACGTTTGCACTGTCAGAGGATTTCGGATTGTGGCTCCGCGATATCGCGCGCAGAAAATGCGACGAGCTGGTCGCTGAAAAGCAAAAAGCTCAGCAGGTGATCGAAGAAGAACCGCTGACGGATTCGGAGCTTCAGGATATGGCGATCCCGACGGCGGTCGCTATGGATATTTTTCAACAGGTGTTCCGTCATGGAGCGGAATCGGTAACGGTCACCACCGTTCCGTTTCCCGAAATCACCGAACCGCCTGTTATCGAAACACCCTCGGTGCCTGTTGCGGAAAGCGTCGGCGCGCCGCCTGCACAAGCTTCCGTTCCGGCAGGCGGCGGCTCGTCAGCTGCCGGCACGGCGTCGGCGTCGGTCAAGTCGACTGTTCCGCTGTGGACAAAAATCGCCGCCGGTGTGCTCGGCGTGTCAATTGTCGCAGGCGGAGGGATCGCCGCGTATCAAACGCTCACCAAGCAAACCGACCCGATCGTCAGCGCCGCAGTCGGAGACGAAATCATCTTTGGCAAATACGAGCAGGATAACGATCCGGAAAACGGCGCGGAAAATATCACATGGCGCATCTTGGACAGAGAAGACGACAAGCTGTTCGTCGTGTCGAAATATGTGTTGGACAGCGCTTCCTATGATGACTTTCGAAGCAATCCAATCTGGCGCAGCACCGGCATGCGACAAAAACTGAACGGAAGTTTTTATACCACAGCGTTTTCCGAGGAAGAACAAAAGCTGATATGCAACGCGTATGTGCTGTCGCAGGATACATGGGGTCAAAAGAAAGACGACGATGTTTCGGTTGAAAAGGTGTTCCTGCTCGGTCAGGGTGAGGCACGGAAATATTTCGTTTCTGATGACGACCGCATCGCGCTGGCGACGGAATACGCCGCCGCCAACGGCACTCGCACAGACGAGCATAACCGAGCCGTATGGTGGACGCGGACGATTGTCTTTGAAAACGATCAGGGCGCGGTGTATGAGGACGGCAACGCAAGCGGCGAGCTGGGAGGACATAGCGGCGACCGCTTCGGTGTACGACCTGCCATGTGGATCGATACAAAAGCTGTCGCCGGGGAAGGCAAAGCGCGCGAGGTCATTCAGCCTATCGGTATCGGCGGTTTGCCGAAATCACTGAAAACGTTTTTGAGCAGATTTGCCCAGCATTACTATAACCGCAGCTTTGATTGTGAACGCATCACCGACGAAAGCAATATTCTTCTGGGCGTGATCGGTGAATCGGAATGTGTGGACTACGGCTTGTATTCCAAGGAGTTAAAGGAAGCGCACGAATATCATAATTGGCTCGATTCAAAGGAAACGCCTTCTCCGATTTCCGCCATCAACGAAAAGGGAAGCATTTATAAGGTGTTGGACGCTGAGGCGGTCGACGCGATCCTGAAAACCATCTTCCATTGTTCTGATGACGATATTCAAACTATGCGCGGTATGCAAAGCGAAACCCGACCATACGGTTACGCCGACGGAAAATATTATTGCGTGACAGGCGGTCATGGCGACATGGGCAACCGATTTATTGAACAGTCGGGTGAATACAAGGATGGTGTTTGCTATTACACTGTGAAATTTTACAATAACACCGACGCAAAAGCCACGGACTATGAACTGCAAAAAAAGACACCCGACGCAACCGTCTTTCTCAAAACCTCGCTTCTGCCGCATGAGGGAAAACCGTGGTGGTCGCTGTATTATTACTCAAGGGAACCTTTTGATACAAAAACCACTGACGAGCCAGCCGCTTCCGCAACGGAACCTGCCAAAACGGTATCGGAAGTTCAGTCTAAAGAAGAACAAAACAATTATAAACAGCTGTATATAGATTATTTGAATAACATCGATACAACATACTATTCCGGCGATTTGTACTATATTAATGATGACGACACACCTGAATTGCTCTTGCACACTAACACCGGCGCTCATGCCATTGTTTATTGGCTGTGTTGGATAGACGGAGAAGCTGTTCAGTACAAAGAAATAGCTGCGGGTCTTTTTACATATCATGAACGAAACGGCGAGATGTTTTTGGCGACCGGCGGCATGATGAGCAGCGGATGGAGTTATTATTCCTTCAATGGGGATTCGCTTGAAAGAACAAAACACGGCACTCGTGTTGTGACGGGTACAAACCCATCCAATTACGTCACCCATTATTCGATCAACGACAATGAAGTCAGTGAAGAAGAATACAATTCATTGTCTAACGGCGTTGATACTTGGGATAAAATAGACTATAAAAACTGGACAGATAAATCCGCTTTGACAAATTATATCCAAAACTATTGATTAATTCTAAACACGGAGGAGATCAAAAAATGTTCTGTGGAAAATGCGGCGCAAAGCTGCGTGACGACGCGCAGTTTTGCCAAAAATGCGGCACACCTTTTACAAAAAAGGAAGCTGTTCCCCAAAAAGCCCCTCAAGAGAAACCGCCGTCAGAACCGGAAAGCCAGCCGGTGCAGCAGGTGGTATATCAAACTGTTTATCAACCGGTCTATCAGCCGCAGCCGCGTCCGTATTATCCGCCCGGCACACACCCTTATCATAGATTAGGCGGATTTTTAATGTTTACTGTGGTGATGAATACCATCGGCGGTATTATCGGCATCCTTTCAACCATCTTGACTGGTTATGCTTACATTAGAATAGCGAATACATATTTTCGTGCGGAGTCATATTTACACGGCATTTCAATGTTCTGGATTTTTTCGTTTTTGGGGTCCATGTTCCTTATGCTTTACAGTACAATTGTAATGTTTTCTTTTGCTTCAAAAATACGAGATGCAAATGATAATTTCTTGGGGTATATCCAAACACGATCGCTGACTTTGCTGTTTGTGTCCGGTGGTTTTTATCTGACGGAGTTTATTTGGATAAAAAGCTATTCGCTTACCTCAAGTTCCAATTTTAGCAAAAGCATGGGGCAAATTTTGTTGTGGGCAGGCGTATGGATCGCGAGTCTCATATTTTGTTCTGTTTATTTCGGCTGTTCCGTCCGCGTGCGAACCTATATGGGATCCGACGCGTATCTGCGCAACAGCCTGTTTAACAAAAACACGGTCTCGCCGATTCCTGCCGACGGTTCCGATCAGCTCGGTGTGGTCAAGCCGAGCGTCGCCGCCAATTCAACTGCGAAAGAAAGCGGTTCCTGGAACGAGCTAGGAAAAAACGACTGGATATGTTCCGAATGCGGCGCGATCAATTCATATTTCGTCGGCACCTGCCGCTGTGGACATTCCAAACCATAAACAAACCACGTGTTGTATAGGAGGAAAAGAAAATGAAAAAGGTATTATCAATTATATGCGCAATGACGCTGTTCGTGTTGCCGGTTGGGTGTTCTAATCAGCAAACAAGAGATACAAGTCTCAATGACATCCCGACAACGGCACAAAGCTCGGCAACTGCGAACTCTGTTATAACGGAAACTACGGCGCCTCCTGCTGAAACGACAGTTCCGCCAACTACCGAGCCAACGACCGTTCCCGTTACCGAAAGCGCAAAAACCGTACAGCTTACCGATTTGACAAGTATTGCAGACGCTCCCAAAACAACCGACAGGCTGACGGACAACTACGGGAATACCTACGGAACTGCCATCATCAACGACACCACATGCTACGAGTATCTTCTTGATGGACAGTATTCCGTTTTGAAAGGTACGCTGTATATCCCGAAAGGCGAAACGGGTAACGTAGAAGTCGTGCTGACCGTCAAGGGCGACGGGTATGTGCTTTACGCTTCGCCGCTGATGGCAAAGACGTCCAGACCGCAGGAGTTTGAGGTCAATATCGCAGGCTTTAATAAGCTTGTTATTGAGTGGAACAGAAATTCCTATTATTTGAGATGCTGTTTAGCCAATGCCGTGTTATCGGAAGAAGCATCGTCCAGGCAGGAAGCTGTCGATCCCAAAACACTTCCGAGAGAAATCACAGGATTGACAAGTATTGCGGAAAAGCCCGAAAAAACGGATAAATTAACGGATGTTCTCGGAAACACCTATAACTATGCAATATACAATACGATCGGCGGCAACGAATGCTTTGAATATTTGCTTGATAAAAAATACAGCAAATTCAAGGGTACCCTCTATTTTCCGAGGGGCGAGACCACAAACAAATCGATCACGATGACGCTCACTGCGGACGGACAAAAAATTTACGAGTCTCCAGCCATGACCGTTTCCTCTGCACCCGTGGATTTTGAGGTGGACGTTTCACAATACAATGATTTTAAAATCAACTTCTCAAAAAACGCTTGGTCTGGGACACTTTGCATCGGAAATGCCTATATTTACTATGCTTGATGGGAAAGAAATCCAAAAAACACATGGGGAATCAAAATGAAAAGAATACTATCGATCATCACTGCAGTTGTCATGATGATGTTATTGGCCGGATGTTCGGCAATGAACGACAGAAATGAATATGTCGCTCCGACCGGTTCCAAAAGCCAAAAGTCCGGTGAACAGTCAAAAGGACAGGCCGCAGATAAACCCAAGGTTAGAATATCAAAGGTCACTGTGACCGGAACGGTCAATCTTCTTTCATTGGCGTTATTGGATTGGAATGTTGCCAATTCTGTTGGGCAACGAATGCCGGGCGCCGGTGAATGGGTTCTAACCTACGACGACAACAACAACTTGCTCTCCAAAAAGAGCGTTAGTGACGAGGGCGGATATACATGCGATATCAATTACACTTATGATTCCGATAACAACGTCTTAAGCGAAACCATCATAACCAACGGCAGTGTTCTTGAGTCGGTATCATATACCTATTTTGCTAGCGGCGAGGTTGAATCGTCAACCAGAATTCTTGGTAACGGAAGACCGTTAAAAACAACTTATGATATACACGGCAATCCTTTGTCATATGTGGGCGAATCATCATCCCAAGAATATTCGTACACTTATGATAACAACGGTAACATTCTTGAACAAATCTACGTTTTCAAAGAGGGCGGCAATTCCGGGCGTGTAGTTACAACGAAAACCGTTTATACATATGATGATAAAGGCAACAAGCTCACAATGAATGGTCAAACCGGCGCGTCCACCTTTTCCGGTACATGGGAGTATGATGATAACGGTAATCTGATACACAGCACATCGACAACGGACAATGTCAAGGAATCCACGTGCGTATATAATTCCAATGGCAAAAAGATATCTCAAACCGACGTTTCGCAGCTCGACGGTAAAGAAACGACCTACACATGGGAGTATAACGAGATGGGCAAGGCGACTGTCCAGAAAATAAACGGCAAGGTGAAAACCATGTTCAAATATGATGCTTCCGGAAATCTTACATGGAAAAGAGAGCCTGACAGCAACATCACCTATTCCTACGAGTATTACGCAAACGGAGAGGTCAAAAACAAAACTTTGCATAAAACCGATTCGCACCAAGAATGGAGTTATGATGAGTATAATAATTTGACGGAGTATACTGCCGAGGAATACAAAGGTGATAACAATCACTATAAAGTAGTCTTTGAATACGAAGCTATATAGGTTCTGCTGAAAAAGACTGCTATCAACGAAATAATCACAATATACCGCATAAACTCTTCCGTTACGTCACAATATATGGTATAATACTGATGTTATGGAATAACCCAAAATCCGGGCGTTCTAT
>Ga0310695_10014550_pt1 | contig 10611 bp, 12 predicted proteins | sample RumenRJG_04DNA_FD_203882 | JGI IMG/M metagenome (GOLD analysis project Ga0310695, IMG submission 203882) | Bovine rumen microbial communities from Lethbridge, Alberta, Canada - RJG_04 (v2) (version 2) | ecosystem: Host-associated > Mammals > Digestive system > Stomach > Rumen | place: Canada... | reverse complement strand
CTGACATTAAAGAATTTATTAGGTTAAAATCAATTAAACTTATTGATAATCAGAAGGTTGCAAAAAGATATGATCATATACTCAATTTAGCTCACATTATGTTTTCGGACAGCCTCCCCCAGTAGCACTTTTTTAATAATGGATTTTACTTTTGAAATCATAATTATCTATGTATTATTGATGTTACAGTACTTTTGGCTTTTTCTAATACCATTTCTCTAAGATGTTTAGATAGTCCAAAATAGAATATTACAAAACCAGATGTGACCAAACTGATTGTGGAAACGACAAGGAAACGACACCATCCTTCTAATGGAAGAAATAGATGCGCTAAATATGGTATAGCAAAAATCAGAAGTGCTATAGGGAACACAACACCATATACTTTCTTATAAAACCCCCATATAGGAAAGTCTATGAACTTTTTCTCAAAATACAACTCAAAAAATGTTTCCAAAAGCCAAGGTATAATATTAACAATAAAAACCATGGCAGGATCGACACCAAGTTTGAGGAGTATATATGTGACTGGAAGTATAAGCAGTAGTGCAACACCTGAAGTTAAGTTTACTTCTTTCATCTTCCCGACTGCGTGTACCGCCATAACAACTGGACGGGTCATTGTTTGTATTAACGATTGGACTATAATGATTCTCAGAAAGACTGGAGCATAATCAGGGTATTCTCCGAGCCATATTCTGAGAACGAACTCAATCTCTACAAATGCAGGAATTGCTATAATCAGGAAAAGGAATGCTGCGAACTTTGAATTGTTAAGCACTAACTTGAACATCTCATCTTTTTGACCAGAAGCATAAAGCTTCACTATCTGAGGATTTACTGCGACCTGGAAGTTGTGAACAAACTGAAGAATTATCCCATTAACCTGAAAAGCAATCCCTCGAGCCGCATTTACAACAGTTCCAAAGAACATGTTAAGAAGGATATTCACACCCTGTCCTTGTAAAGCAACAGCGCCACAACCAAAGATATTCCAACCAGAGAATGAGGCTATTTCCTTAAATGTTGATTTGTTAAAACCAACAATGCTATGTGTTTCATTATATTTTGACCTACAATAAAACAGATAAATTAAAGCTGAAGAAATATGAACAATAAATAATAGGAAAGCATATAATATAAGTTTATCATAATCAACTATTTGTATCATAAAGACAATCAACAACTTCATAACGACATCATAGATACTTATATATGCATATATGTTCATTCTTTCGTGAGCTATAAGAGTTGCCATATATGGTACTTCCATCATTTTTACCATAGTAGCAAAAATAGAGAACTGGAAAACCCAAAATGCTGCATCCATACGACCTTCTGGTATTTGCATTTTATTATATAGCAACCATAAGCCTACAACTTCTGCTATTATAACAATTATCAGAGAGGACAACGCATGCAAATATATTGCGGTTGAGAAAACGGATCTCATCTTATTGAAATTCTGCTCACCCAGGGCATAAGACATAAAACGTTGTGTTCCTGACGCGAGTGTTGAATTGATAAATGTAAAAAGTGTAATAATACCACCTACAACATTATATAGTCCGTAATCTGATATTCCCAAAGTCTGTAACACCACTCGTGAGGTGTATAATCCCACTACAAGTGTTAACAGCATTCGGAAATACAAAAACATTGTATTCTTTGCTATACGTTTATTATTTGCTGAATTATTTGACACGTTTATATTGATTTATTCTTTAAAAGGACAGGCATCGGGACTTATTGTCATCGGGCTTTGCACGCTTATATGAACGAAGTGAGTCTTAAGAACCTTTCGTACTGAGAGTATCCCGATGTTGGTCCTGTCCAGTAAAGATGTTTGATGTATGATGTTTGATGTTGTTCAGATGTGCGATGTTTGATGGATGATGGCAGATGTTTTAGTCACGCTTGAAGATGTCACGAGTGTAAACCTATAGATGTATGATGTATGAAGGCTGATGGAAGATGTGTTAATCTCTTTTGAATATATCTCTCGTGTAGACCTTCTCTGCAACATCATCCAACGCTGAATCATAGCGATTAGCGATGATGGCATCGGATTCTTTCTTAAACTCTTCAAGGTTATTGACAACCTTTGAACCAAAGAAGGTTTCACCGTCTTTCAATGTCGGTTCATAGATGATGATATTGGCACCTTTAGCCTTGACCCGTTTCATGATGCCTTGGATGGCACTTTGACGAAAATTATCAGAGTTGCTCTTCATTGTCAAGCGGAAGACTCCAATTGTGACTTCTTTCTCAGCGCTCTCATTCCAATCGCTATTTGCTGTATAGTAGCCTGCTTTACGTAACACCTCATCAGCAATGAAGTCCTTGCGGGTGCGGTTGCTCTCTACGATGGCTGTCATCATGGTCTGAGGCACATCAGCATAGTTGGCCAATAACTGCTTGGTGTCTTTGGGCAGGCAGTAACCACCATAGCCAAAACTTGGATTATTGTAGTGTGTACCAATACGTGGATCTAAGCCAACACCAGAAATGATAGCCTGTGAGTCGAGTCCTTTGACCTCAGCGTAGGTATCAAGTTCATTGAAGTAGCTGACACGAAGGGCGAGATAGGTATTGGCAAAGAGTTTTACAGCTTCTGCCTCGGTCATGCCCATCAGGAGACAAGGGATCCCCTTGTCGATGGATGATGTCTGAAGGCTGATGTCTGATGTGGGCTGCGCATCCTTACTTGGACCAATGGCGCCTTCGAGAAGAAGATTGGCAAAGGTCTTGGCTTTCTCTTCTGCCTCAGGATTACCAATGGCGGTAATGGCGGCATTCTCCTCGTCCCATTTTTTGTTGCGTTCAGTTGGGAATATCTTGGGATAACCTACAATGATGCGTGAGGGATAGAGATTGTCATACAATGCTTTGCTCTCGCGCAAGAACTCTGGTGAGAATAGCAAATTGAATTTTTTACCTTTCAGTGCTGGGTCTGTCAAGAACTTCAAGGCGTACTTCACATAGAGCGAGCGGCAATAACCCACAGGGATGGTACTCTTGATGACCATCACGGCATCAGGATTCACGCTCAGAACAAGGTCGATGACATCCTCAATATGATGAGTATCGAAAAAATTCTTCTGAGGGTCATAATTGGTAGGTGCAGCGATCACCACAAAGTCAGCGTCTTTATAGGCTGCTGCACCATCAAGAGTGGCTGTGAGGTCAAGTTCCTTCTCAGCCAAATATTTCTCAATGTAATCGTCCTGAATAGGAGAAATCTTGTTATTGATCTTCTCTACCTTCTCAGGGATTACATCTACTGCTGTTACATGATTGTGTTGCGCCAACAGTGTGGCGATACTCATACCGACATAGCCGGTACCTGCTACTGCTATATTCATATTTCTAAATATTTAAATTATTCCCAAAAAGGGGCAAGATCATCAGGATTATTGAACCTTTAATTTTTATGAGAGACCCTGATAAGAGCCTGCCCCATACATTTTTTATATTTGCTGCTTCACAGCAGTAGATTTATTTAATCAACAATAATATACGAGAATAATACTACACATATCAATATAACTGCAATTACTGCCATTATAACTTTTATTACTTTTTCGATATCCATATTGTGTTGAATTAATTTATTCTTTAATACTGTTGTCAGAGGCCAAGCTCCTGTCATTATTCTAACCATCCTAAATAGAATAATGTGTCTTTTATTTGTGTTCGTACTACATTCAAGCGAATCTTCTCCAAAAGAAGTTTCTCTTGTTTCTCGTCTTCTAAAAGAGCCATTGTATCGGCTAGATATTCCTTACAGGAGTAAACAGCCTCTGTAGCTTTATCGAGTGCAGATAATGACACCTTGCCACAACCTTGACCTGCTGCTTGCACTTCGTTGAAAAACACCTCAATACTTGGATACTGTATAGCAGCCTTCATCCAATGGAAGAGGCGCTTCTGCTCTGGATCAGATGCTTGTTCCAAGCACTTCTCTATAGCTTTCAGTATCAGTTCGTCAGTGGTCATTCTATTAAACTTGGTTTCAAGATTCAGGATTCAAGTTTCAAGATACATATACCTCTACCATGTTCTTACTGGTTAACTTCAGTCATCATTATTGACTTAATACTATCATTAAAATGAACCAAGAGAAGTTCAGTCAGTCTACCGTAAAGATACAACTCTTGAGTATTATCACGTTCATCCTTCGAGAAATCGCTCCAATAAAAGAAAATCGCATGTAGTTGATTATTACCGTCCTTATCAACAATAAGACGGATGCCACCAACATTTTCCCATGCCTGAGTGCAATGAACAAGCACCTCTTCGTCAAAAGACTTTCCGTCCTTTCCTTTAAAAGTTGCCACTTTTACAACCCAAGTATCAATACTTGAGTCATTCTTATCTTTGCCTTTTTTAACGAAATCCAAGACCTCATCCCTTAACGCTTTAGGACGAGTCGTTACAATGGTATATTTCATAAATTGAACATTTTTATTTAATCAACACCAAAGATATTATTGAGTGAGAACCCTTCCCGTTCTTTACATACAATATGTAATTTATATGGGTGCTTCATCTTTTTAGGGCTTAACCTATAAGAGGCTATCATTATATCTAACAACTGCTGTTGTGATAAATCTTTCTCGAATCTGGTAATTTTTGAACCAAAAATAGGAAGATATACATCATCAGTACCGTGATAAAGATCTATCTGTTCCCATAGTTTATCAAGACACTCCATATATTTTTCGTAGGAATCTATACCAAGGCCATTTTTATCCAACTTGGCATAGGCCATTAGCAAGAAGTCTTCTTTTGGTAGGAGAACACCATGAGCATATTTTTCTTTTTTGTTATATAGTGATGTGCCTATAGGTTTTATTCCAACAGAGTTTATCAGATTCGACATTTCTGTTTCTGTAATAGGATGCTGCCCTAAATACTGACCACAAACGGAACCTGGTTTAACATCTTCCGGTTTTTCTCCTACGGTAGTTGTGAAACACTCATCAAAGTGAATCACCTTCTTTCCCTCTTTAATTTTTATCAAATTGCCATAAATGATTTCAATCGTACAGTCGTTATCTGTAATCGATACTTTCTTCCTGTGTTTTCGCCAACAATAATATGAGATATTGCCAAAAAAGAAAATCACCAAGCATACAAGAATCCTATTCGTCAGCACTACTGCAATATCAGACCAGTCACAATCAATGATACCAAGTTTAAAAAAATCCTCAGGAAATAGTGTAAAAACACCAGATATAATCGCATATGCTGCTGTACTGCCAGTATTCGTGAAGAGTTTTCCTACTTTACTCATATCCAAGTGCCTTTTTTATAAAAGAGTAGTTGCCAATCTTGTTACCCCAAACATTTTTTATCCAAAAAGGTTGCGCATTATTTGCATAAGCGCTCATATACCAAGGTAGCCAACTTGGCTGCTTATACAGAGAGTTATAAGCAACGATGATTGTCTTTCCTTTCTTCTTGGCTTGTTCAAATTCATGCCGCAGGTATGAATAGTTGTTTACAGGGTTTACATCATAGTACGATGTAGGGATATTAAGTACCTTACAATAGGACAATCCATTTGCATTCTGTTTGTATGGCGTACACGTGCAAAAAACGCCATTACTTTGCCTTCTGCATGTGCTTCCAGCCGTGCGATCTTTTGTTTTGTCACCTATAACAAAAATAACAGCAGAAGAAGCGTTTATCTGTTTATTAAACTCATCTTTCAAATCGCATGGGCGACAGTCCGGATTATTTGAAACACTTCCTTTAGCTACAAGTGCGGTATCACAATAGTCAACCCGATGGAGATTATCGTTTCCCCATTTGTGGAGTTCCTCGATTACGCTTCGATCTCCATCGGTTGCCGAATAATCTGCACTAATATATACTCTTTTACTCATAATGGGAAATCTAATGATTTATGCGCCAGCCGAGTAACTATCTTATCTCTTTGTAAAAGTGATAAACACCGCTTTTGAGTGGAAGGCTTTTTCGCGTACAACGCGAATGTGCCTGGAACGGGACGTTAACTTGTTAACTTGTTAAATGTTAATTTGCGGCTTTGCTGCATTTGTCTGGAGCCGTGCTCCTGACATTTATTAAGTACTCTTATCTCTTTGTCAAAAGTGATAAACACCGCTTTACTTAATCTGAATGTGCCTGCAAGGCTCTTTCAGATTAATCTCGCTTGAAAATGTCTCTAGTATAGACCTTTTCAGCGACGTCGTCCAAGCAGGAGTCGTACCTATTAGCAATAATCGCCTTACTTTGCTCCTTGAATTTTGCCAAATCATTCACCACCTGACTACCGAAGAACGACTCGCCATCGGGAATCGTAGGCTCGTAGATGATGACCTCGGCACCTTTGGCCTTGATGCGCTTCATGATGCCCTGGATGGCGCTCTGGCGGAAGTTATCGCTGTTGGACTTCATGGTGAGGCGGTAGACACCAATGACGCAACGCTGCTCGCGATGGGCATCCCACTGGCTGCTGGCCTCGTAATAGCCGGCCTTGCGAAGCACCTCGTCGGCAATGAAGTCTTTACGGGTGCGGTTGCTCTCAACAATGGCGGTCATCATCTGCTGGGGCACATCGGCATAGTTGGCCAGAAGCTGCTTGGTGTCCTTAGGCAGGCAGTAGCCGCCATAGCCAAAGCTTGGGTTGTTATAGTGGGTACCGATACGTGGGTCAAGACCTACGCCTGTGATGATGGCCTGAGAGTCAAGGCCCTTGACCTCTGCGTAGGTATCGAGCTCGTTAAAGTATGATACACGGAGTGCAAGGTATGTGTTAGCAAAAAGTTTCACTGCCTCAGCCTCAGTCATGCCCATCAGGAGCGTATCAATATTCTCTTTGATAGCTCCTTCCTGCAGTAGTGTAGCAAAGGTCTTTGCCTTCTCTTCTGCTTCTGGGTTGCCAATGGCAGTAATGGCTGCATTTTCCTCATCCCATTTTGCGTTGCGGTCAGCTGGCAATATCTTCGGATAGCCTACAATGATACGGCTGGGATAGAGGTTATCATATAATGCCTTACTCTCACGAAGGAACTCGGGTGAGAAGAGCAAATTGAACTTCTTGCCCTTGAGTTCAGGGTCAGTCAAGAACTTCAGAGCGTACTTGACATACAAACTACGGCAGTAACCCACAGGGATGGTGCTCTTGATGACCATCACGGCATCGGGGTTGACGCTCAGCACGAGGTCGATAACATCCTCAATATGATGGGTGTCGAAGAAGTTCTTCTGAGGATCATAATTGGTCGGGGCTGCAATGACCACAAAGTCTGCATCCTTATAGGCTGCTGCGCCATCAAGAGTGGCTGTAAGGTCTAACTCCTTTTCTGCCAAATATTTCTCAATGTAATCATCCTGGATAGGAGATATCTTCTTATTAATCTTCTCCACTTTCTCGGGGATTACATCCACTGCTGTTACATTATTGTGTTGTGCCAACAAAGTGGCAATACTCATACCGACATAGCCGGTTCCTGCTACTGCTATATTCATATTATTTGCTTTTTGTTTTTATCTTTCTTTTTCGGTTAATCCCGGGCGGATTAACCGAAATAATTTTAAAATACTTTTTAAATATTCATCACAAATGAACTTGGCGAACCAATAAGATTACGATGATGGTACAGCCCCATGATAATGACTGGTTGAATTTTATTCGACCTTTTCTCGCCATGCCATAGTCCAAACGAGTTTGGCTCTGGTCATCTGGCTTAACGAAAAGGTTCTATATCTTCCTTTGCGACTTCCAATTGCGGACGAAGAAGTTCTACTATCATATCCATATTGCTCATTTCATCACAAGAGACTTTGCTCATCACGAACTCACGTAGGATAAAATTGATTGCCGCATCATTGATAGCATCACTATATCCTAAAGGCTTCAGCCATTCCTTCATCTCCTCTATCGTATGGACATCACCCTTCAGGATCTCCTCCTTCAACGGCTCCGTCACTTCCTTGATATTCTTGATTTGTGCCATACAAATTCCAAAGCAAACTAATGCGTTGAATACTTCAAATTATGAGCCCATTTTGTATGGGGATTAATTAAATCCACAGTACCAGCACAAGTTTTATCAGCATAGCCCAATGTCTGAATTTGATCTTCCGTAACCCATTTATACAGAGCCCCATTACCTTTCTCATAAAGGGCTTCTAGTTCTTTTTGTTGCGAATCCGTTGGAATCAAATCAAACACATCATATTGAAAGAACCCCAATTTGCCAACTTGCAGTAGAAAGATAGGCGTACGAACCCTACCTTTATAATTGTAGTTAACATAAGCGAAGTTCTCACGGTTCAATACTCCAGAAGCAATTAGTTCCTCATAGAATTCTCGCCATGGTGATAGTTCTCGGTCTGTCTGACAATCGAACCAATCAAGGAATTCCATGAGTTTTTTCCCTTTGACATATAACCGCAAATCACTTTTAGCTACACCATCTTCAGTCTCGAAAAGATTATCAACTTTAACGCCCAATGATTCAAATACCATTTTAGAATATGGAAGTGATTTATATACTCCCCCCACTGGTTGCAGATGTTTATCTCGGCTATTATGAACCAACAAATATTTGTTCCTTACTTTGATTCTATAAAGATAAGAGATAGATACACGAATATCTTTGTTTCTATACCACAACTTTGAAGGTATATACAGTCGGAGTCTCTTGATGTTTTCGAGAATAGATGTTAACCCAGATGAAAGGATTCCAATTATTGCCATGATTGCTCCTGGTATAAGTGTACCCTTTAGAATATCGTTTTCCGTTGGCCATATTAAGAAATAGACCATAAACAGAATCAAGGCGAAAAAATATAATATATTAATCCATGTTTTACTCATGAAATAACGGGACTTGGTTTAATAGTGTCTATGACACCTGATACGACATCGAACGTAATTGGTTCATCTCTGGTAAAGGCATACGCGACTACTTCTGGCAATAAACGTAGTCGCAAGTCAGAATAGGAATAACCATAATCTAACCCATTTCCTGGTCCTGTCTTTTCTGTCAATTGCTTTATCTCATCATCTGTCATGGGCAATCCTGACAAAGATTGACGGAAGAATTCTTCTCGCTCCTGATTATCTGGGCGGTTGAATTCCATTATCACTGCTGCACGACGAATTATTGCTTCATCAAGGAAATGAAGCCTGTTGGTAGACATCATGACAACTGCTCGTCCTTTCAGGTCACGTATTTCGTCTATCTTCTGAATAAGAGTATTGACTGCAGCCTTTTCTTCCTGATGCATCTGAAGAGTAGAACGTGTTGTTGCCACAGCGTCAGCCTCATCTATCAATAAATAACAGAGTCTCTTTTTCCCAGCGAGTTCGCGTAATCGCTTAAATGCATCATTTACAAGATTACCCATTTGTCCATGAAGCCCCTCGCCTCTAACCCTAGTACTTAGCCTAATGAAGTAACCCTCTTTATGTAGGTCGCGTACCATCTGATCAGCAATTGCCTCTGCTGTTACAGTCTTACCAGTACCAGCATCGCCAGCTAATATTATTAGTGGATACTTGTCTTGGATATACGTTAAAATTGGTAGTTGCTGACCATGGTTCTTCTCACTCCAAGAGTTAATTGCCTCTTGTTCTTGAAGTAAACGGAGATTTGATGATATCCGTTTGTATTTAGCATCAAAACCAATCAACGTATTCGCTCTATCAGCGATTTCCTTATTAGGAAGCTCTAATTCTATGTCAAAAATAGAATCCATTACTTGAAATTCCGTTTATTAAGTTCATAGCCATTACTGGCATATGTCTGAGCATTGGAGGAGCGAAGATTTGGATAAGAGGTATTGACCGAAGAACGCACCCAGTTTATTTTAAAAGAATGATTCCTTTGGAACTGGGTTTTCTCATTTTCTGATTTTGTACGCCATGCTAATGAATAAGAGAGAATTACAACTAATTCGGTATTTGGAAGATCAGCCCAATCATTATTCTGACCAGCCTTGTCTCCCGATGATTTGACACCATTCTGGTTTATCGTATACCTCGTTGCTTGTAATGCATTCTTGTTAGCATCAAGAAGCGTTATATCAATTGTGTTCAAATATCCCGCTTCCGCAAAAGCCAGAACGTCATGCATGATATCATCAACTAGAGACATTTCCCACTTTTTTGTTCTCCTAGCTATAGTACGCATGTCAGCATCAAGACTCTCAAAGGTCTTGCGGATATCTGTAACTGTATATGTTTGAGTTGTTGTACTAATCATGACTATTTGATTTGAAATGATGGACCAAAGACACTCTTCCACTCCTCAATAGTAGCACCCTCAGCCTTATGAGACTCAGCTCTGCATAAAGCATCAAATGCTTCAGAGGCCTCACTTACAATCTCAGACCATGCTTTGTTCGTAAGCTTCTTACAGGCATTATTCTCATTGTTGGTATTATCAGCAACGAAGATAGGAGTATCGTAGTTTGTAGGAATCTTATTAATCGCTCCAGCAAAAGAAATATCTGGGAATGGTCTTGTTGTTGTGCTAACGAACTCAAAAAATCTGATGATTCCTTCTTCTATGTTAGTCTCTATCCCCTTAGTGATATCAAGATAAGCCACAATCAGCTCTATTGCAAAAG
>Ga0310695_10014549_pt1 | contig 10611 bp, 6 predicted proteins | sample RumenRJG_04DNA_FD_203882 | JGI IMG/M metagenome (GOLD analysis project Ga0310695, IMG submission 203882) | Bovine rumen microbial communities from Lethbridge, Alberta, Canada - RJG_04 (v2) (version 2) | ecosystem: Host-associated > Mammals > Digestive system > Stomach > Rumen | place: Canada... | reverse complement strand
TTTAACTATTTCACGACAATCTTGAGCTAAAGCTCGAGCTCGTTCACGCTCGATAAAGCATGAGCGAGCTCTGCTTTATTCTCACTTAATCACGACCTTACGTCCATTCTCGATATAGAGACCCTTCGCGGTCTTCTCAACCTTGCGTCCTTGCAAGTCGTAAACAATTGAGAATTGAGAATTGAGAGTTGAGAGTTGTGCAATGCTGGTCGTTCCATTCAGGAGCAACTCGTGACGCACGCCGCCTACGGTGACGAACATCGCACGGTCTACATTCACGAAAGCATCGCCCTGACCTCTCAGGTTCAGACGAATGACCTCATCCCATGCACCAGGCAGGGCCTCGTTGTCCATCGAGAACACCACTATGCGGCAGCGACCATCAGCCAGCATATTGTATGCCAGACTGTGACTCATCTTTGCTATCTCGGTCAACTCAACACCCTCAAGCACATAGCCGGCAGGAATCGTCAGATCCATCTGGAAGGCAGTATATGCCGACAGGTCTTTCTGAGAAGCCTCAACGCCGCGAACCAAAGTGATCTTACCCAGGATAGCATCAATCACCATCACCACGTCGGTCACGTCGATCTCGCCGTCACCATTCACATCGGCCATAGCAGCGTCGAAGTTCTGTGGGTTCTTCATCAGAATTTCGTCGATGATGAGCACGGCATCGGTCACGTCGATAGTACCATCGTTGTTCACGTCGCCAATCTTGCCGCCACCGACAATCTTCAGGTCAACACCCAGCTGATAATACATACCGTTTGCCAGGAAGTAGAGGTTTGCATGATAAGTGTCGCCAACCCTGAGATGATCAGGATAATGTCCGATGCCAAGTACTGAGCAATCGGAGGCCTTGGGGGTGATGAAGAACATAGCATCAATGCCTCTGCCACCTTCCCATTCACCAACGAAGGGATCCCACTTCATCACCTTTCCATCCTTGTCGAGCCAGTAGCCTCCTTCTTTTTCGTTCTTTCCTGCGAAGCCGCCCTCTTCATCGAGCATATAGAAATCATCAATCTCGCCAACGCTGCATCCCAGAGCGCCACAAATACTCTCAATATCAATGGCAATGTCCGCTGTCTCATAGTTGTCCTGCAGTTCCATCTCTATGGTCACGCTGCTATCGCCAACCAACTCATAATCGGCCAGGGTTCCCAGATAAGTCACACTCAAGTTATAGCGGAGCCTGATGGCCTTGGTGCCATAGACCAGATACAGATAGGCATAGTAGGTCTTGCCGCCTTTCAGTCCGTCGGGGAACTGACCCATGTCGCAAGAGAGGATGCCCGTCTCGGCATTGAAAGCGAAATGCTCCACGAAGAAATGGTTTCCAAGGCCAAACGGATAGCTGACGCACTCTACGCTCTCGTTGTACTCGTCATTCTCTATTGCACGCAGCCAGAAGCCAATGCCCAGAGCTGTTGAATCGTTGCTCAGTACGGCACTCTTCTCTATCGTCATAGCGATGCTATCAGTAACCATCGCATTCGATACATAGAGCATCTGTCGCAGCTCGTTCTGTACCATTTGGAAGTTGCTGATTCCCATGCCCCTAAGGACATCAGAGATATTCACTTCCACCTTGTCTGCGTTATACCAGCTACAAGACTTCTGCTCCACGTTTATCTCTACCTCACCAACGATGTCGAGGTTCTCCCAGGCCAGCTCGGGTTCGGGCAAAGTCTCTTCCACCGTTTCTACAATCTTGTAGGTGAAATCAAACTGTACCATCTTGCCGTTGTCCTCGTTGACAAAGAAGAGGGGGAACTTAAAGACATCGCCCAATTTGACACCAGGATACTGCATCAGCGAGAACTTGCCTTCTGGCTCTGCAATAGTGACACCTACACGGGCATTCGCATTCCAACCGACATTATGACCCCCACCGTCCATCCAGAAGCCAGGATATGGTATGCATGTATACTTCTTCGAATACTTGGCATTACCTTCCATCTCTGACCCATCCTCATTGAGTTTGTCCAAGGCATAGAGCACCCACTCGCTGGTGCCAAGTTGCAGCTCAACCCACTCAGCGGGAATCTTTGTGCCTGATGTCCATACATATTCGCCTGGCACCTGCTGCACATTGACAGGACGCGTTGCTACAACCGTAAACTCAGCATCTACAGTCTTTGGTGCAATAATCTTCAGGTTGATGTTCAGCTGATAGTACTTGCCGTTAGCCAGGAAATAGAGGACTGCGGTTACAGCGTCATTCACGTTCATGTGACCTGGATACTGACCGATACCGAACTTCGAGAAGTCTTCAGCTTTCGGAGTGACATAGAACATCGCATTGGTACCCCAGCCTATAACACCACCTGCATTGTCAACCCAGTAGCCTACACCCTCCTGATTCTTATCAGCGAAACTATTATCTTGGAGTATATAGAAGTCATCAGGAGCAGCTCCCAGAGCAGCAGTAATGGCCTCGATGTCGATAGAGAAATCTTTTGTATTGTAGTTATCTTGTGGCTCCATCTCTACCTCGATAGTGCTTTCACCAGCCTTTTCGTAGTCCTCCAGCGCACCCAGTTGTACATCCTCAATATTCAGGTTGTAGCGAATCTTGATAGCCTTGTCGCCATATACTATATATATATTGGTGTAATAGGTCTGGCCACCCTTCAGATTGTTAGGATACTGTCCAAGGTTGCAGGTGAGCATTCCTGTCTCGGGATCGAAAGCAAAGGACTCCATATAGAACTTGTCCTGTCCGTCGTAAGCATAGCGTGCGCACTGAGAAGTCTCTGTACCTTCAGCATCGCAGACAGCATGCATCCAGAAACCGATACCGCCTGCCGTTGGCTCATTGGTCAGTGAGTCGAGCACTTGAACGCCAAATACAACATCATCGGGCAGATAGCTATCTGTAGCAAATAGCAGTTCGTTCAGTTGCTCTTTTACAACAGAAAGGTCTGTGATGCCCAGTTTGCCAAGTGCCTCAGTCAGACTGATCTCCACCTTGTCGGCATCATAACCGGCGCGGGGCTTCTGCTCCACATCTATCGTCAGCTCATCAACAATGTTGAGTTTGCTAATAGCCAGTTCGGGGGCTGGAATTTCAGCATCGCCCTCATCAATCATGAAAAGGGTGAAGTCTATACCGGCATCGGGGGTCAACTGGAACTGCACATCGACAGAGTCAGGACTGTCGGTCACCACCTTCCATACGAAGGTATAGGTACCCTCAGAACCTTCTACCTGTTGGCCCAAGAAGAGACAAGCCCCATTCGTTTGGGGAGAACTTTCCTCGGCCTGGAACTGGAGGTAACTCTGCACAGGAGCGATACCACGGTTGGTGGCAGTGCCGTTGGCAGAACGTCCTACAATAGTGATTTTCTGTCCGTTGGTCAGTTTGGGGAAGGTGATCTTCGTGCTTTTACGGGTAAGACGAAGCTTGGTGGTGGCCAAGTGGATAGAATTGTCTTTGTTCTTGCCAATGTCGAAGGTCAGACCCTTCAATTCAGGGATTACCTCTCCATTGGCCGTCAGTTCGACGACACCCTGATTGCGGGCATTCTTCCAGTTGTTGGTATTGCCCTCGGCATCCTGTCCGTTGGCCGTCCAGTTGGTGGCATCCGCATTGAGGTTGTCGATTGTTTCAACACTCAGCCCTTGTGTGAAGTCCCACGACTTCTTTTCCTGTGCATTCACTCCCAGCGTGAAAGCAAGGAGCAGTGCACACATCATGAATAGTCTTGTCAATCTCATAATCGTATTGTTTTAATGTTAGTAAATAATATAGTCGGTTTTCTTGTAACTTTTACACGAAAAGTGGTTAGTATGTCGGTGCAAATATACGAATAATAACCCATCCCACCAAATTTAATCAAGGAAAAAGCTTTATATGTCTTTGTCTTCATTGACGTTTTGCAGGAGCCTGTCAGCTTCTATCGCTTTTCTTTGCAACGCCCTTGCATACTCTGGATTTCCATATCGGTTTGCCAGCCTGATGCCGTCGTTATAGCAGTTGAAGGCATTTTGGAGTGTCTTCTGCCTGGAACGCTTATTCTCCATGCTTTGATTGCCTTGGAGAAGGCCTCCCACGTTGCCTTTTGGTATGATACGAGCTGCATTAACCAGTTCGCCTCCGGCAATTTCCCAAGCCGAGATCTCCGATCTTTTCCTGCTGTTAACGGTTGCACCCAGCTCTGCGTTCTTGTTAGCCAGCCTATCGTTCTCAGCTCTCAGGTTCTCATTTTCTATTTTCAACTTCTCAATGGCTAAAGCGATGTCCCTATCCAGGTCTGCACCTTCTTGTGTCAGTCGCTTTATCGTCTGCTCTCGCTGCACGAAAGAATGCTGCAGCTGTTCCAACTCGGCAGTCAGTTCTGCATTCTCCTTGGCGTACTCACGTGCTTCGGCCAGCTGTTCTTTCAGCAGTTTCATCTTTTCCTGGAGTTGCTGCTTCATTGACGCTTGGTTGTTGCCCTGTATCTTTCCTTCTCCCACCTGCTCCAGCTTCATGGTGTTGATGGTCACTTCGTTCATCAAGACCAGAATCTGATAGATGTCTTTACGTGCTTTGATGTGTTGGTCCAAAGCTGTGTCGGCTGTATTCTCTATGTTTTTCAGTTCATCTGCGTCTATTTTCACCATGTTTAGATACTGGCCAACATCAAACTTGTTCCATGCGTAAATGCCTATGGCGACAATGACTATGAAATAGATTAGCTTCTTCATAATACTCAAAAATTAATAAAGATTCTGTATTTTGGACTCCACCATGCTTGCCTTTTGACTTGCTGTAGGGTGATTCTGGTTAGCAGCCTCCTGATAGCACTCTTTGGCTCTTTTCAGAATGTTTCTCTTAGCCTCTTTGGTCTTTTCCAGCACCTTGCCGCTTTTCTTCACCAGCTGTATCTGATCGGCAGCCTCCTCCAGTTTTACACCTGCATCATACCACGAATTTTTCGAGACATCGTCCAACAGTCGTTGTTCGTCATAGAGCCTCGTAATTGCGTTCTCGTTGGCTGCTTTGGCATATTCAAGCTGTTCTTTGGTGTCTTCCAGTTTCGCCAATTGCAACTGCAAATTGCTCTTCTTCACCCTGATAGAACTACGTAGGTGGTCTATGTATTCCTCCTGCTCAGCAATTTGGCTTTTCAGGTTGTCAATGGTGGCCTGCAATTCAGGGTTTTCCATTGCTTTTTCACGAGCCTGATCCAATTCCGTCTGAACAGTTGCCAGTCTGTATTTCACCTTATCAACCATTCGCATATTCTCCACCTTGCCTTTTAGCTGTCGTTCTTTACCCAGGGCAAAAGCGTCATCTGCAATCTCGTCGAGCTCCTTCATGATGCGTAAAAGCGTTTCGCGTTGCTCCTGCGTTGAAGTAGTGAAGGTGTCGATGGTTTTGTTCAACGAGTCTACATACTCCTTGTTCACATACGTTGAGTTCTCTTCTCCTTCTCCTGACGAACAGGAACTGCACGATGACAGGCTCAGCATGATGCCGCCCGCCATCAACACTACCGTTAGTAGTTTCTTACTGACTCGAATATCCATTTGTCAAAAACTATTTTAAGTTTATTACTCCTATTCACTTTCTCTATTTTGCCTTCGCCCAAGTCTGGCGACGTGACGTTGCCCGTCTGCCAGTCTACGATGAGAGTGGTATTCAAGACCATGCCTGTCTCGGAAATGGCTTCGACGTTGTACTGTGAATTGCTTCCAGCAACCATCGTAAAGGTCGCTCCATCGTTGACATCTTCTCCATTCATGAGTCGCACCCTCCATGAAGTCTGCAATGATGGAGCAGCCTCGCCCTCGGAAACGGTCACAGAGTTGTTGTTGCCAAAGTAATTAATAGCAGCGAAACTAATCACAACAATAGCAATCAAGCCAGCACACCACTTCCAGTTCTTGTCAACCCATGCTCCGATTTTCCGCAATGGATCATTAATCTTTACCAGCTCCTTCTCTATCTGTGTCACCATGGTGTCAACAGCCGCTTTGTTGCCATCAAGCGACTTCTCCTCATCGTATGGGATAGAGATAATCCTTCCCAGCATATCGTTAGTAACACCTTCTGCGAACTTCTTTACCAGTTCCTTCTTCTTTTCCTCCTTGTAGTCATTGAAAGACTTTTTATAGTTGGGCTTCTCTATATTTTCTATTTTCCCCTTAATTGGCTCAACCTCTTTAATAGGTATAGGTGGTGCTGGGTTAACAGTTTCTTTCGGCCGATTTAGAGTGACATCATCAGAATCCTTTTGAGGTGCTTCTCCTTGCCTATGAAGTTCATAATTCTTTTGATACGCACCATCAAAATTCCCCTTATTAACTGTAAAGGTATCCTGTACAGTAATATAGTCATCAGCTGATATTTTAACCCCTACCTCTATCTGGGTGTCATTCTTCCAAGGATCATCATTATTACACAAAACAGGTAATAATGCTTCCCCCGTTCCATCTTCTTTTATTTCAACATCTCTTTTCCATGGTCTTGTAATATCGTCTTTATATAATAGTACAGTAGCCTTTTTGACATAAGGCTTTTTTCCCATCAACTGTATGTTTATTTTTTGACCGGTCCAGATGTTTTTAACTTTAAACGCGTAGGCGGTATAGGCAAAAAAACCTTGTATGAATTCTGGCAAGAAATCAATAATCGGTGGTGGTGGAATGTGTGCAGCAATATTTCTTGCTTTCCTTCCTAAGTCTAATACCGTTTCAAGTTCTTTTATCTCGTTATGTCTGTTATAATAAGGTGCTCGACAAGTTATTGCCTTATTACATGCTTCTACCAAAAAAGAATTTTTTTTCAGTTCAGGTATTTTGAAACCCATATCAAAAAGAATGCATTTTAAGGGAAGCTCATAATGTCCTGCTTGGACACTTTTTTCCCCTTCAAATAACACAACGTCCACTCTTCCTTTAAAAGTCAGCCTTTTTCCTTCTGCTGTCTCTTCACAATAGAAATCAATAATCTCGCAAATATCATCATAGGCCGTTTTAAAATATTCTTTACTTGCAGCATTCTTTAACTTATAAAAAAAACTATTCCAAGTTTTCTTTGCAAATTCACGTTTTTCATCATCGTTTTCACCCTCTACAATGTTCCTTATGCTTCTCACAGGAACTTCTTTGCCAGGAATAGTCGGTGGATTCATAACAAACTCCACCAATGGCTCTATTAGTGAATCGTGGGGCTGGGATCCACTTACCTTACCTGCGGCAGTCTTGCCTTTCCGTCCACCTCCTTTACTTTTCGATTCTTCACGCTTACCTTGATTCTCTTCGGGCTTGTTGGATTGAAGGGAGTTTGTATTTTCTTCCATTGTTTATATAGTTTTGTGGGTTATAGTTTATTGCATTAATAGATTTGCATGATGTTGCAAATTTACATAAAATTATGTTATATATGCCAAATCAGCGAATAATTTCACTTTTTTTATAGATAAGTCTGGGCCTACTATCTGCGGAAGCCTATCGACAGACCTTTTTCCGGCAGTTCAAGGGGCTTGACATCAACGGCAGTGAGCAGATAGAGCTTTTCCCGTATGTGGATATTTGCCTTCACAATACGGCGCGAGTGTTCACGAAGGATGGCATTGAGCAGGTTGACCACATAGCGTCCATTGCCAAAAGTGTTGGGGTCGCGCTCCTGATAGGCCTGACTGATGATGGTCCTGACCTGCTCACGAGCACGACGAGTGAGTCTGTAGTCTCCGTAGTCTTTCAGGCGACGAAAGAATATTTCCTGCAGCTGCTCGGCATCCAAATCCTGGAAGTCGAAGCGGTTGGCTGTAGGGAAGCGGCTGGTGAGCCCAGGGTTGGTTTCAAATAGTTGCATCATGGGCTTACGGTAGCCGCAGAGAATGACCATACGATCGGGGTGTTCGCGCTCGTCGGCCAGGCGACTGAGCATGAGAGGCAACACCAGTTTGGCTGGGTCTTCGCGATGACCAGACCCCATCAGCATATAGGCTTCATCGATGACCAGCACACCACCGGTCGACATCTGTAGCACACGGTCTACACGCTCTTCCTCCATGCCCCAATGCTGCCCTACGAACGTGCTGCGAGTGGTCATCACCACATGGCCTTTGCTGAGTATCTTTCCGCGCAACAGACTGCCCATCAGCCTGGCTACGGTGCTCTTGGCCGTTCCAGGATTACCCATGAAAACAGCATTCAGACACTGTGGTATGGGTTTTGCGTGTTGGTCAGCACGAATCAGCCGGCGGTTGTACTCGGCATAATTTAGCATATCGGTAACAAACGTCTTCAGTTGTTGGCAGCCTACCAGATGGTCGAGCCGTTCCTGGGCTTCAGCATGTGACATGGGCGGTACGATCTCCAGTCTCAGCGCACCTGGATCGGGCAACTCCAGCTGTGGCTCATGCCAGTCTTCGTCCTCACCATCCTCAAAGGGATCCCAGCTAAAATGGCTCAGGGGTTCAATTTTCTCAGACTCAGGTTTGGGTTCAGGTTTGGGTGGTGTGTAATCTTCCGACACACGGTCGAAGCGGTTGTCAAGTACCCAACTGAGCAAGTGTTGATAGGTCTGATAGGCTTTCATCTGCTCTGCTTCGGGTGAAACGACCTCGCTGTTGACACCGAAAGAGCATTTCTTCAGGCCATTAATGTGGTGAAACACGGTAACACCCAGATAGTCCCATTCAGGCTGCATATCCTCGTAATTCAGAATATAGGTCTGCGTAAGCAGTATGCCATGCACTTCCGGCTCCTGGAGTTGCGCCAGGCGACAGGCCTGTCTCAAGGCATGAGAGAACTGAAGCAGGCGATACACTGGCGAGACGCGATGCAGCCCCTCCTCAAAGTACAGTGGCTCTTCACCATTGAATTGCTCCTCATCGGCAAGCGTGTCGCTGCTATGGGGGCGTTCCACATCTATCAGCAATGCCAGAAACTGTCTGTCTTGTGCAAAAACGTAGGTATCCTGGCCTTTCAGTTGCGGTGTGAGGCATTGACTGTGCAGCGAGAAAAGTTCCTTGTTCTCACCCAGACTCTGCAACAGTTTGAAGATACCGTCTACCGGAGTCTGCTTTACTTGTTCTATTAAACTGTTTCCCATTGTATTGTCGTTTTTGTTGTTAATCGCGCTACAAAGTTACATACAATCCAGGATACTAATTAAGCCAGACTTTTTATTCTTAATTAAAATAAAAATAATTGCTCTTTTACTATTTTCTCCTTATATTTGCAAAGCAAAAAGATGCACCAAGATGCCAGACAGACCATTCCAACAGACCGATAAGAAAGGGCCGCAGAAGACCAGGTTTCTCAAGCTGATCAACGAACTGCTGAAAAGCGGACGCGTGCTGACCTACGAAATCATCAGCAAGGAATATGAGAGTCGATATCCCGAACTGACACAGAATGACCGTAGACGCGCACTACAGGACAAATCATATTCCGAATCCATGAGAAAGGCCGTCAGCGAAATCAGCAATATCATGAAAGCCAAGAACCTGCATCTGATTTGCGGCGGCAACAACCGTAGTGGCTACCATTATGCCTACCCTAAAGAGTATGAGGGTATCGACGAGTGGCTGGCTGCTAAGGACAAGGATGAAAAACGAATGCGCCAGCAGCAGTTGTTGCGCCTCATTGCTGCATCGAAGGGGCTGTTGCCTAAAGAATGGATGGTGGATCTGACTGCAAAAGTTGAGACTCTGATGGCTTTGGAGGGACGCGAGCGGCGCACGCTGATAGAATTCGACAACAATGACCAGCTCAAAAACATCGGACTAATTCCCGTGTTCTACGATGCCATTGAGAAGCACCGGGTACTCTTGCTGGTCAACAAAGCTGCCTATCAGTATGAACGCACCATACAGTTTACCCCCTATTTCCTGAAAGAGTATAACCGACGCTGGTTCTGCATAGGACATTGCGTGGAATCCAACGGAACAGAACGCCCAGACTATACCTGCGCATTGGATCGCGTGATGCAAGTGTCTGAGTGTGAAAATGCAGAATGGATACCACCCGTTCGTGACTATTCAAACTATTTCGATGATATAGTGGGTATGCGCCACGAAAAAGACCCTGAGACAGGATTGCCCAATCCCGTGGAACATATCGTTATTGAGACACTGGACCCCTACACCCACGGCCGCATCGCCTCAAAGCCACTTCATCGCAGACAGGTGGAGGAGATGCCATTCAACAGCGACGGCAACGGGAAAGGTCGGGTATCCATTGACGTAGTGCCAAATCCAGAGTTGATCTCAATCATCCTGAGTTTCGGAAAAGACATCAGGGTGCTGGAACCTGCGTCATTCGTCCATCGTATTAAGAATACGGTGCGAGAAATGGCAGTATTGTATGAAAATCAGTTAGCCATATCCGAGATGAACTTGATACGCACCAGGCGAATCTCGTCCTCAGAGAAGTCAGAGGCAAACTCTTCGTAGGCAGCCTCAATATCGTCGGTTTCCTGACTGGAAAAATAGTCGCAGATGTCTCTAACATCATCGGGATCCATAATCTCGTCGAGGAAATAATCGATGTTGATCTTGTTACCACTGTAGAGCACAATACCTTCCAGCTCGTCGAGCAACTCCTCAAAGTCGATGCCCAGGGCATTGGCAATGTCATCAAGGGCGATGCGTCGGTCGATAT
>Ga0310695_10014547_pt1 | contig 10613 bp, 7 predicted proteins | sample RumenRJG_04DNA_FD_203882 | JGI IMG/M metagenome (GOLD analysis project Ga0310695, IMG submission 203882) | Bovine rumen microbial communities from Lethbridge, Alberta, Canada - RJG_04 (v2) (version 2) | ecosystem: Host-associated > Mammals > Digestive system > Stomach > Rumen | place: Canada... | reverse complement strand
TCCGGGCTAAAGGCGGCGATTTCGAATGTGCCGAGTGACGTTCACGTGGTCATCCTTGACTCGTGCTATTCCGGCAATTTTATCCGAACGAAGGGCGGTCAGAGGCGAAAGCCTTTCTTGCTGGATGATTCTTCTGTGGTAAAAGGTCATGCCTATCTTTCTTCTAGCTCTTCTCAGGAATTCTCTCAGGAATCAGACGAAATAGGTTCGTCTTTTTTTACTAATGCCATGCTTACAGGTCTTCGAGGGGCGGCGGATAGTTCTGGCGACAAAAAAGTTACTTTGAACGAGCTTTATTCTTATGCGTTCAGCGAAACTCTTTCAAAGACCGAGAATACTTCTGTCGGTCCTCAGCATCCGAATTACAATATTACGCTTGTCGGTTCGGGCGATTTGGTTCTTTCGGATATTTCAAACTCTGACAGTGTGGTTATGATTTCTTCGGACGTAAAAGGCCGCGTGATTATTCGTGACAGGAGCGGCAAGCTTGTCTCGGAAATTAATAAGGTCGGTGACAGCCCGATTTATCTTGCCCTTGAAAGAGGCGAGTACGGAGCCACGCTTATCACGGATAGAATGACGATGCAAGGCTCGTTTTCTTTGAGGTCGGGCAAGGTCTACGAGCTTTCTTCTAGCTCGCTTGCACCTGTCATTGGCTCTTTACATCGGGTTCGAGGTGAGAAGAGCAGTTCCGAGAATTCCGAAGCCTCTTCTGATGATGAAGATCTGAAAGACGATAATTTTACTCCTAATGTTCCCAGGCTCTTGGATGATGAGACTTTGTATGTTCCGATTGAGTTTTCTATTGTCAACAATGAGCTTTCCAGTTCATTGAACAAAAAAATTGTGACTCCGTTTTCGCTGGCTTTGATTCGTTCCAGTGTCTATCAGGTTAATGGCGCGATGCTTTCTCATATCACGAATGATGCAGAGATTGTGCGTGGTATGCAGGGGGCTGGCATCTACAATACAGCCGGTGAAGTTCACGGCGTGCAAGGCTCAGGCATTTTCAATATTGCCGAGGACGTTCATGGTGCGCAGGGAGCCGGAATTTTCAATAAGGCTTCCGGTGATATGCATGGAGCGCAAGGTGCGGGCATATTAAACGTGGCAAAAGATTTTCGGGGTATTCAAGGGGCAGGAATTTATAACGGAGCGCAAAATTTCACTGGAATTCAAGGTGCCGGAATCTTGAACTATGCGAAGAATTTCCATGGTGTTCAAGGTGCTGGTTTGGTCAATGTTGCGGGCAATGTAAGGGGTATGCAAGCTTCTGGAATCTTGAACTATGCGAAAGAACTTTCCAAGCCTGGCTTTCAGGTCGGTTTTATTAACATAGCGGGGGAGTCGCAGGGATTGCAGCTGGGCCTTGTCAATTTCTCACGGAACGGGCTTTTTGAGCTGGCCGCTTCATGCACTAACGATGGCTATAGGCTTGTCTTGAATTCTGGTCGAAAGTGGTTCTATTCGGTTTTGGGTGGGGCACGGTTGTTTAATTCTCGTTTCAATAAGGATTTTGAGGATGGAATCAATTCTTCTATGATTTTTGGTCTTGGCTCAAGGTTTTCGATTGCTATAGTTGACTTCGGTGCTGAAATTCTGGCAAATGAAGTTTTCTTTAAAAAGGACGAACTGGCTACTGTCAATAAGAAGGGCGAAAAGGAAGACTATGAAGAGCTCGAAACGGAATTCTATCCATCTTTGCATTTTTATATGGGAATTACTCCTGTCAAGCATTTCAGAGTGTTCGCAGGCACGATTTTCTCATTTGAGTCCGAAAAGAACAAACATGCCTTTGACAGCATGAAAAAAAGATTCGTAATCGACAAGGGAAATTGCAAAATTTATCCAGAATACGAATTCGGTTTGTGCTATTCGCTAAATTAGCGAAAATTTTAGTGACAGATTTTATAACCTCGTGTGTCTAATAATTAACGAGGTTATAAAATGAAAAAAATATTAAGCCTGATTTTTGCAGTTTTTCCTGCAATTCTTTTTGCCGCAGAATTGAAAGTATCTGTAGTGGACAAAGATCTTGATTTTCCACTTGAAGGCGTAAAAGTTTCTTTGGAATCAAAAAGTGATGTAACCGCGTTTTCAGATGAAGACGGAAACGCAGTGCTGAATCTCCCTGATTCAGTTTCTTCGGGTTCGTTAAGAGCAACTTTGCCTGGCTATAAAGACGGTCTTGTAAAATTTAATAATGCAACTGAAAGCGTTGTAATCAACATGAGCATTAGCGATGTAATCGAGGGAAAAGAGCTTGTCGTTCGCCGCTCAGCTCCAGAAAAGACTGAGGAAAAAGTCGGTGTTGCGACCGTAATGACAAAAGAGCGGATGGAAACAACCGCAAACATCGGTATCGCAGAGGATTGTATGTCTTCAATCCGCACTTTGCCTGGCGTTTCATTCAGCGGTGCATGGGGCGGTGAGCCTTCTATCCGTGGCGGTGATCCGCGCGAAGCAGCCTGTCTTCTTGACGGAATGTACACAATCTATCCATGGCACTGGGGCGGCGGAGTTTCAATCTTCAATCCTTCAATGACGGACACAATCAAGCTTTCAAACGGCGTATTTTCTGCAAAGTATGGCCGTGCGAGTGCCGGTCTTCTTGAAGCCACAACCCTGACACCGGATTACGAGAACTTCCACTTTAACGGAGGCTTTTCAACTACCTGTGCCGATGCCTTTGCCCAGATTCCATTCGGCAAGGACGTGGGCGGAATGCTTCTAGGAGCACACATAAGCTATCTTGATCCTGTCGTATGGGCCATCAAAAAGGGCGGTGAGTCTGACCTTGATGCGGTCAAGCGTGCGCCTTATATCCGCGACATCTTCATGAAGACAAATCTTACTCCAACTCCGGAACTTTCCGTTTCCATCCTCGGATTCTTCGGAAGCGACGGTCTTGAAGTTGATCAGACCGAAAAAGAAAGCGGCCTGGAAACCCGTTCCATCATGGACTACAACATTTATCAGGGACTTGGCGGCGTCAACGTAAAATATCTTGCAAATGATAAATTGCTCTTACATTCAAGCCTGTCATACAACGGAATGTACGAGAGGATGGACATGAGCCGCAAGGAAAATGGTATTTTCCGTTACAGCGAGCTCTTTGTAAATCAGTACGGCTCAACATATCCGAGCGTAAAGTCCGGCGGCTTCTATGCTGTTCCAGGTCTTGAATCAACTTATGTTGAAAAAATTGACAGTCATCTCGTTTCTGGAAGGTTTGAGTCAGAAATCGAGCTTACAGAGCGGAATCATCTTTGCGCCGGTGTAGAAGAAACATTTTCTACTGCAAAGACAACTGAAAAAGCTGACGCATGGAACGACCTTGAGATTAACGGCTCACGGCTTTTCCGACATGTTGCGATTTCTACAACTTCTGAGGGCAACAATATTTTTGACAACGCGGCTTTCGTAAGCTGGAATTATGGCAATGACAATGATTTCCTCCAGTCTGAGCTTGGCGTGCGCGGAGAATTCATAAGCCTGAGAAACAGCGGCGAAGACTTCACGATGAATTTCATTCCTGATGTTTGTCCGCGGGCTTCTTTGACATTGACTCCATGGCGCAACTTGGGGTCGTTCGACAAGATTTCATTTACCGCAGGCTCTGGCCTCTTCGTTTCAATTCCCCGTGAGATTATGATTCTCACCGAGGACATGGGCTTGAAGAACATGGAGGAGCACAGTAACAGGGCTGTTTTCGGCGTACTCGGCACAAATGTTGCCTTGAACAACGGCTGGAACTTCAAGCTTGAATCTTATTTCAGGTATTACCTTTCAAGAATCTATGCTTATGAGTACACGGACGCTTCTAGCGACTACCGTGATGTCAATATTAAGGCTGGCACAGACGGAAAAGGCCATGTATTCGGAATCGATGCCATGATTGAAAAGGAAGTTGGCGACAGCTGGGACGGCTATCTTTCATATTCCTTCAGCTTTGCAAGAATGAAGAATCCTGCCAGCCTTTCCGGTGACGTATACGCACCGAATTCAATTTATGGCGACCCGCTTGATGAATGGTATTATCCGCGCTACCACCGTTTCCATACTTTGAACCTTGTATCGAACTGGCATTTCAAGAAGAACTGGACTTTCACCGTCAAGGGAACCCTCGCGACAGGTGCTCCAAAGCAGGAAGTAGGTCAGGTTACAAGCTATGCGGCTACAATGGAAGACGGAACCGTAATCCAGCGTTATTCAAGAAGCTCTGAATACAGCGACAGCCTGCGTAACCAGATTTCTTGCCCTGTTGACCTCCGAATCGCATACAAGTGGAAGACAAACAATGACAAGACTTCATGGGAATTCTACTTTGCCCTTCAGGACGTATTCGTAAACCTCTATACTCCAAAGGCAGAGAAGTCATTCAACCAGTACACAGGTGAAATGAGCGAAATTGATGAGTCTGCTGATTTCAGCCTGGGAATTCCGATTCCTTCAATCGGCGTAAAGGTAAAATTCTAAAAGGCAAATCCTAAAAAAGCACGGGGGGTGTCCAAAAAGTATATGTCATTGCCGTGCTCGACACGGCAATCTATTGCATTATAAGCAAATAGATTTTCGGGTCAAGCCCGAAAATGACAGTTTTTGAACTTTTTGGACATCCCCTTTTTTATCGCCAACTGGAATAAATTAAAAAAAAAGTTAAAAAAAATGCAGAAAAAAGTAGCACTTCTGATTAGCCGGAGTGTCTTATAAGTAACAACGATAATTCGTAAGGAGTAAAAAAATGGAAAATGGATTTAGTTTAATTGAAATGTTCAAGCTCGGCGGCCCTTTCATGTGGGTTCTCCTTGCTTTTTCTGTGGCGACAATCGCAATCGTAATCGAACGCTGCATTTATCTCGCATGGCACAACTGCAAGGTCGCGCCTCTCCGAAACAAAATCATGGATTACTTGCAGCAGGGCAAAAAAGAAGAGGCCGAGAAATTTTTGGCTTCTTGCACACACAAGCAGACAGTAGCCTCAGTGTTCCTTGCACTCTTGCAGAACGCAAAATATGGTGAGAGCCGAATGGAACGCGCCGCAGAAAGCGAGGCTCAGGAACGACTTCGCCGAATGGAGAACGGCTTCAATTATCTCACAGCCCTTTCTTCACTTGCACCGCTCGCAGGATTTTTGGGTACAGTTTCGGGCATGATCGGCGCGTTCAAGTCAATCGCTGAGGCAACGGACGTAAACGCACAGCTCGTTGCAGGCGGTATTTACGAGGCTTTGATTACAACTGTTTTCGGTCTGATTATTGCAATCGTCGCCCTTGTCGCTTACAATCTCCTGATTCAGAAAATCGACAAGTTTGCGGCAGAGACTTCAAAGGCAATCAATGATTTGGTTCCAGAGTTAATCGAAGCAAAGGCCATTTGACTGACAAGCGGGGAACAAAGAGATGATAAAACGCTTTGTACGGCATAATGTTGAGGACGCGGGAAGTTCTGGTTCTTTGAACGACCTTTCCTTCCTGCTGATAATTTTCTTCATCGTTATTGCGGGCTTTAACGTGAACAAGGGCTTCCTTCTGAACCTTCCTTCAAAAGAAAAGCCGATTGTGGTTAACACCGAGGACATATTGAAATGCAGCCTGCTTGCGGACGGAAGAATATTAATAGAAGGAAACGAGGTTGCCATTGAAGAGCTTTCACAGAAGGTTACGGCTAAGCTCCAGAAGTGGCCGAACATGACATTCCTTCTTACGATTTCACCGGACGCGCACTATCAGAGTGTCGTAGATGTGATTTCAACGATAAGAAGGCTGAAAGTCGAGAACTTTTCGTTCAGAATGGAAAACGCGGGCTAAGCGAGGTAAATTATGGTCAAGCTAAAAATGAAAAGGAGGAATCCGTCGATTACAACATCATCAATGTCAGACATCGGCTTCCTGCTTTTGATTTTCATCATGCTGATTTCATTGATGAACCAGCGTTATGAGGAAAAAATCAACTATTCGGAAAGCACCGTTCTGGAAAGGACTCAGGCTGATTCAAATTTTGAGATATGGGTTCAGAGAAACGGAATTATTTCAGCAGATGGAAACGAACTTGATTCAATCGCGCTGGAACAGGCAATAGTTGGAGCAATCGCAGCGAACCCGAACGTGCGCATTCACGTGATTGCTGATAAGGATACGCCTTATAAATATGTGAATTCTGTGGTCGCTGTTTTGCAGTCGCTTCAGCACAGGGTTGTAAGTTTTGTCGTAAAGGAAAAGTAAAATGAGTGCAGAGAACATAACAAAATATACAAGATTTGCCCGGCCTATGCTTTTTGCTTTTGCGCTTCTTCTTCATATCGGGGCATTTTATTTCCTTAATTTTTCCGGCAAGCAGGAAGAAGTGGAGACCGTTGACTTCAGGGAAGCCGAAGTTTTCAAGCTCGTGGATGTTCAGGAATTTGTTCCGCCTCCACCTGAGCCTGTCGTAAAAAAGGAAGTCGTTACGGTTTCCAATCAGCCGAAAGCTTCTGAGACAGTCGTTGAGACAAAGGAAGAGGTCGTTGTCGAGCAGAAGCAGGAAGAGATTGTATATCTCCCGCAGCACAAGATTTCTTCTGTCCCGATTATTCCGGGCAGGGAAGTTCTCTCACGGATTGTCTATCCGCCGATGGCTCTCAAACAGGGAATCGAAGCCGTAGTCTATCTGGAGCTTTTCATCGACAGCAAGGGTAACATCAAGAAGATAAAGGTTCTGAAAGACCCAGGCCACGGTTTTGCACAGGCCGCTGTAAAGGCATTGGAAGGTGTGACATGTGTTCCTGCGAATGCAAACGGAAAAAACTGTGCTGTTCGATTCAGGTATCCTGTGAAATTCACTCTTAGTTAATAGAATGGAAAAATGCCGAGCTTTGCACCCTTGTGGATAATCACAAAAACAAGCTCTCGGCGGGAACCTGTCATTGGAATCCACGGTTGCGCGTACAAGGTGTCAGACTCGCTTCGCTCGCTCGCGCAAAGTGGATTCATGACAGAACCCCGCCTACGCTTGTTTTTGCACTGTTCAGAAATGCAAAACTCGACATTTTACCAAACGAAATTGCTTTTCTTGCACAGGTTTTTCTGTTAGGCTTAGAATATGACATTAATAAAAAAGAATTGGGGCTTCGGCCCTGTGCCATTTTACGTGGACGCGCTCAAAATCGCCGTTCCTGTAATGGCACAGCTTTTGATTCAGAATCTGGTTTCATTAATCGATAACTTCATGGTCTCAGGTCTCGGAGACGTAAAAATGTCCGGGGTAAACATTTGCGGGCAGATTCTTTTCATGTTCATGGTCTTTGCCAATACAATCTGCATGGCCGGCGGCATCTTCATGACCCAGTATTCTGGGGCAAAAGACGGAAACGGAATGAGGCAGGCATTCTGCTTCAAGCTCTGGGCCGGCTTTCTGGTGCTTTCAATTTACATGCTCTCCTGCTTTGTTTTTCCCCGCAGAATATTGAGCTTCATGGTCGTGGGAAATTCTCAGGCGGACATGATTCTCTTTGAAGGTGTAAAATACATGCGGATTATGGGCTTCATGGGACTTCCGTGGATTATCTCAACCATGATTTCATCTTCCCTGCGGGAAATAGGCGAAGTCCGTGTGCCGCTCATTATTTCCGTAATCGCCACGGCTGTGAACACAATCCTCAATTTCATTTTGATTTACGGACATTTTGGCTTTCCCCGCATGGAGGTGCAGGGAGCAGCCCTTGCTACGGTCATTGCCCGTGCCGTTGAGATGGCGGCATTTATCTGCTACATGATAAAAAAACGTCCGCCTTTCGTAATTAAGTTTTTTGATTTGTTCCGCATAAATTTCGGTCTCTTCAAGGAAATATTCAAAAAAGCATGGATGATAATGTGCTCTGAGATGGTCTGGGCGCTCGCCGAAACAATCACCACGGCTCTTTACAACGGAAGGGGAGGAGCGGACGTAGTTTCTGGAATGTCGGCAAGTTTCGCAATCGCTAATTTATTCTTCGTGGCTTTCAGCGGAATCTGCACATCAACAGGCGTAATCATCGGCAAGGACTTGGGGAGCGGCAGGCTCGAAAAAGCCCGCCAGGAAAAAGTCTGGCTCTTGAACGGAGCAAAGATCTTCGGCCTGTTCTTTACAATCGTAGGTTTGGGCTGCATGTTTTTGGTTCCAGTCGTATTCCGAAAGCTCAGCGTTGAGTCCCAGCACATCTGCGCACGGATGGTTTTTGTGATGGCTCTCTACATGCCGCTTTGGGTTTATATAAACGGTCAGTTTGCGGTGAGCCGAGCCGGTGGCGACACAATGATGGGAATGCTCGTGGACGGAATAAGCAACATTTTCATCGTGGTTCCGGGAATCTTCTTCATGGCAAAGTTTACTCCGATTGGCCCGGTCGCAATGTACGCGGTTATCAAGGCCGTGGAAATCCCCAAAATTGCAATCGCCCACTTCTGGCTTAAAAAGGAGAAGTGGCTGGTGAATCTGGCTAAGTAGGAAGGCTGCTTCCTTTTTATACTGTCCTTCCTTCAACGGCTGCGTATTTACCTAGCACCTTCATCAAGTCATCGAACTGCGCTGGAGTAAGGCTCTGCTCGCCGTCGCAAAGTGCCTTTTCCGGGTTGTTGTGCACTTCGATGATAAGACCGTCGGCACCAACGGCAACCGCTGCCTTTGCGAGAGTCGGAACCATCCATCGGATTCCACATGCGTGGCTTGGGTCGATGATTACTGGAAGGTGAGTTTCTTTCTTTAAGTATGGAACGATGCTCAAATCAAGACAGTTTCGTGTGTAATTGTCGAACGTGCGGATTCCGCGCTCGCAAAGAATTACGTTCTCGTTCCCGCTCGCCATGATATATTCCGCGCTCATCAAGAATTCTTTTACGGTTGCGCTAAGGCCGCGTTTGAGCAGAATCGGATTTTTGAGCTTGCCGACTTCTTTGAGAAGGTCGAAGTTCTGCATGTTCCTTGCTCCAATCTGAATGATGTCAACGTCCTCAAAAAGCGGAATCTGGTTGATGGCCATAAGCTCAGTGACGATTGGAAGTCCTGTTTCTTTGCGTGCGATTTTGAGAAGCTCAAGACCTTCGGCTCCCAAACCCTGGAAACTGTAAGGTGAAGTGCGTGGCTTGAAGGCTCCTCCGCGCAAAAATCTTGCTCCGCTAGCCTTTACTGCCTTTGCCACTTCGATAATCTGCTCTTCTGTCTCAACCGAGCATGGGCCTGCCATAATCGAGCAGATTTTACCGTCACCGATTTTATTTCCTTTTACGTCAACAACGGTGTCCTCAGGGTGGAAGCTGCGGCTCGCCTGTTTGTATGGGGCTTTAACACGCTGTGCGCTTTCGACGATATCGTTTGCAAGAAGCTCTTCCGGCGTGATTCGGCTGGTGTCTCCGACCAAACCCCAGAGAGTTACATCCTTTCCTTTTGACTCATGGATATCAAGTCCCCGTGACTTGAGCTTAGACTTTAATTCATCAACCTTCTGCTTTTCAGCACCATTTTTCAATACGATAATCATTTCTTACTCCTTGAATGGATTATCGGGTCAAGCCCGATAAAGACATTTTTTTTACAGTTTTGTCATTGCCGTGCCCGGACACGGTAATTTTGGGCATAAAAAAAGGACTTCCTTTGTGGAAGTCCTTATAATTGCCAATCAATTTCGCAACTTTACGCATTGATATATTGCGTTTGACTTCCACTGCGGACACGAGAAAAATAAAAATAGCCATAATAAGAGTAAGCCTTCGTAAAAGAAGCGAACTGGCTAGAGAAAGATTTTTCTGTCGCATAAGAAGTGTTGCGATTCATGGAAATCATTTAATACCTTTTTAAGATTTTTGTCAAGTAAGCAGGGAAAATCCCTGCCTATATTTATTTTGAAACAGCCTCGTTTATGCAATTTCTACAGTTTCAGAAATTGTACGTACAAGGTTCTTCCTTTCATAACCAGCCTTGGTTGTGAATCGGGTGCGGTGAACAATCCTGTATCTGCCCTTTTCCAAGCCCTGCGGAATTGAGAAGAGAAGCTTAGAAGGAAGGTTGTAAAACAGAGCCGACTCAACCTTTACCCACTGGCTTTCATCATCCGAAAGGTTCCCAGATTCTGTAGCAGGAGCGAACCAGATGCCGGAATCTTCCCCGCCGACTCTAAGGTTCGAGCCTTCCACAAGGACAGAAGTGCCGGAAGTGAGGGTGCCGTCAGATTTTCCTGTGGCAATGTCAGTGACGAGTGAAATTGTTCCGCTCGGCTCAACATATTCAGACGAAGCGATTTCAACATTCTGCACGGCATCCTTTAAGACCGGTGTGGCAGAAAACTTTACCGTGAGGGCAGGCTTTCCGCTCGTGCTGTCTACTGCACCTTTACCTGCGATGTAGAAAGTGCCGAGTTCGCCGAACTTTACCGCGTTTCCCGAAGCAAGGACTTTGAGGACCGTGTTTGCGTATGCGTTAAGGACGCTTGTAACCGTACCCAGGTCCACGAGCGGAACAGACTCTGCCATGGCATCAAGAATGTTCTGGGTGCTGTAAGTGTACCGATCCACCTTGCCCCAGAAATTTTCCGAGCCGTCTTTTGCGAAGTTGTTTTTCTGCAACTTAACGGAAACGCGTCCGTTAGCCGATTCCTGCAATCT
>Ga0310695_10014546_pt1 | contig 10613 bp, 10 predicted proteins | sample RumenRJG_04DNA_FD_203882 | JGI IMG/M metagenome (GOLD analysis project Ga0310695, IMG submission 203882) | Bovine rumen microbial communities from Lethbridge, Alberta, Canada - RJG_04 (v2) (version 2) | ecosystem: Host-associated > Mammals > Digestive system > Stomach > Rumen | place: Canada... | reverse complement strand
TGGGGGCGTTTGCCCTTAAAAGCCGGCCCGCGCCCATTATGCCCCGGCGGGGGGCGTCCCGACCGTCCGGCGGACGCGTGGGAGTGCGTCCCTCCCCCCGTTTTGTAATTTCTGTCGTCGTGTTGCGAGGTTTGACTTTTTGCTGGCGATTTAGTATAATGGGTGCGTTGCGGCTGTAACGGGAAAAGAGTTGCGGCGGCATCGGCAAATGACATTGCCAGTCAGGCAAGTTATGGAAACCAAACATAAGACAAAACTGATTCTCGCAAGCGGCAGTCCGAGGCGCGCGAAGATACTACAGTCCCTCGGCATCGAATTCGAGGTCGTGAAGACGGACGCCCCGGAGGTGTCGTATCCCGGCGCCCCGGAGCGGACGGTCTCCGAGAACGCTATCGCGAAGGGCGCCGCCGCCCGCGCGTCTCTCGTCTCCCGTCTCGCGTCATGCGATTTGCGACATTCGACATGCGACACGCCTGTCGCCTCCGCGCCTTCACCTTCACCCTCATCCTCATCTTCACCTTCACCTACACCTACACCTTCGCCTTCGCCTTCACCTACACCTTCACCTACACCTTCACCTTCGCTTCTCCCCATCCTCTCCGCCGACACCATCGTGTGGCTAGACGGGAGGATCTACGGCAAGCCGCGGGACCTCGACGAGGCGCGGGAGTTCCTGCGCTGGCTTTCCGGGAGGACGCATTCCGTGTTCACGGGCGTCGCTCTGGACGGCGACGTGAGGGTCGTCCGCAGCGACGTGAAGTTCCGCGCTCTTCCCGAGAGTGACGTCGAAGAGTACGTCATGAGCGTCAGGCCTCTCGACCGCGCGGGGGCGTACGACATAGACGAGCGCGGCGACTTGATTGTGGAGTCGTACACCGGCAGCTACGAGAACATAATGGGGCTTCCAGTGGAGCCGCTGAAGGAGTGGGGCATTGTCTGACGCGCGTCCAGTGGGCTTCTTCGACTCCGGCGTCGGCGGGATGTGCATCCTGGACGCCTTCAGGCGGCTGTGCCCGGCGGAGTCCACGGTCTACATCGCCGACTCCGCGAATTGTCCGTACGGCAACCGCCCGGCGGAGGAGATTGTGCGCCTTTCGGAGGCGAACGTCGAGGAACTCCTCTCCCGCGGGTGCAAGGCCGTCGTCGTCGCCTGCAACACCGCGACGGCGGCGGCGATCGACTATCTCCGCCGCAGGTACGCGGACATTCCGTTCGTCGGGTTGGAGCCCGCCGTGAAGCCGGCGGCGCTCAGGTCGAGGACGGGCGTCGTCGGCGTACTGGCGACCGAGGGGACGTTCGGCGGGCGGCTCTACAACGAGACGAAGGAGAAGTTCGCCAGGGACGTCGTGGTGATCGCGACGGTCGCGGACGAATTCGTCGCGCTCGTCGAGCGCGGCGAGACGTCTGGCCCCGCCGCGGAGGCCGCGGTCCGCGCCAGGCTGACGCCGCTCATCGACGCGGGGTGCGACATGATCGTGCTTGGCTGCACCCACTTCCCGCACCTGCGGCCGCTGATGGAGAAGGTGGCCGCGGGCCGCGCCGCGATCCTCGACCCGTCGGACGCCGTGGCCCGCCAGGCGCGGCGCGTCCTGGAGTCGCGCGGGCTTCTCGCCCCGGCGTCGAACGAGGCCGTCCACGAGTTCATCCGCCACCAAGTCGAATTTGCCGAAAATCCTTCGCGCAAGTTGACGTGAAAATGTGGTGTAATACTCGTATGTGAACATTCTGACGAAGAGGAAAGATACACGGAAGCCGTGACAACATGGTTTTGTTGTGGTATAATAGACGGCGACAATGAAAGGCAATCGTACATGATCTACCACCTCTCCCAGTACCTCGTCGGCAAATGGGGTCCGTTCAGGCTCCTTCAGTCCCACCTTTTCCTCATGTTCGTCGGCACGTTCGCCGCGACAGTCCTCACGATGGTGTTGCTTCCGAAGCTGTGGAAGCACCTTCCCCACGACCACGGCAAGGCGATTCTCGGCAAGGACGGGATGAAGTCCGCCGGAAAGCCGACTGGCGCGGGCCTCCTGGTCACGCTGATTGCGCTTCCGATCCTTGTCCTCTTCGCCCCGCTTGGGCTCTGGGACTCCCTGGCGGTCGCGGCGCTCTACTTCGCCATGGTGTTCGGGTATCTCGACGACCGCTCGCAGAAGCCATGGGGCGAGTTGAAGAAGGGGATGTTCGACCTGCTTCCGTCCGCCGCGATCGCGACGTTCCTCTACATGGGGCACGCGGAGCCAGGGGGCATGGTCATGTGGATGCCGCTGTCGAAGGCCGTGGTGGTCGTCTCGCCGTACGTCTACATACCGTGCGCCGCCGCGCTGCTGTGGTTCACGATGAACGTCACGAACTGCTCGGACGGCGTGGACGGGCTGGCGGGCTCGCTGACGATCATCGCGCTCTCGATGCTCGCAGTGGTGCTCTACATCGTCGTGGGCTACATGCCCGTCGCCAAGTACCTGCTCATCCCCGGCAATCCGTCGGCGGCCGGGTGGGCGGTCGTGGTGATGACGGTCGCCGGCGCGTTCGCCGGGTACCTCTGGTACAACGCCGAGCCGTCGAAGATCCTGATGGGCGACGCGGGAAGCAGGTTCCTCGGAATCCTCGTCGCGACGGCCGTACTGGTCGCCGGCAACCCGTTCCTGATCCTGGCGATGTCGCCGATCATCATCGTGAACGGGGGAGGCGGGCTGGCGAAGCTCCTGCTGCTCCGGCTCGCGAAGAAACTCGGCATGGAGATAGGAGAAGGGGCGGCGATCCGCCGCATTCGCTTCCCTCTGCACGACCACTGCAAAAAGAACCTCGGGTGGTCGAACGCGCAGGTGCTGATGCGCTTCGTGCTTCTGCAGCTCCTGCTCATGCCGATTCTCCTCGTCCTCTTCATAAAGATTCGCTGACGGCGCGTCGCCGAACGTGCGGAAAATGCAATGGAGAGTTGAAAAAGGCGCGTCGATGTTGAACCAAAGATGTTGAATCCAAAAGCAAAACCACAACAAAGGAAGGACGGAAAATGAAAAGCGAGATGCCGAAGACGAACAGGCGGAACTTCATAAAGGGCATGGTCGCCGCTGGCGCGGCGCCCATGATTGTGCCCTCGAGCGTGCTTGGTGCGACCGCGCCCAGCAACCTGCTCCAGATCGCGATCCTCGGATGCGGGCGCATCGGCAGGTCGATGGACCTCGGCGGGTGCGTGGCCAACCAGGACCTCGCGATGCTCACGACGGTCTGCGACCCCGACCGCGTCAGGCTCGAGGCGATGAAGGAGCTCGTCTCGCAGAGGTACAAGCGCGACATGAGCCACCTCAAGCTCGAGATGGACTACCGCAAGGTGCTGGACGACCCGGGCATCGACGGCGTCATGATCTGCACGCAGGACCAGTGGCACGCGCGCCAGGCGATCGAGGCGTGCCTCAAGGGCAAGGACATATACGTGCAGAAGCCGATGGCGTTCTCCGTCGAGGAGAGCGAGGGGATCGTCGAGGCCGTGAGGCGCACGAAGCGCATCTTCCACATCGGCACGCAGCAGCGCAGCGCGGCGCACTTCGTACAGGGCGTCGAGTGCGTCCGCGAGGGCCGCCTCGGCAAGGTCCAGACCGTCGACGTGACGATCATCGACAACTCCCCGCGCAAGGAGTGGTGGCACGCCCCGTCGAAGGAGAAGACGCCCGACAAGAGGGACTTCGACTTCGACCTCTGGCTCGGCCCGGCGCGCGACGACGTTCCGTACTCGCAGCTCCGCACCCACTGGCGCCCCGTCGACGACAAGGGCAGGCCGTATGCGAAGGTGCCCGGGCAGAACGTCGGTTGGCTCCAGATCCAGGACTACTGCAACGGCAACATCTCCGGCTGGGGCTCGCACCACTTCGACATCGCCCAGTGGGCGCTCGGCGGGCAGGGGCCCGTCTCCATCAAGGCGGACATCGCCCACTTCATGAAGGGCCGCCTCTTCAACGTCCACGACGACTGCCACATCGTCTACAAGTACGCCAACGGCACGGAGCTGCGCTTCAGCACGCCCGAGCACAAGGCCAGCCCGAAGTTCAAGCACTCTAGCGGGTACGGCGTGCGCTTCACCGGCGAGAACGGGGACTGGATATGGACCTGCCGCGGCGACTCCTGGATCGTGGACTCGGACCGCGTCGACACCGCGCTCGGCCCGAAGGCGGAGAAGTGGCGCAGGCTCGAGGCGAACCGCAAGGAGCTGATCGAGGGCACGCCGAAGCGGTCAGTCGCCCACAACCCGTTCGGCAACCACCACCGCCCGTGGTTCGTCGGGATGCGCGAGCGCAAGGACACGTTCATCACCGTCGAGGAGGCGAACGTCTCCACGCTCACGTGCCTGCTCGGCTACCACGCGATGAACAACGTCGGCTACGAGATCAAGTGGGATCCCGTGAAGCGCGCCTTCGTCAACCCCGCCGACGCGGCGAGGCTCATGAAGTGCAACGAGCGCGCGCCGTACTCCGCGATGGCGGCCCTCGAGGAGATCCGCCGCCGTGGCTGATTCCAGGCGTGCCGTCCGCCGGCGCCTCGCGGCGCTGGCGGCGTTGGTGTCGCTGGGCATCCCCGCCATCGCGGCCGGCGCGCTCCGGTCGTTCGAGGCGGAGGCCGGGCGCTACCTCTCCGGACACAGGGTCGAGGGGATAGGCGACTTCGCCGCCCTCGGCAGCGCCCTCGCCGCGCCCCGCGGCGAGGCGGTCCCGATCGAGGCCAAGGTCGAACCGCGCCACAAGGCGCGGAAGGTCCGCTGCTGGGGCACGCTGATGCTGCCCTACTTCATGGATTGGGGGCTTGACGTCGACGAGTTCGACCCCGACGCAGTCGCGCGCGGCGAGCTGCCCGACGTGATATTCGTGACGCAGCGCCCCGGCTACGCGCAGGGGGACGTCGAGACGATCTACCGCGCGGCGGCCGAGGGCGCGCATGTCGTGACGCTGAACGGCACGGACGCATGGAGCGCCGCGATCGCGAAGAGGCTCGGGTTCTCGTACGGAGGGGTCCTCACGATCGACGGGACGGGTAAGTCCGGCATCGCGGTCCCGAACTGCCCGGCGCTCTTCCGCGGGTTCCCCGCCAAGGCACGGCTCGACGCGGAGTTCGCGGCGGTCATGCCGAAGTGGATCCACGGGATGTACCTGACTGGCGACACGTGCCTCATGTGCGTCGCCGACTCCGCGCAGGGGCGCGTCGCCACGGGGATCGCGCAGTACAGGATCGGCCGCGGGGCGGTCACGCTCGTCGGGCCTCGTCTCTACGAGGACCCGAACAAGCCGCTGTGCAAGAGGATGCTCCTCAACCTGATAGAGCTCATGCCGCCGGCCCCGAAGCCGCTCGGCCTTCCGTTCGTGTACCACCCGACCCCGCCGGAGGGCAAGCCCTACTTCGAGCTGCTCGTCCCGGGCGAGGGCGACGAGTACCTGACGATTGCGCGTCCCCGGGACCACGTCTGGCACCTCGGGTTCTTCTGGTCCTGGAAGTACATCAACGGGCGCAACTTCTGGGAGCCGCGCGACAAGGGCGCAGTGAACAGGGTTGTCTCCCACGCCGAGACGGCGACGAAGGACGGCGCGGTGTTCGAGGCGGAGCTTTCGTACGAACTCGACGGACGCCCCATTCTGCGCGAGCGCCGCACGGTCAAGGCGACCGTGAAGCCCGACGGCGACTACTCGTTCGACTGGACAGGGCGCTTCGAGGCGCTCGACAAGCTCGCGTTCACGGCTAGCGTCCCGAAATGGGACAAGGTGAAGGGCGTAAACAACTACTGCGGATACGCCGGCTTCTCCATGCGCCTCGCCGGAAACGACTCGTTCGAGTACGCGTTCACGAACGCCCTGGGCTCCGTAAACCAGCGCGGCTACGGCGACGTGTCGCCGCGCATCGACGTGTACGCGAAGTCGAAGCGCACCGGGAACACGACGCTCCTCTCGTTCATCGCGGACCGCCCGACGCCGAACTACACGCTCCACGAGCCGACGTCCCACAAGGGCGCGGGGTTCTACTTCATCGCCTTCCCCGAGATGTTCAACACGACGCTCAAGATGGAGAAGGGGGAGAGGCGCGACTTCCACTACGTCCTGGAGGTGAAGAGGCGGCGTCCGTAAAATCGGCGCCGTCGAAAATTTGGTATTGTGGCGCAGGCAATAATGTGGTATAATATACAGCTCTTGATGACTAAAAGGGCAACACAACAACCATGGCAATAGTTCTAGGTCTTCCGAAGGGCAGCCTTCAGGAATCCACGTTCGCTTTGTTCAAGCGGGCTGGGTTCAATGTATCCTGCTCCAGCAGAAGCTACATCCCGTCGATCGACGACGAGGAGATAAAGTGCCGTCTGCTCAGGCCGCAGGAGATGAGCCGCTACGTGGAGCTCGGGCTCCTGGACGCGGGCATATGCGGCTACGACTGGGTGTACGAGAACGGCAGCGACGTGGTCGAGGTCTGCGAGCTCAACTACTCGAAGGCCACGAGCAACCCGGTGCGCTGGGTCCTCGCCGTGCCGAACGACTCGAAGATCAAGACCGTCAAGGACCTCCAGGGCAAGCGCATCTCTACCGAGGCGATCGGCCTCACGAAGCGCTACCTCAAGGCCCACGGCGTCAAGGCCGACGTGGAGTTCTCCTGGGGCGCGACCGAGGTGAAGGCGCCGGAGCTTGTAGACGCGATCGTCGACCTCACTGAGACCGGCAGCTCGCTCAGGGCGAACAACCTCCGCATAGTGGACACGATCCTGACCTCCACGACGCGGATGGTCGCGAACAAGGCGAGCTGGAAGAACAAGGCCAAGCGCGCGAAGCTGGAGCAGCTGAAGATGCTCCTCGTCGGCGCGCTGGAGGCGCAGAGGCGCGTCCTGCTGAAGTGCAACGCGCCGGCGAAGTCGCTGGACAAGGTCGTCGCCGCGCTGCCGTCCCTCCACGCGCCCACCGTGAACTCCCTCAACGACAAGGAGTGGTTCGCGGTCGAGAGCGTCGTCGAGGAGCGCCAGGTGCGCGATCTCATCCCCAAGCTGACAAAGTGCGGGGCGACGGGCATAATCGAGCTTCCGCTCAACAAGATAATCTTCTGACTTCCGGCAGGTGGAGCCGGGGCAGTGTAGTGAACAAAACAGGGGCATAAACAAAAAAAGGAGAGAACATGGGTTCTATCAAGAAGAAGAGGCGCAAAAAAATGTCGAAGCATAAATACGACAAGCGCATGAAGGCGCAGCGCCACAAGAACAAGTAAGGCGGACGGGTCCGGTTCATGCGAGCCGGGCCCGTTGCTATGGAGGGAGTCTGCTGATGAATCGGCTTGTAGATATTTTCCGCAGGGGCGGCCCGGTGATGTGGCCGATCCTGGCGCTGTCCGTGCTCGGGCTCGCCATCCTGATATGGAAGGCGTTCGAGTTCCGGCGCGGGAGGCGCGGGACGAAGGGGCTCGCCGTGGTCTCGACGATAATCACCGCCGAGCCGATGCTGGGCATACTCGGCACGGTCACCGGCATCATGCAGACCTTCTCCGCGATGAATTCCGCGCCAGGCGGCACGGCAAACCCGCTCGCCGCGACCGCCGGCATCGGCGAGGCCCTGACGACGACGGCGGCAGGGCTCGTGGCGTCGTTGATACTGCTCTTTCCCTACAACTGGCTTGACGCGCGGGCCGAGGAGGAGGACGCGGAAGACGACGATGGGGGCGTGGACGACGGGGGGAAGCCCCGTCCCTGAGGCGAACCGCCATGCCGGACGCGAAGAAGAGGACACGAAGGCGGCGCCGCGGCGCCAGGCTGGAGATGACGTCCCTCATGGACGTCATGTTCCTGGTCCTCGTCTTCTTCATCTACTGCATATTCGACATGGCCGTCCACAAGGGCGTGAAGGTGAACCTCCCATCCGCGGTGGGGCATGACGAACGCGGCGAGCGGATAATCGTGACGATCCTCCATGACGACTCGATGCAGCTCAACGGCGTCGCCATGTCCGCCGACGAGGTGGTAGACAGGATCCGCGAACTGTACCGGGTGAAGATGGACTTCCCCGTGCTGATATCCGGCGACCGGCGCTCCTCGCTTGGCGTCGGGATAGAGCTGCTTGCGAGGCTGAAGGGCGCCGGCATCGGCAAGGTCAGCTTCCAGGTCAACGGAGAGCCGGCCAACCCCGGCGGATACGGGAAGGAAGGCGCGCGATGAGATTCGCCGCCGCGATCCTCGCCTCCGTGGCAATCCACGCCGCGCTGGCCGCGTTGGCGGTTTTCGGCCTGTCGCTTTCGGACAACGACGACCACACGAACATAGCGCTGGACATCGGGGCGGTGGAGCTCTCATTCGCCGAGAAGGAGAGGGACGAAATGCCCATCGCGCCGATGCCGCCAGCCCCGCCGCCGTCCGTGGCGGAGCCCATGCCGCCGCCGGTTTCGCACCAGCCTCCGCCTCCGCCGCTTCTCGATGACGACGGACTTGTCGCCTTGCCGCCGGAAGTCGTATTGCGGCCTCTGCCCGAGGCGCCTGAGCCGGAGGTGAAGTTCGAGATCCTGGAGGTGAAGGAACCCCCCGAGAAGAAGGCCGAGACGGAGAAGAAGCCGGAAAACAAGCCCGAGAAGAAGCCTGACGCAGAGAAGAAGCCTGAGCCGAAACCCGAGGCTGCCGCCCCGCAAAGCGCGCCTCAGGAGGCGCCGAAGCAGGCGAGGGTGGACGTCCAGCCGAGGTCGAAGAAGAAGATCAAGCCTGTCTATCCCGACGGCGCGAGAAGGCGCGGCGAGGAGGGCGATGTTGTCGTCGAGATTTCCGTGGACGAGAACGGAGACGTTGCCGATGTCAAGGTTGTGACGTCCAGCGGATTCAAGGACCTCGACGAGGCGGCGCGGAAGGCGGCGAAGTCCGCCAAGTTCATACCGGCAAGGCGGGGGTCGCGCCCAGTCGCGTCCGCCGGCCGCCTCACGATCTCCTTCAAGCTCACCAAGTGACGTTTTCCGTCGGACGCCACGACCATAATCCTGCGTTAGCGCATTTTTTTGATTTTCCCCATTGATTTTCGCGGGGATTTGTGATATACTACACAAAATCATCTCGAAATGCGCACAGTTAACAAAGTGGCCGCTTACCACACTTCAGGCGCATTTCGGGCAGAAAACCGCAGTTTCACAGTACAAAAACAAAAAAAAGGTAAGTCCACACATGAGCGCAGAACGCAAGGTATTCGGCAAGCTCCAGGGCATGGCCGAGACGCCTCCAAACCTCATCGAGATCCAGACGAAGTCGTACAACGACTTCCTCCAGGCCGACGTCCCGCCTGCAAAGCGTGAGAACAAGGGCCTGCAGGCCATATTCAAGGAGATATTCCCGGTCGTTTCGTATGACGCGAGCTATTCGCTCGACTTCGCGGGCTACTACCTCGAGCCGCCGAAGAAGTCCTATCTCCAGGCGCTTACCGACGGCGAGACGTACTCCCGTCCGCTCTACGCGAACTTCCGTCTGCGCGACCACGAGGACGTGCGCGAGGAGACGGTGTTCCTCGGCGACATGCCCGTGATGACGCCCGACGGCGCGTTCGTGATCAACGGCGCGGAGCGCGTGATCGTCTCGCAGCTGCACCGTTCGCCCGGCATCTCGACCGAGCGCCAGGTCCACGCGAACGGCCAGCCGCTGCTGTCCGTCAGGATCATCCCCGACCGCGGAAGCTGGATCGAGGTGATGTTCGACACGAACGACGTGATGTGGTGCTTCATGGACCAGCGCCGCCGCCGCCGGAAGTTCTACGCGACGACGCTCCTCAGGGCGTTCGGCTACGGCACCGACGAGCAGCTGATGAACCTCTTCTACGACTTCAAGAAGCTGCCGACCGACAGGAGGTACGCCGACAAGGACCTGCGCATGCTCGTCATGAAGGGCGACCTGGTCGACGCCGACTCCCAGGCCGTCATCGCGCGCCGCTACGACCCCGTGACCCCCGCGATGATGGAGCAGATCGCCGCGGCCGGCATCAAGGAGGTCGACGTGGTTGACGTCTCGGTCGACAACGGCAAGCTCATCGTGACGCTCCGCGAGGACGCGAAGGCGGGCATCCACAACGAGGAGGACGCGCTCAAGGAGATCTACAAGAGGATGCGTCCCGGCGACCCGCCCACGGCGACGAACGCCAAGCAGATGATGCACCGCCTCTTCCACGAGCTGGCGCACTACGACCTCGGCTACGTCGGCCGCCACAAGATCAACAAGAAGCTCAACCTCGTGGGCAAGGTCGACGAGAACCTCAGGACGCTCCACGAGTCCGGCATCGACGTGATCGAGGCGATCCGCCTCCTCCTCAGGATAGCGGTCGGCAAGGACACGGTCGACGACATCGACCACCTCGGCAACCGCCGCGTCCGCACGACCGGCGAGCTGCTCGAGAACCAGTGCCGCATCGGCCTCGCCCGCACGGAGAGGCTCATCCGCGAGCGCATGACGCTCCACGAGCAGAACTCCGGCGCGCTCACCCCGCAGAAGCTCGTCAACTCCAAGACGTTCAGCGGCGTGGTGGCCGACTTCTTCGCGAGGAGCCAGCTCTCGCAGTTCATGGACCAGACGAACCCGCTCTCCGCGCTTGCGCACAAGCGCCGCCTCTCGGCCCTCGGCCCCGGCGGCCTCTCGCGCGAACGCG
>Ga0310695_10014545_pt1 | contig 10613 bp, 9 predicted proteins | sample RumenRJG_04DNA_FD_203882 | JGI IMG/M metagenome (GOLD analysis project Ga0310695, IMG submission 203882) | Bovine rumen microbial communities from Lethbridge, Alberta, Canada - RJG_04 (v2) (version 2) | ecosystem: Host-associated > Mammals > Digestive system > Stomach > Rumen | place: Canada... | reverse complement strand
TTTATTAAGATATTTTCTGATATTCGTTTTGTTTGCCTCGTACCCGTATGTGTCTGTGGCTCAGTCTGTTCGCACGCATAAGGTAGTGAAGAAAGAGACTATGTACGGCATCTCGAAAATGTACGGCATCACCGTCGAACAACTGGTGCAGGCTAATCCTGGCATGGAAGAGCCCGGCTATAAGTTGAAGAAAGGCTCCATCATCAATATCCCCTCGGCCGACGGACAGAAGGTAGCGACTCTGGCAGACCATCAGAATGCTGATGCCGATGTGCGTCAGCGTGCCATCCGCGTGGGCGTGATGCTGCCTCTTCATCAGGTCAACAACGACGGCAGGCGCATGGTGGAGTATTACCGCGGTCTGCTCATGGCTTGCGACTCGCTGAAGAAAGAAGGTATCTCTGTGGATATCCACGCATGGAACCTGCCCGAGAATGGTGATGTGAAGCCCATTCTGGCTGATCCTGCCGCCGCCCGTTGCGACATCATCTTCGGTCCGCTGTATTCACGCTTTGTCAGTCAGCTGTCTGAGTTTACGGAGAAGCACCACAGTCTGCTGGTGATACCTTTCTCTATCCATGCCCCCGAGCTCTATACCAACCGCGGCCTGTTCCAGGTGTATCAGTCGCCCAATGACCAGACTGAGAGCACTGCACGCCGCTGTGCCCAGTTCTTCAAGGGCTATCATCCTGTGATTATCGACTGTGGCGACACTACCAGCACGAAGGGCAGTTTCACGTCTACCTACCGCCGTCAGCTGGAGATTGCCGACGTGCCCTATAGCATCACCAACCTGAAGTCGAGCGATGCCAATTTCGCCAAGGCTTTCGTCAAGGACCAGCCCAACTTGGTGATTCTCAATACGGCCCGTTCACGCGAACTGCTTGCTGCCTTCGGCCGTCTCGGTGATATCAAGATCAATAATCCCGGCATCCAGATTTCCATGTTCGGCTACACGGAGTGGATGATGTACGCCCATTATCAGCAGGATAATTTCCATAAGTACAACGTCTATATCCCTGCACCTTTCTATACCAACCTGCAGTCGCCCCTGGTGCAGCGCCAGCAGTCCCTCTACCGTCAGAATTTCCGCGAGGATATGATGTCGGCTCTGCCGCGTTTTGCCCTCACTGGCTTCGACCATGCGCTGTTCTTCCTGCGTGGCCTGCACAAGTACGGTATGACCTTCGACGGTGCAGCCGGCCGTTTCGGCTATCAGCCCCTGCAGACGCCGCTGAAGTTTGAGCGTATGGGTAATGGCGGACTGCAGAACCGTGCCTTTATGTTCGTGCATTATAAGGACGACCGTACCATAGAAACAGTCAACTACTAAATGGTGAAGATGAGAAGACAGTTTTTATCCTTTCTCCTGCTATTCGTGGGTATCGCCATGGCAGTAGCCCAGGTGGGCCAGCATCGTAGTGATTTCTCTGTCGGTTTCAATGGCGGCATGATGTTCAGTAATGTGGGCTTCATGCCCGAGGTGCCTCAGGATATGCATCAGGGCCTCACCGGCGGTTTCTCCTTGCGCTATACGTCCGAGAAATATTTCAATAGTATCTGTGCCATCGTGGCCGAGGTCAACTATGCCCAGGTGGGTTGGAAGGAGCGCATCCTGACGCCCAACGATGAGCCGGTCATCAATGCCACCACAGGTCAGGCTGAGAGTTACCAGCGCGACATGACGTATCTTCAGGTTCCCGTTCTGGCCCGTATGGGGTGGGGACGTGAGCGCCGCGGTGTGCAGTTCTTCGTGCAGGCCGGTCCGCAGGTGGGCTTTTTCCTCAGCGAGAAGACGCAGATGAATTTTCCCTGGGACTCCCGTACTCCTGTCTATGCCGACGGTTCAGGACGTACCTCGTCTGTCATCGCGCAGGACACGATGTCCGTACAGCGCAAGGTCGACTATGGTATTGCTGCGGGCCTGGGACTGGAGTTCTCGCTTAAGAATGTGGGCCATTTCCTCGTTGAGGGCCGTTACTACTACGGACTGGGCGATATCTTCCGCAACTCCAAGCGCGACTATTTCGGGCGTTCCAACCTGAATAATATCTGCGTCAAACTGACTTATCTATTTGATATCACAAAAACCAAAAATTCTAATATTAAGTAAATTAAATTATGTTCGAAAATCAACCGAAAGGACTTTATGCGTTGGCTCTGGCCAACACTGGCGAGCGATTTGGCTACTACACAATGTTGGCCGTCTTCGCGCTTTTCTTGCGTGCTAACTATGGACTGGATGCTGCTTGGGCTGGCGAAATCTACAGCGATTTCCTCATGCTCGTTTATTTCCTGCCTATCGTAGGCGGATGGCTGGCAGATAAGTTCGGCTTTGGCCGTATGGTTACCACGGGTATCATCATCATGTTTGCCGGCTACCTGCTGCTGTCTGTGCCCCTTGGAGGCGACACCGTGGCTTTGGTGGTGATGCTGGCTGCCCTGCTGCTCATCGGACTGGGTACTGGTCTGTTTAAGGGCAACCTGCAGGTGATGGTAGGTGACCTCTACAATGATTCCCGCTATGCTGCCCAGCGCGACTCTGGTTTCTCTATCTTCTACATGGCCATCAATATCGGTGCGCTCTTCGCTCCTACGGCTGCCGTGAAGATCATGGAGTGGTCTCAGAAGAATCTGGGTACCTCGGTCAATGACTCTTACCACTTCGCTTTTGCCGTGGCTTGTGCGTCGCTCATCCTGTCTATCGCTATCTACTACATCTTCCGCAGCACCTTCCGTCATGTGGAGGGTGGCTCTGGCAAGAAGGGCGAACAGACGCAGGTAGAGGAACTCTCCAAGGAGGATACCAAGGCGCGTATCATCGCCCTCTGTCTGGTATTCGCCGTGGTAATCTTCTTCTGGATGGCCTTCCACCAGAATGGTCTGTCGCTGACCTATTTCGCTGACGAGTTCACCTCTCAGACTTCTACTGGCGTTGAGGGTATGGCCTTCGACGTATGGAACCTCGTAGCCCTGATCTTCATCGTCTATGCCGGTTTCTCTCTGTTCCAGAGCAAGACAACCAAGGCTCGTAGCATCTCTGCCGCTGTCATCGCCCTGGCTCTGTGCTTCCTCTTCTTCCAGTACGACCGCAACTCTGGCGAGATCGTGGCTGTTTCAGCTCCTATCTTCCAGCAGTTCAACCCCTTCTATGTAGTAGCCCTGACTCCTGTTAGCCTGGCTATCTTCGGTGCCCTGTCTAAGCATGGCAAGGAGCCCTCTGCTCCCCGTAAGATTGCCTACGGTATGGTGGTGGCTGGTCTGGCCTACTGCTTGATGGCTGTTGCCTCTTTCGGACTGCCCATGCCTCAGGTTGAGACTGGTGCCGACGGCGAGTCTGTTGCTGTTCATGTGGCCGACGTTACGCCTCAGTTGCTGATCTATACCTACCTTATCCTGACCTTCGCCGAGTTGCTCCTGTCACCTATGGGTATCTCGTTTGTATCCAAGGTGGCTCCTCCAAAGTATAAGGGTCTGATGATGGGTGGCTGGTTCGTGGCTACTGCTATCGGCAACAAGTTGGTAGGCGTTGGCGGCTACCTCTGGGGCAATATCCCCTTGTGGGCTGTATGGAGCGTCTTCATCGCCCTCTGCGTCGTATCAGCTATCTTTATGTTCTCTATCATGAAACGTCTGGAGAAGGTCTGCTAATCCGATGTTTTTAACCTTACTGCTGTCCTCCTTTCTTACGCTTGTGGAGTTGAACTGCGAAAACCTGTTCGACACCCGCCACGACGTAGGAAAGGAGGACACAGAGTTTCTGCCCGACGGCTCTCACGAATGGACAATCCAGCGCTATTGGGCCAAACAGAACCGCATAGGTCAGGAAATCCTCTCTTGTACGTCTTATAGGGAGGAACTTCCCGACCTTGTTGCATTGATAGAGGTTGAGAATGATGCCGTGCTCACGGACCTTACGGAACATTCGCTGCTGAAGCGTGCCGGTTACCGGTACCTGATGACTGAGTCGCCCGACAGACGTGGCATTGATGTGGCGCTGCTCTATCGTCACCGCCGCTTTCATCTCATCTGCTACGACTATCTGGAGGTGCCGCCCCTGCCTGGCATGCGCCCCACGCGCGATATTCTCTATGTACAGGGCCGCCGTCCGTCTGGCGACACGCTCCATGTCTTCGTGGTCCACAGTCCCAGCCGTCTTGGTGGCGAGCGCCAATCACTTCCTAACCGCCATCAGGTGGTCGTCCAACTGCAGCAGCGTCTCGCTGAGCTTGGTCCCTCCGCCCATGTCATCATCACCGGCGACTTCAACGACTATGCCGACAGTCCCGCCCTCCTGGAGCTCTACGCCCTCGGTCTGCACAATGCCACCAGCAGTGCTCGTGGTATCCACGGCGAAGCCCACGGCACCTACCGCTTTCGTGGCGAGTGGCATTCCCTCGACCACGTCCTCGTATCACCTCTTTTATATAATAGGGTAGACACCGCCTATATCAACGATGCCCCCTTCCTCCTTGAGGACGAGCCCCAGTATGGCGGCAAGCGTCCATTCCGCACCTTCCAGAACAACCACTACCGTCCCGGCTTCAGCGACCACCTCCCGCTGGTGGTGCGGTTCAAGGATATATAATCTAAAGGCTCCCGAAGCACATACTACTCAACGACTACCATCCTCATTTCGATATCGTCTAAGGGACGGTCGGCTCGACCTGTGGCGGTGCCTTGAATCATGTCTACAACATCGAGACCATCTTCTACTTCACCAAAGACGGTGTATTGGCCATCCAGATGGGGCGTGCCACCCAGGGTGGAGTAGAGCTGAAGCTGCTCTTCGGTGAGACCGTCCTTGCCTACCTTGCTCTCAGCTTCTGCTACGAGTTTGTCCTGCAGCTCCTGCAGACCGGCACGGTTTCTGTCGCGGCGCATCTGCATAATCTCGGCCTTGTGAGCAGCGGCAAGGGCATTGAAGGCAGACTGCACCTTCTGCATTCTCAACTGTTTGGAGAACTGTCGCAGTTGGCCCTCGTTGTAGATGTCGCCCCAGACGATATAGAACTGTGAGCCACTGCTGCGGCGCTCTGGGTTTACCTCATCACCCTGACGGGCTGCTGCAAGGGCACCGCGTTTATGGAAGATGTCGGACTTGATCTCGGCCTCAAGGGTATAGTCGGGACCGCCCACGCCCAGCATCTTGCCAGCAGGGGCACCTTTTGAGTCGGGGTCGCCGCCCTGAATCATAAAACCTTTAATGACACGATGAAACAGGGTGCCATCATAATAGCCCTCCTTGGCCAGTTTCAGGAAATTGTCACGGTGGATAGGAGTCTCGTCGTAAAGGCGTACGGTGATGTCGCCCAACATGGTTTGAATCTTTACTTTTGACATAATCTGTTGGATTTTTGCTGCAAAGGTACGAATAATCATGGAATAATGCCTTGTTTATCAGACGACATTTTCAAAAATGTTGTTATCAGGAAAAAAAGTAGTCTCAAAATTTGTGGGTAAGAAAAAAAATGACTACCTTTGCACCCGCTAAACAAGAAAACGATGCACCCGTAGCTCAGTTGGTAGAGCACCTGACTCTTAATCAGGGTGTCCAGAGTTCGAACCTCTGCGGGTGTACTTGGGAAGGCCGACATGGCTCAGTTGGTAGAGCAACGCATTCGTAATGCGTAGGTCCCCGGTTCGAGTCCGGGTGTCGGCTCAAAAGGATGTCAATGCGGAATTAGCTCAGTTGGTAGAGCATTGGCTTCCCAAGCCGAGGGTCGCGGGTTCGAGTCCCGTATTCCGCTCATAATGAAAGAGATTCAGTTTATATCCAGTCTTCAGAATCAGAAGATAAAGCAATTAGTCTTACTGCAACAGAAATCGTCGGAGCGCAAGAGGTCCGGTCTTTTTGTCGTTGAGGGTTTGCGTGAGTTGCGCCACTGTGTGAGCAAGGGCTACGAGATAGATAGTCTTTTCTTTTGCAGCGCGCTGCTGGGTGAGAGTATCGACGACTTGCTGGTGGCTTCTTCGTATGAGGTGACAGAGCAGGTGTACGGAAAGATTGCCTATCGTGACAGCACGGAGGGCGTGGTGGCCGTGATGCGCATGAGGCACACTGCCTTAGAGGATCTGCAGTTGTCGGACAGGCCGTTGCTGGTGGTGCTGGAGAGTGTGGAGAAACCAGGCAACTTGGGGGCGGTGCTGCGTTCGGCCGATGCCGCAGGTGCTGATGCCGTGATAGTATGCGACCCGTTGACGGATTTATATAACCCGAACCTGATTCGTGCCAGTATTGGTGCCCTGTTCACGGTGCCTACGGTAGCGGTGTCGTCTGAGGCTTGTATCCGTTTTCTGAAGGAGCGTGGCATCAGGATTCTGACGGCCCAGCTGCAGGACTCGGAACTGTATTACGACACGGATATGACGTGCGGCACGGCTATTGTGATGGGTACGGAGGCTACGGGGCTCACCAACCAGTGGCGCGTGGCGGCCGATGCTCACTTACGGATTCCGATGCTGGGACAGCTGGATTCGCTCAACGTATCCGTCTCGGCGGCCATACTGCTGTTCGAGGCTGTGAGACAAAGAGAGGGAAATCACTAAGTGACTTCCCTCTCTCTTTTTTTTTCTTATCGTTACAATGCCTCATCGTCGGGGCGCTGTGGCTTCTTGACAATATGGGGCAGGTGCCTCTTCTTCCTGAGATACTCGGCCTTGCGAGCCTCGTAGTCCTGCTGGCGTTTCTCTAAATATCCGTCGGCCATGATGCGAGTGTATGCTTATTTGTTGAATTTAGCGTACGCCACATTAATCTTGATGGGCTCGTAGGGGTTGTCGGCACCTCCAACGAGTTGTGTGCTGGTCAGCGACATGTCGTGCTGAGCATTGGTTGACGAACCACTCTCGTAGGTGATGGGCACCAGCAGCACCTTGTTCCAGTTGGGATGCTTCTGCTCCCAGTTGACATCATTCTTAATGCCTTCCTGATATTTCTCCCATACCTTGGTGATGAGCGAGGCTATATTGGCGAAGTTATAAGTGTTTGTTCCGTTCCAAGTGGAGTTGATGTAGTTGTAGTTGGCATAGAAAGAAGTGGCCTGGTCGGGCACGTTGTTTCCCTCGAAGAATGTCTTCAGGCTGTCCTCCTGCACCATCAGCAGGGTATTGGGGATGCCAAACATACGACTGTCGCTCGACTCGTCGTTGATGCGCTGGAAAGAAATCTTGGCAGCAATGAGCGAGTCGTTCTCGTGACCTTCCTTGATTTCCTTGACAGGCAGTGTTACCTCAGTGAACAGACCGGCAGGCGACTTGATATAAGTGTGTGTAGTCTCTTCGGCCAGTTTCTTGATGGCCTGCTTGTCGTTGGTAATCAGCGTGGTCTGGGTGACCTCACGGGTACCTGCCAGCGTCACACCAGTGTTGACAACGGATGTGTCGCCCTGAATGGTGTAGTTCAGGCGCAGACCGATATTTGAGACTTTGGCATGGAAGCCGTAGCCGTCTGTGATCTCAAAGAAGAAACCGGGACATACGTGGCGACTGAAGGCATAGGAGTTCTTGAAATACTCAGGATGCTCGTGAAACTGTCTGATGATGTATGTGCCGTAGTTATTATAGGTAACACCATTCTTGTCTGTGTAAGGCTCGTTGAGCGATACACGGATATTGTTCATATAGGATGAGGTGCCACGAAGGCTGTCGTTGTCAACCAGGTTTCTGTAAGAGAACATCTTGTTCTTGTTGAGACCTTCCGTACGCACCATGCCAAGCTTCATGGGGTTGAAGTCGGAATAGTATTTCAGGCCAGTCTCCAGTGTCTTGTCCAACTCATGGACTGTCATCTTCACAGATGCCAGCGTGTCGGCCGTATTGAAGGGATTGCTGACGTACATAATCAGATAGCAGGAATCGGCAGCAGGCAGACCATTGTCCAGGCTCAGGAACTTATCGGCATCAGGTATTGTGACGATATCGAGCAGGTGGAACTGCGTAGCAAACTCACTCTTGATGTCGGCCTGTGTCTGAGGGTCGCGTACCATGCCCAGATAGCAGGTGCTGCTCTGCGTGAACACAGAACCAAGATGCTCGTCGCTATTATTGAATACGGTATCGGCAATGACGGTGCGCGTCTGGACGTTGAAAACCTTTGAGGCGATATTCAGCTGGTCTTCATCGCTGGTAAGAGAGCCGCCAATCTGGTCAGTGGTCTCATCACAAGAAGAAATGGCCATTGCCGTAAGTACGACACCAGCCATATAGTGCATAATCTTTTTCATATAGAAATGATCTCTAACTATAATTCCGGACTAATCTGATCGTAGAATGCTTCGTAAGCATCTCCAAATTCCTCGCCCTGGAATCCAAGGGTAGGAATGTTCTTGTCCTTGGCATACTTCTGTAGCGTCTTGCTCACGTCCTTGTCAGCAAGAATCACACCATCGCTATAGTCGATAGCCAGCTTGCCGAGGTCCTGGAAGGTGAACTGGTCGTTATAGGGAGCCAGCAACTCTGCCTTGGCATCACGGAAATCAACACACTGCTTGAAGTTGGTGCCGAAATCACCCTGGAACTCCTTGTTGAAAAGCGAGGTGACCACCTTCGTATTGGCAAACGAAGGCTCGTCCTTGTAGGCCGTCTTGATATAGAAAGGCACAACGCCACTCATCCATCCCTGACAGTGAATGATATCGGGAACCCAGCACTGCTTCTTCACAGTCTCCAACACGCCTCTTGCGAAGAAAATAGCACGCTCGCCATTGTCGGGATAGTCCAGTCCGTTCTCATCAACAGTCATCTGACGATTAGAGAAATAATCATCATTGTCGATGAAATAAACTTGTACACGACAAGAGGGGATTGAAGCAACTTTAATAACAAGGGGGTGGTCGGTATCATCGATGATGAGGTTGATACCAGAAAGACGGATAACCTCATGCAACTGTCCGCGACGTTCATTGATATTTCCCCATTTAGGCATGAAGGTGCGAATCTCATGATTGCGATCCTGCATGGTGCGAGGTAATTCACGACCCATTACCGACATTGCGTTGTCGGGAACGTATGGGGATATCTCCTGATTGATGAATAGAATCTTCTTCTTTGCCATCTTTATGTTGTTAATAGTCGTGCAAAGGTACAAAATTATTTGCAAATAACGGCAAAAAATGTGTGATTTTAGGAAAAAGTGACACTTTATATACTTATTTTTAGTGTTTTTTTTCCATATTTGAGAAATTTGTTGTTATTTTGCACCGCCAAACCAATTGGTGATTATTAAGAATGAAAGTTTTTAAGAAGATTGTTGACCTGCAGAATGCGCTTTTCGAAGAACGCAAACAGGGTAAGGAAATTGGATTAGTGCCTACAATGGGGGCTCTACACGAGGGACATGCCTCGCTGGTAAGACGTAGTGTGGGCGAGAATGGTGTGACCGTAGTGTCGGTCTTTGTTAACCCCACACAGTTTAATGATAAGAACGACCTGAAGAACTATCCTCGTGACTTGGAGGCCGACTGTGCGTTGCTGGAGAGTTGCAAGGCCGACTATGTGTTTGCACCCGAGGTGGAGGAGATGTATCCTACGCCCGATACACGTCATTTTGAATTCCCACCGGTATCAACGGTGATGGAGGGCGCTCATCGTCCAGGCCATTTCAATGGTGTTTGCCAGGTGGTGAGCCGTCTGTTCTATATCGTACGTCCTGACAGGGCCTATTTCGGTGAGAAAGACTGGCAGCAGATTGCCGTGGTGAAGGCCATGGTGCGTCAGTTGGAGCTGGGCGTTCAGATTGTGGAGTGTCCTATCGTACGCGATGACGACGGACTGGCACGCAGCAGCCGCAACAGTTTGCTGGCACCAGACGAGCGCGCCATTGCTCCTGCTATCTATCAGGCTTTGAAGAGCAGCGTGACGTATGCCAAGAAGCACACGTTGAAGCAGACTCACGACAAGGTGGTAGCTGATATCAATAAGGTGGAAGGTCTCGACGTGGAGTATTTCTCTATCGTGGATGGCAACACCTTGCAGGATGTAGCAGAATGGGAAGATTCTCCCTATATAGTTGGTTGTATCACGGTATATTGTGGTAAGACGCCTATTCGTCTTATTGATCATATAAAGTATAAGGAAGCATGATGATTCAAGTACTGAAGTCTAAACTTCACTGTGTTCGGGTGACTGAGGCCAACCTGAACTACATGGGTAGTATTACCATAGATGAGGATCTGTTGGATGCTGCCAATATGATTGCTGGCGAGAAGGTGCAGATTGTTGACAATAACAATGGTGAGCGCTTTGAGACTTATATCATCAAGGGCGAGCGTGGCAGTGGCTGTATCTGTCTGAACGGTGCAGCAGCCCGTAAGGTGCAGGTAGGCGATACGGTGATCATCATCTCCTATGCCCTGATGGATTTTGAGGAGGCTAAGACATTCACGCCTACTGTGGTATTCCCTAACGATAATCACATCTGAGAAAACAGATACAGACAGATAAAAAATCCCTTCAGCCTGATGACTGAAGGGATTTTTTTATGTGAGATCACTACTGTCCCGTTAAAGTGGACTAATCGGTCTTTGAAATAATTGAATTACAGTCTTTTACGAGCAATTTTGAGAGTCAACGGTTTTGAATTTGTACCTTTGTAGCCTAATTTAACAGGCTAC
>Ga0310695_10014544_pt1 | contig 10613 bp, 12 predicted proteins | sample RumenRJG_04DNA_FD_203882 | JGI IMG/M metagenome (GOLD analysis project Ga0310695, IMG submission 203882) | Bovine rumen microbial communities from Lethbridge, Alberta, Canada - RJG_04 (v2) (version 2) | ecosystem: Host-associated > Mammals > Digestive system > Stomach > Rumen | place: Canada... | reverse complement strand
CGCCGCGCGGCGGATTGCCAGTAAAAAGAAAAACCGAAAGGAAAGACCATGACCCGCGACGAAGTGAAAAACCGAATCCATGCCGACCCGACCCCGATTTTTTCCCTACTGGAAAGGGCAAAGGACGGAAACACCTTTATTTGTCCCGTTTGCAGGAAAGGGGAGAACGGCGACGGCCTGCACCTGAACGAAAACACCCACAAACTGCATTGTTTCGGGAAATGCGACGGCGCGGAATATGACGCGATCGATCTTTACCAGAAAATCAAAGGTATATCAGACTTCAATACTGCCCTTGCAGAAGTGGCGAACCTTTACGGCCTGACGATCGACGCACCGACCCCGCCAAAATCACCCGCCGAACTGACCCCGGAGGAAAAGCAACGGCGGATCGACCAGCAGGCGGCGCGGGACATTGAGAACGCCCAGAGGAACACGGCGCACCCGGATTTCATCGAGTATCTGCACCGGCGCGGGATTTCCCCGAGACTGGCGCAATTTTTCGGATTAGGCTATCTTCCTGACTGGCGACACCCGAAAGTTACCGTCGAGGGCAAGAACCCGCCGCCGTCACCCCGGCTTATCGTTCCTACTGGAAAAGTATCATACCTTGCAAGAGATACCCGGCCCGCCGCGAAGATCCCAGCGGAGGCCGAAAATTTCACGAAACAGAAAGTCGGCGGGAGCGTAATTTTCAACACCGGCGCGATCCGAAACGCGACCCGACCGCTTTTCATCGTCGAGGGCGAAATCGACGCGATCAGTTTTTACGAAGTCGGCGGGCAGGCCGTCGGATTAGGCAGTATTGCCAATATCGACCGGTTTTTGCAGGAAACATCACACGCAGGAAAGGCACGCACCCGCGAACCGTTTATTATCGCCCTTGACAATGACGACGCAGGCCAAAGGGCAACCGCAAAACTGGCGCAAGGACTGGACAACTTGCGGATCAGGTACACGATTGCCAACCCCGCAGGCGATTACAAGGACGCGAACGACGCACTTGTAAACGACCGCGCAGGATTTGCCGATCGAGTGAAGAAAGCGGAACGGGCCGAACTGGACGCGGATACCAACGCGGCATATATTGACACCCTGCAAAAGACTTTTTCGGAGACACCCGAACCGATCCCGACCGGATTTTCATACCTTGACGACCTTTTGGACGGCGGATTGCTGACCGGCCTTTATTTTATCGGCGGCGTTTCATCGTCGGGAAAGACGGCCTTTTGTATGCAGATCGTCGATCAAGTGGCCCAGACGGGCCGCAGTAGCCTTGTTTTCGCCGCTGAAATGTCGCGGGCCGATCTTATCGCCCGAAGTATCAGCCGGGAAACCGTCGCGGCGGGAAACGGCACAGAGGGCCTTTATTTCACCCAGAGGGAAGTACAGGCCGGATACCGCTTTGCCGACTATTCGGAGGGCCGATTAAACAACCTTGACGCGGCGTATACCGCATACCGGAAATATGCGGGCCGTATCACCATTTACGAAAACACCGGCGACAGCATGAAGCCCAGCGCGATACGAAACCGGATTGCAAGGTATTGTTATCTTACTGGCGAAAGGCCGCTTGTATTGATCGACTATCTGCAAATCCTGACCCCAGAGAACGACCGGCAGGACATACGGAACTGTATTGACGACACGATCCGCGCACTGAAAGGCATTGCAACCGCTTTTTCCTTGCCGATCATCGTAGTATCAAGCCTGAACCGCGACAACTACACCGCCCCGCTGAACTTTGCCGCATTTAAGGAAAGCGGAAATATCGAATACGGCGCGGATTACCTTTTCGGCCTGCAATTTTCCTGTATCCATGACCCGGACTTTACCAGCGGAACGGAGAAAAACAAGGGCGCGTTACTGGAACGGCTGGCAGAGGAAAAGCAAAAGCCAATCCGGGCCGTCGAAATATCGATCCTGAAACAGCGCGGCGGCAGATCGTCCGGGATCGTCCGTTTCGATTACGACGCACGGCATAACCTCTACCGGCAATCCCAGACCGTCGAGGACTACTTGACGACCAATTTTCCCGACCTGCGAGAGCAACACGACCACCGCGCGAACCTGACCGGACACCCATACACCCCGGAGGATTGCCCGCCGCCGCCGTCGTCGTCGCAATTTACGACCCGGAAAAAGCCGCTTTAATTTTGAGCGTAAAGACCCGAATAAATGTAGACATACCCCCCAATAAGTGTATACGCACCGAGGGGGGAGAGTTTACAAAACATTACCTTTTTTTTGCGAAAAACGCCTATATTATAGAGAGCCTTTTTTTTTCGACACCCAAACCACGAACCGAAAGGGGGAGCACATGAGACAGAAAACCTTGACAGTCGGAAAAATCTTTTGGGACGCGATGAAACGAAACGGATTTAGCGTAAACGACGCGGCGGAGTTCTGCGAAGTTAGCCGGATCACGATTTACAACTGGAAAACGGGACGGCACCCAATACCGGAGGCCGTTTTTTGGGCGATCCTGAACCTTGAAAACGAATACCACGAATATATGAAGAAACGGAAAAAAGCCCTTGCCGGAGGGATCACCGAGCAGGACGCGAAAGACGGGCAGAAAACACGGGATCGAATGACGGAGGAATGACGGACACCCGACCGGCCCGGACTGGCCCAGACCGGCCCCGGGCGACCCCCTGCAACGGGTCCTACCGACCCCACCCCCCTATTGTCGAGGTGAGGCGGCCAAGCTCGACCCATCGATAAATTTTGAAAACAAAAAACTTCACTTAACATGCGTTTCGAGGCTGGCCCATTGCGTACACGCTCGAAAAAAATACAGTCATTTTGCGACATGTACTTACAGTTTGAGGCTAAATTGTTTTAAGATCACCTTACGACGGCCCCGGCAGACTGGCGCGGCGCGATCCATTGTGATTCAAAACCTAACCGGATTTTTTTACCATGAAAATTTATTTATCAGTCATGCTTGACCGCCCGACCTTGCGACCCCCGGCACCCACGGGAGAACCTACACCGGCGCGATCCCGACCGGCCCGAAATGATCCCCCGGGCGACGGTTCCCCCCTGCTGGCGATCACAGACACCGGCGCGGAAACCAATCCGGGAACACTCGAAACTTGCTTGCAGGAGCGATACACACAATAGGCGCGACACACACAATACGCATAAATACAGCGTATCAGGGCAGAACACCGGCCCGACGGATCAGGGCGCAGGCCGATTTCCTTTTCCCTTACTGGCGGCCCGTCGATAATCCCACGGCGGCACAGGCGGCGCACTATCAGACCAGAGGCCGACGCGATCCGCCCGGGCCTGCTTTTCAGCGGCGGCATATTCCGGCGACTTGTCGAAGTGGACATAATGCCAAGCGAACCCCGCCGAAAGCATAGCAAGCCCGATATCGGCGCGATCGAGATACACCCGGCCCACGATCCGCCCGTATCGATCGATCGAAGTAAACCGGACGGAAACCGACTTGCCGAAGATCAGCCCGGAAAGGTATTGTTTCGCCCTTTGCCCGAAAGCCTGTTTTTTTTCCGGCGCGTCGATCCCAGACAGACGGACACGAAACCGGCCCTTGTCGAGATCGTCGAGGACTGTAATTGTATCGCCGTCGCTGACACCGACGACCCGCCCGACGATTTCAGCACCGGACACCCAGACCGCCGCCGCGATCAGGCACAGTAGGAAGATTATCTTTTTCATGGCAAGCCCCTTGTTTTCATTGCTGGCATAATATACCACCGGAAACGGCGAAAATAAAGGGATTGACCCGTCGCCCCGTATATGCGACCCAAACGCACGCGCACGCCTGTAAAAGCACCGTATGACGGGCAGAAACGGACACGCACAATAAACACCAACGGCGCATATTGTGTATGTCGCATATCTGGCACCCGCCGCCGCGATCCGCTGGCGATCCAGACCGGCAGGGCAACGGGCGCACCGTTTACCGACCATTTGCACGCGGGCGCGCGATCCATGACCGGCGACGACATGGCCCGCACAGGATCACCGGCGCACCGATCAGAGCGACCACCAGACCGGCAGGGCGACGGCCCCGGCCTGCAATAGGTTCTCCGATCCCCTTTTTCTGGCGATACTCCGAGGGAAGTAATACCAGCAGGGGACACACTTTCTTTTTTTGTCTTGCACCGGATACGCGCGAGGGATACTCAAAAAGTGAGTAACCCGCACACGAGGGAAGTACACAGTATGGACACCCCCCGCCGTCGAAACTTTTTCGTATATATTAGGCGGCGACAATGGCACGGGCCGCGACCGGCGCACCGTCGCCCCTGACGGACCAAGCCCCGGAAAATTGTTGACTTTTGCCAACGCGCGCGCGAGGGATTTATCCCATTTTTTCGAGGCTGGAAACGGCATTTTTTCCCAGATTTTTAGCCCGAAAGAAGTAAAAGGAAAGATTTTTACCGAAATGGGAACGGCGTATATATCTTTTACAAACGGCGCGGAGGCCCAGACCGCCGACCCGAAAGGGGACACAAAGGGGACACCGAAAGGCCGACTTTCGAGGCGACCTTGTAGATTTTTAGGGGACAAACCGGAGGTATTTATAGAGCACGAAACCGCCAATAAAGGCAATGAACGGCGGCAGAGGTTGACACAAAGTATTATGTAGAACGGCGCAAGGTTGACACTTGCGGGATATATAGAACCACGTTTTTTAACGAAAGGACAACGACACAATGAAAAAGAAGATCGAACGCAAAGCCAAACCGGAGGAAACCACCATGCAGAACAACGACGCGCAGGCCGCGACCGCCTGCAACCCCGATCCGCTTTTTACCGGCGAACTGCTGACGCTGGCAGAAGTGGCAAAAATTTTGAAAGTAAGTCGAAAAACGCTTTACAGTTGGAAAGGGCAAGGGAAAATCCGTTTCGTGAAAATTGCGGGATCATTGATCCGCATACCGCGCGCAGACCTGACCGCCCTTATCACCCGCCCCGACGATCCCGAAACCGGCGCGACCGCCGCCCTTGCATAAATGGGAGGAAACCACCATGCAGAAAGCGAAAGCACCCCCCGACGATCCGCAGACCGGCCCGGACACCGGACACGATCACAAAGGCCGGTTTACAGCCGGTAATAAATGCAGTCGCGGGCGCAAAGTTACCGAATTGCGGCGCGCATTGCTGGACGCAGTAACCCCCGAGGACATTAAAGAGATCGTCGCGGCAGTCGTCGCAAAGGCGAAACAAGGCGACATGCAGGCGATTACCCTTTTACTGGATAGATGTATCGGGAAAGCAATGTCGGCGCAGGAGTTCGAACTTTATACCCACGAATACGACCGGGAAGATTTCAACCCGTCGCCCTTTGCAATAGTCGAGAATAACGACCAGATACGGCCCCTGCACCTGAAAGGATAACGCGACATGTTGCGGATCATTCGAGACAGTAGAGAGCAGGCCGGATATACCTTTGCCAATTTCCCAGATGTCGAGGCGACGACCGGGACGCTGGCGACCGGCGATTACACCCTTGCAGGATTTGCCGACCGGCTGGCGATCGAACGCAAGGAATTATCCGACCTGCTGGCCTGCCTGACGACCGACCGCGACCGCTTTATCCGGGAACTGGAACGCCTGCGAGGATACGAGGCCGCCGCCGTCGTCGTCGAGGCCCGATATACCGACATTCTGGCAGGCCGTTACCGATCACGAATGAAACCGGAGGCCGCCGAACAAAGTATTATTTCCCTTATGGCAAATTTTCGCCTGCCCTTTTTCTTTGCTGGCGACCGGCAGACCGGCGAACGGTTTACCCGGGATTTCATCAGGCATTACCACAGGCACGCAGTCGAACGATACAAGGCCCTTGCCGACGAAATAGGAAAATAACGCTTTTTTTTGCAAAAAATGTAACCTTGTTACTTGACATTACCCGCAAAGGCTGTATATTACGCACTAAACACAATATACACCATATACACGAAAGGCGGGAAACATGGAAACGACTTTGCAGAAAATCGAGGCGGCAACCCCGGCGACGGCGCAGGCGATCACGGCGGCGATGTATCAGCAGTTTATCACGTTTTGCGACGCGAAACCCCAGACGATAAAGGCGTACACCGTCGCCCTGCAAAACCTTTTCGGATACTTTCAGGATCACGGGATCACCCGGCCCGATACCGACGATATTATCCGGTATAAAGCCGAACTTGAAACGCAATACAAGCCCTGCACCGTTTCGCTTTACATGACCGCCGCCCGCCTGTTTTTCCGCTGGACTGCACAGCGCGGATATTTCCCGAACATTGCCGACCATATCAAAGGCGCGAAGATCGATCGAAACCACAAACGCGATTACCTGACCGCCGCCCAAGTCAAAGACATTTTCAACGCGACCGACCGCGACACCCTGACCGGGAAACGGGACTTTGCATTGCTGGCCCTGATGACCGCCGCAGGATTACGGGATATTGAAGTCGCCCGAGCCAACATCGAAGATATGCGGCCTGCTGGCGCGGAAATGGCCCTTTACATTCAGGGCAAAGGCCGCGACGAAAAGGCCGATTGTGTAACCATACCGGCAGAAGTCGAAAAGGCGATCCGCGATTACCTGACCGCACGCGGCGAAACGGTCCCGACCGATCCGCTTTTCGTTTCAGTAAGCAACCACGGAAAGGGCGACCGCCTGACGACCCGCAGTATTTCCCGAATCGTGAAAGGACATTTCACGCGGGCCGGTTTTACTTCCGATCGACTGACGGCGCACAGTTTGAGACATACGGCGATTACTCTTTCCTTACTGGCAGGCCGGACGGCACAGGAAACACAAACCTTTGCCAGACACCGGGACATATCAACGACGATGATTTACGCGCACAATATCGAGGCAATGACCGCGAAATCCGCTTGCGGGCAGGCCGTCGCCGCCGCGATCTTTTGAGGGCCGGTAAAATGACGAAAAACCAATACCCGATTTATGTAGATTTCAACTGCAACGGGATACAAGTAGAGATCCAAAACGACGCGCAGTTTCAGGCATATATTTACGACCCGGAGAGACGGCGAACAATGGAAATAAAGGCGATCTTCAAAGCCTTTTTCCCGAACTTCACCGAGGCCGATATAAAGGAAATGCGCCTGCCGATTTCAAGCCGCGAATCGATCCCGAGCGTTTACGAAAAAATCCGCGCGGCGGCAGTCGAGGCCGCCCGGAGGCAGGAAATTATCGAGGCGGCAGTAAAAGCGGCAGTCGCGGCAGTCGAGGCCGCCCGAGGACGGCAAAATATCACGCAGGACACCGCCGCCCAGATATGCGGCGTTTCGATAAGGACAATAAAACGTTGGGACAAACGACCGCCCGACTGGTACCCGGGCCGCAATGTTGGCATTGTCGAATTTACCCACCGGGCCAAATTCTGGAAAAGCGAAAAGGAATTGCAGACCGGATTACGGGACAGACTGAAAAACGCGGTAAGTCTGGAACGGATCACAAAGGGAGTATAGACCATGACGAAAGATCAGAGCGAAAGCCCCCGGAGGCGCATTATTGAGATATGCAGGCAGACGGACAGTAAAACCGTAGCGGATTGTATCTTATGGAAAAACCAGAGCGACACCGCACCGGCACAAAAACCGGAGACATGCAAGGCCGTATGGGAACTTGTTTCATTGATCGAACAGGCCGCGAACCAATCCCCGGAAACACTGGAACAAGCCGACCAGAATATACGGACATGGATAACCCTAAACGCAGAGGCGGCAAAGCGATTTAAGATCATCGGAACGGAAAATATAATCGAAAGCATAGCCAAACTTGACCCGGAGGAAAAACCATGACAAAACGAAAAACGCGGATTTTCGCAGTCGCCCAGCAGAAAGGCGGCACAGGGAAAACGACGACGGCCCACGCAATCGGCGCAGGACTGGCGCGGCAGGGCCGGAACGTGCTTTTTATCGACCTTGACGGACAGCGAAACTTGACCTACACCCTGAAAGCCCTGAACCGCACCGGCGCGACCGCCGCCGATGTCCTGACCGGGCAGGCGACCGCCGCCGACGCGATAATCCCGACCGGCGACCTTGCAACCGCGATCGATCTAATACCTGCAAGCGACACACTGGCAATACAAGCCCTGACCGGCGACGGCTGGCAATACGCCTTGAAACGGGCGATCGAGCCGGTAAAAGGAAAATACGATTTTATCATAATCGACACCCCGCCGCAGTTGGGCCAAATACTGGCCTGCACCCTGACGGCGGCGACCGACGTAATAATCCCGACGCTGGCAGATTTCTTTTCTTTACAGGGAGTGAACCAAGTATTGCAGACGATCGAACAGGCGCGCGGCATGAATCCGGCCTTGCAGATTTCCGGGATACTGATAACGAAATTCAGCCCCCGGAAAGTATTGTCGAGAGACACCGCCGACCTGCTGGCAAAGACCGCCGCCGATCACCGGACGCGGATTTTCAAAACGAAGATAAGGGAATGTATCGCACTGGCAGAGGCCGCCGCGATACAGGCCGATATTTTCACCTATGCCCCGCGATCCCTCGCCGCCCAAGATTACACCAACCTTTTAACGGAGATATGAAAAAATGACGAAAAAGACTTTCACCGCCGAAACCACCGCCGCCGCCCAACTTTTCAACCCTGCACCCGCCGCACCCGTCGCGGATCAGAAACGGCCCAGACCGTCGAAACCGGCCCCGGCCCAGACGACGACCGAACCGCCCCCGATTATTTCATGGAAAGCCAAACCGGACGGAGAAAAGCGGGATTACAGATTGCAGATCGTCTGCAAAAACAGTATCGCCCGGAAAGCGGCAGAGATTGCAAGGGCGCGTGGTATTTCCGTCGCGTATCTGTTCGAAAAATTGATCCTTGCAGAATGGGAACGGGATCACGGGCAGGACTGACGGAGACGGGCCGAATGTCTGTTAATATACATTATCGGACATTGAAATTTATAACCCGATTACCATACCTGTAACGACCTGTAACCCCGGAAAGGATTTCACCAAATGGAAGAAACCGCACCGGCGCAACTGCCGCCGATAAAAATAACGATCACCCCGGACGATTTCAAAGACATAAGCGACGCACTGAAAAGCCTTGCAGAGGCCGACCGGCAGAGAATAGGCGACGCGATCCGAAATCAGTATATAGAAACACTGACCGCCGCCGACCGCGAATTTATAAGCGTCGTCGCCTACTTTGCCAAGATCACGGCCCAGCGGCGCGACCGCGACTTAATTAACAAGACCCTGAACCTTGAAAACGAAGATTTAGCGTATCTTATCGAAAAGGCCGCACCCCCGGACGGCATAATCCGGCATATCACCAGTTACACGATCACCGGGAAAGCCCCAGAGCAGGCCAAGCCGGAAACTGCACCGGAGACGGAAACGGCGAAACCTGCCGACGATCAGAAACAACTGATACAAGGCGACCTTTTCCCAGACCTGCCGCCCGACACCCCGCCGACAATGACCGTAAATTATGACGAACAGCGGATACACAGCGACAAAGCGAACATTTCAATATCCAAAGTCGCGCAGAAGATTACCGCCGTAATAAACAAGGAAATCACACCGATAGCCGTATCACCCCGGACGGCAAAAAAACAGATCGTAACGAAAGTAACCTTGTCGCTGGAACTGCCGCAGGGCGTACAGATCATGCACCCGATTTCATTCTATGATCGAATCGTCGAGGACGCAATCGGAAACCTGTTCGATCAGGGATTTTCCAAGATCACCCCGGAAATAGTATATCGACAGATCAACGGCATAACCGGCGCGCGGAAAGTATCACCGACCGCCGCCCAAAAAATCGACCGCAGTATACGACGACTGGCGCGCACATGGATTTCCATAGATTTCACGAATCAATTACAATCCCTGACGAAAGACAAGTTACAAAAAGGCGAAATACAAGGGAACATTATCAACGCCAATAATGTATTATTGCGTTTCGCTGACGGGACTATAAAATCCGGCTGGCAGATCAAAGACGCACCCAAGATTTACAGTTACTCAAAGATCGTGAAACAGATTGCAACGATCCCGACCGCCCTACTGGATACGACGCAGGCGACACGATCAACCGAGGAAATAATAGCGGCGCGGTATTATCTGATTGCACAGATCGAACGGATCAAACGCAAGCCAGAAAATACAAAAATACTGTTCGATAGCCTGTTCGAGGCGACCGGCGACGAAATCGCCCTTGAAAATCGGGAAATACGGCGGCGGCGCATTAGCGCAATATCGGCCCTGCTGGAACATTTCAAGCGGGCGCAGTATATCCAAGATTTCACGATCACAAAGGAAAAAGGCGGAAAGGTTGACGGTGTAACGATCACTGTACCACCCAGACAAAAGGCAATCGAGGGATAACCCCCCCGATTTTCGAGTATAACCCCCCCGATTTTCGAGTATAACCCCCCCAAAAAATGTAGACATACCCCCAAAAAAATGTAGACATACCCCCGAATAAGTGTAGACATACCCCCAAATAAATGTAGACACGACAAAGGCGAAAAATTGCATTTAACCCGCATGAAGTAAGGGAGTTACAAAAAACCGCCCAAAAGGTACAAGATAATCAAGATTATCAAGATTATCAGCACCGACGGCGGCAAATTTGC